>ERZ1034939.1270-NODE-1270-length-12356-cov-14.165434_pt1 | contig 12356 bp, 11 predicted proteins | sample MGYA00520626_ERZ1034939 | MGnify/ENA primary metagenome ERZ1034939 (study PRJEB33766, sample SAMN09781751) | gut metagenome | biome: gut microbiome | host: Homo sapiens | place: Madagascar | study: EMG produced TPA metagenomics assembly of the PRJNA485056 data... | reverse complement strand
GTACTATGATTTTTTTACTATAAAATTTATACATAAACCACAATAAGTTTGAATATAAACAATAATAAGTTTATACATAAACCGAATATGATTCAAAATATAGGTTTATAAATTATCTTAAGTATACATTTTTATTTTGCAAATAGCAATCTGTTTTTGCAAATATTTACACATAACCCTAATTTATATGTAAAAATGCACAAAAATTATATAAAAATAATATGAAAAATGATGAAAAGACGAAAAACTATTGACGAATGTACAAGGCAGTGATAGATTATAGTTAGATTTAGCGCTAAACTAATTTGAACGAAAAAGAGGATATTGAATTAAGAAAGTGAGGATTTCTATGAAGAAGAAACTTATTGCAACAGTTATGGCAGCTACAATGGCAGTGACAGCACTTACAGGCTGTGGCAGCTCATCGTCTTCATCAGCTAAAAAAGACATAAAAGTACCAACAGAGCCATTTGGCGATACAGTGAAGTATGACCCTTCGGTTGAGATTAATGACGGAAAGGATATCTCAATTGACATGTGGGAGTGGGGAAGCGATGAATTATTTCAGGAGATTATTGACAGATACACAGCTATTCATCCTAATGTAACGATAAACCTTGTGGATAATCCATGGGATGATTACTGGACAAAGCTTCCTCTGGCACTCGATGGCGAGAACGGACCGGCACTCTTCAATGTACATAACAGCTATCATGAGAATCTTATCAACTATATGGCACCGCTTGATATTCCTGTTGAGGATTTGGAGCAGGACTTCAACGGAGTAAGCGCTCATGTGATTGATGGCAAGGTTTATTATATTGATTACGGAATGATGACAGGCTCTGTTTATTACAACAAGGAGATGTGGAAGGAAGCCGGACTAACAGATGATGATATTCCAAAGACCTGGGATGAAATGATTGAGGTAGCAAAGAAGCTTACCATCAAGGACGGAGACAAAATAGTCCAGGCCGGACTCAATTTCAATAATGATTTCCATCAGAATTACCTGCTGGGACTTAACTATCAGCTTGGTGAAAACTTATTCCAGGAGGATGGAAAGACACCTAATGTTAATTCAGATGCCATGAAGAAGGTTATGCAGATGCTTGTTGATATGTACGACAAGGATCAGATCGGTTCAAAGGATTTTGGCGAGAACTGTGCAGACAGCTTTGGACAGGGACAGTCGGCAATGGTTATTCAGTGGGGTCATTACTACAATACACTTAAGACCACATGGAGCGATATAGATTTTGGTGTATTTGAAATTCCTACATTTGACGGAAATCCATATGCATACAATAGATATAATGGTGAGTCAACATTCGGTGTAAACAAGAATGCACCTAAGGACCAGCAGGCAGTGGCACAGGATTTTGTAAAGTTCTTCCTCTGCGATGATGAGTCTCAGGTAGCTTTCAATCTTGCCATGAGTACCTTCCCTGCAAAGAAATCCCTTGCAGATAATGAGAAAATACTTGAAAACCCATCACTTAAGGTACTTGCAGAGCACATTGACCACTATATCTGGCCGGGCCCGATGCCTTCATGTGTTGAGGATAATATGAAAAAGGCCGGAGAGGATATATTCTACAATGGAGTGGATATTGATACGGCTTTAGACAAGGCACAGGCTGATATTATAAAGGATATGAAGAGTAGTTCATTCCAGTCAGTCGAGAATCTATATGAGTTTGCAAAATAACGGGTAGAGATTCACAACTACGGAGGATTATTAATGTTTAAAAAATCACATCCATTACAAAGTAAAAGTGAAATAATTTTAAGAAACATAGTTGTTTTAGCTATGGTAGTTTTCTTTACAGTATTTTTGATAATACCAATCGGTATAGCATTTGCAGGAAGCTTTCATGAGTGGAATCCGTTAAGCGGAACATACAAGTTTTTGGGACTGGAAAATTATAAGCAGGTGTTCACGAGCAAATTGTTCGCCAAATCAATGTTCAATACAGTGATTTTTTCAGCAGTTGTAATTATTTTCAGAGTCGGTCTGGGACTGGGAATAGCGTATGCTATTTATTCAACGCTTATAAAGCATAAGAGCTTTTTCAGGGCAGTTTACTATATGCCTGTAGTAACACCTATGGTTGCAGTGGCATTTGTATGGAAGTTCATGTACAATCCACAGATTGGAACCATCAACAAAATATTCGGACTCGATATCAACTGGCTGATGAATCCGAAAACTGCTCTGATCGCAGTAATCATAATGACCATCTGGAAGGATTTCGGATATGCGGTTGTTATGTATATGGCAGGCCTGTATTCACTTCCGGCAGATGTCATGGAGGCAGCACAGGTTGACGGAGCGAGTGGCTGGCAGAAATTCAGATACATTACATTGCCATTGCTTAAGCCTATGACACTTTTTGTAGTCATTACATCAATTATCTCGTATATCCAGGCATATGTTCAGATACTCATTATGACAGAGGGAGGACCGGGAACATCAACATATCTGGCTTCTTACATTATTTATGATGAGGCCTTTGTCAAATACAACTTTGGATATGCATCAGCACTTTCATTTGTGCTTTTTGTGATTACCGCAGTGCTTACCGTGCTTTCTTTCAAAGTATCGGGCAAGGAAGAGTAGGAGGAAAATATCATGAGAAAAAAAGTAAGCAGTATAGTTTTAAATGTATTCCTTCTTTTATTGGGCGTTGTCACAGTTTATCCGTTTATATGGATGCTTTGCTCATCATTTAAGCAGAATAAGGAAATAATGGCATTGCAGCAGCATTTGCTTCCACAAGAGTTTACAATAGACAATTACATCAGCATGAATTCGCATTTCAATTTCATGAGATTCTTTGGAAACAGTTTGTTTATCACGATTGTTGTAACCCTGCTTGTAGTATACACCAGTACAATCTGTGGTTTTGTTTTAAGCAAATATAAGTTTAAGGGCAGAAATATCCTGTTTGGCTTTGTATTGGCTACTATGATGATTCCATGGTGTGTAACAATTATTCCAAAATACACTATGATTCAGAAATTCGGATGGATGGACAGCTATAAGGCACTTATTATTCCGGCTATGTTCAGTGGATTTGGAATATTTATGATGAAGCAGCACATTGAGACCATCCCGGATGAGATTATTGAAGCTGCCAGAATGGATGGCGCTAATGAGTTTTATATCTTTCACAGGATTATATTTCCGATGGCAAAAAACGGAATTTCAAGTATAGCTATTTTTCAGTTCCTGTGGACATGGGAGGACTATCTGTGGCCTTATCTTGTAATCAATACCAAGGAAAAGCAGCTATTGGCAGTTGGTCTTAAGATGTTTAACGGACAGTATTCAACAGATTATGGCGCACTTTTTGCGGCAACGGCAATATCTATCATACCGGTTTTACTGATATATCTGTTCTTCCAGAAGCAGTTTATTGCAGGAATTGCGGCATCGGCTGTCAAGGGATAACGTAATTTAAATGAGAGGGAGTATTTCATGCAGGAAATATACAGAGTAAAGACAAGTCCGGTGGCATTATCGGACAATATGATAACAGGTGAAAAATACAGGATTACAGTTCTGACAGAAGCACTTGTCCGTCTGGAATACAGTGAAGATGGCGTATTCGAGGATAGGGCAACACAGACAGTATTGTTCAGGGATTTTCCAAAGACCGGCTATCATGTGGTGCGTAACGCTGATGGAATTGAGGTTCATACATCAATGCTGCACCTGATATATAATGAGAAGGAGTTCTCATCACACGGACTGAGTATACAGATTAAGGGAAACCTGAGCGCATATCACAGCATCTGGCATTATGGCGAGAAGGTGCATGATTTGCAGGGTACAGCGCGTACACTTGATGACGTAAACGGAGAGGTTGAGCTTGGATGCGGTGTAGTTTCACGCTTTGGATATTCAATTCTTGATGACAGTAAATCACAGATTTTACTTGACGATGGATGGATTGAGCCAAGAAAAAAAGGTGTGTCTGATTTGTATTTCTTTGGATACGGACATGATTATAAACAGGCGCTCAATGATTTTTACAGGCTTTGCGGCAAGACTCCGATGCTTCCGCGATACGCACTGGGAAACTGGTGGAGCAGATATTATAAATACTCAGAAGAAAGCTATATGGAGCTGATGGACAAATTCGATGAAAAGAATATCCCGTTCACAGTAGCCGTAATAGATATGGACTGGCATCAGGTTGATGTTGACCCTAAATACGGAAGCGGCTGGACAGGATATACCTGGAACAAAAAGCTTTTCCCGGATCCGAAGCGCTTTCTTGGAAAGCTCCATGACAGAGGAATGCATACTACCTTAAACGTACACCCTGCGGATGGTGTGCAGGGCTGTGAAGAGATGTATGTTGATATGGCAAAGGAAATGGGCGTGGATTATGAAAATGAGGACCCGGTTGTATGTGACCCGGCAAGCCCAAAGTTTATGGAGGCATATTTTAAGTATCTTCATCATCCGAGAGAGGCTGAAGGTGTGGATTTCTGGTGGATTGACTGGCAGCAGGGCAGCAACTGCAAGGTCGAAGGATTGGATCCGCTTTGGATTTTTAATCATTTTCATTATCTCGATAATAAAAGAGACGGCAGGCGTCCAATGACATTTTCGCGCTATGCAGGTCCGGGAAGCCATAGATATCCGATTGGATTTTCGGGAGATACACATATTACATGGGAGTCGCTTGATTTCCAGCCGTATTTTACAACGACAGCGACAAATATCGGATATGGATGGTGGAGCCATGACATTGGTGGACATATGCTGGGCTACAAGGACGATGAGCTGACAGCCAGATGGACACAATACGGTATATTCTCTCCGATAATGCGTCTGCACAGCTCATGCAGCGAATTTAACGGCAAGGAGCCGTGGCGATTTAAAAAAGAGACTGAGGAAGCGATGGAGGCGGCGCTCAGACAGAGGCATTGTATGATTCCGTATCTGTATACCATGAACTATCGCAGCTATGCAGAGAATATGCCGCTGATTGAGCCTATGTATTATGAGTATCCTGAAAATGCAGAGGCTTATGAGGTAAAGAATCAGTATTTCTTTGGCAGCCAGCTTATGGCAGCGCCTGTTACAACTCCACGTATTAAGGGACTTAATGTGGCAAAAACCAAAGTATGGTTCCCGGAGGGCATCTGGTATGATATCTATACAGGCATGCGCTATGATGGTGGAAGAATGCTGGAGGTTTACAGGGATTTGAGCAGCATACCGGTGTTTGCGAAGGCTGGAGGCATACTTGTGTGTGCAGATGAAAATGAGCTTGATGCAAGGTCGGTTATCAAAAATCCTGATGTATTATGTGTCAGGGTATTCCCGGAGGCTGATGGTGAGTTTGAGCTATACGAGGATGACAATGAATCCTGCGGATATGTGGATGGCAGATGTGTGACCACAGCTATGAAATATTCTGCGGATAAAGATATGTTTGTCATTTCTCCGGCAGATGGAGATACATCATTAATACCTGACAACAGGACCTATAAGCTTATCTTTGAGAGAAGAACCGAAGCAGCAGCCGGTAAGGTAAAGGTATCTGTGGACGGTAAAGAGGTCTGGGCAAAGAATGAATATGATAAAGAAAACAGAAAGCTCATCGTTACTGTAAATGCATCGACAGCGAGCAAAATAAGCGTTGCAATATCGAAAGACACAGTAGCGCTTGATAATCAAATCGAAAAAAGATGCTTTGATTTCCTGAATCAGGCAGAGATAGGCTTTGTGCTAAAGGATGAAATCTACGGTCTTATTACATCAGGCAAGAAGACAACAGTGATTTTATCAGAGCTCAAGGCAAAGGAGCTTGATACAGAGCTGTATGGTGTTTTGACAGAGATACTTACAGCCTGAGGCTATTGATTTTTAAATTGGTATTTATAGAAAGTTGCTGGCTACACACTGTGTGACCGGTGACTTTCTTTATTGTAAAAAGTAAAAATGGATGATACTATTATAGTAAACGGAAGTATTTTTATAAGAAACATATGGAGAAACACTATGAATGATTGGGACAGAATGAGAGCGGGAAAACTCTACAATGCAGACAGCGCAGACATAGCAGGCTACCATGAAAGAGGAATGGGACTGTGTGACAAATTCAACCGTACACCGATTTGGATGAAGAAGCGCAAGCAGCGTATTTTGGAGAAAATGATACCATCAGCAAAGGACGGTGGAGCATACATTTTTGCGCCATTTTACTGTGAGTATGGTGTGAATATCCACTTTGGCAAGGGATGCTTTGTAAACTACAAATGTACGTTTCTAGATTGCGCACCGATAGAGCTCGGTGACGGAGTCTGGATTGGAGCAAATGTCACTATTGCGACACCTTGTCATCCGTTTTTGGCAGAGGAGCGTCTGCCACAGGAATATCCGGACGGCTTCCATGACCTTGAATATGCAAAGCCTATAAGGATTGGTGACGGAAGCTGGATATGCTCGAGTGCTACAATCTGTGGCGGTGTCACAATCGGAAAGAACTGCATAGTGGCAGCAGGTGCAGTCGTAAACCGCGATATACCCGATAACTGTATCGCAGCAGGTGTGCCGGCAAGGGTGTTGCGCAAGCTTGACGAGCAGGATCGCATGAATGTGTGGGACACTTACATGAAAAATGAGGTGCCGTTGTCGCAGAGGGAAAGAGTGAGGTAATTATTGACCACCATACCGATAAATGGTACTATAGTAACAATAACGAAACAGCTAGAAACTATATAATTCAAGGGAGGATTACATAATGGGAAATTCATATAAGAACTGTAAAATACAGGACAACACAGCAGAGCTGATCTACGAGAACGGCAGTCTGTTTGTTACCATATTTGAAAACAACGTAGTGCATGTTGCGCAAAAACCCGGCATCGAAAGTGTTGCAATAGAGGAGGGCTTCATTCCGAAGGCTGCCACACCAAGCGTGACCTGCAAGGCTGCGTCAGACATCGAGAAGACAGCAGAAGAAGCCGATGCAAGCGATGCGGCAGTTAAAGCAGTCATCAGCGCAAGGGATATTACTGTAAATATAAAGGATAACGAGAAGCTTGATATTTATTATAAAGGTAAGCTTGTGCTTTCGGATTATGAAAAAGCGCGCAAAAAGAGTGAGAAGAATCCGTACGAGGATCTTGCTATCGCAGAGCTTGAGGGACATACTGTCGGAAAAGATGAAGAAAAAACTGACTCTGTTACCATCATCAAAAAGCTTGGAAAGGATGATGCTATTTACGGTCTGGGAGATAAACCGGGCTGTCTCAACAAGCGTGGATATTCATATGTAAACTGGAACACGGATGATCCTGCGCCACATGTGGACAGCTTCAAATCGCTGTACAAATCAATACCGTTTTTTATCGTGCTGGGCAATGAATATTGCTATGGAATCTTTGCAGATAATACCTACAAGACAACCTTTGATTTCGGTTATGAGAATACAGATTACTATTTCATCGAGCATGAGAAGGGTGAGCTGAACTACTATTTTATGCCGGGAAAAGATATGGCAGAGGTGGTAGGACTTTATACATCACTGACAGGCACCACACCGCTTTATCAGAGATGGATATACGGCAGCCATCAGAGCCGCTGGGGCTATTACACGCAGGATGAGGTACTTGATATAGCTGACAAATTCCGCGAGCTTGATATCCCATGCGATGTAATCCATATGGATATCGATTACATGAACGGCTACAGGGTATTCACCTTTGATGACAAGAAATTCCCGGATGTAAAGGGGCTTTCAGAGAAGCTTGCTGACAGAGGCGTAAAGCTCATATCCATCATTGATCCGGGTGTGAAAAAGGATGAGGACTATTTCATGTACAAAGAGGGCATGGACATGGATGCATTTGCACATGATACAGATGGCAGTGTATATGAAAATGCTGTCTGGCCGGGCACATCGGTATTTCCGGATTTCACAAAGCAAAGCGTCAGAAGCTGGTGGGGAGACAAGACAAAGATACTTCTCGAGAACGGTATCAGCGGCATATGGAATGATATGAATGAGCCTGCAAGCTTCAACGGACCACTGCCGGATGATGTGCAGTTTGAGTATGGAGCACATGAAAAGGTTCACAATATTTACGGACATTTTATGGCAAAAGCCACATATGAGGGACTTGCGAAAAATGATGGAGGAAAACGTCCATTTGTACTTACAAGGGCTGCATATGCCGGAAGCCAGAAATACTGCGGTGGCTGGACCGGAGACAATCACAGCATCTGGGCGCATATAGCACTTTCACTTGAGCAGGTGTGCAATCTGTCAGTCAGTGGACTTGCCATGTGTGGCAGCGATATAGGCGGTTTCGGAAGTGATACTACACCGGAACTACTTGTTAGATTTTATGAGGCGGCAGTATTTGTGCCGTTTTTCAGAAATCATTCAGCGATGGGAACACGCAGACAGGAGCCTTGGCAGTTTGACGAGACTACGATAGATGCAGTCAGAAAGACAGTAAAGCTCAGATACAGATTTATCCCATATATCTACGATCTGGCACATGAGTGTGAAAAGACAGGAGCACCTATCGTGCGCCCGCTCGTATACGAGTACCCTGCAGACAAGCACGTGAGAAATATTTCCGATGAATATATGCTCGGAAGCTTTGTGCTGGTTGCACCTGTAATAGCACCGGGCAAGGAGGCAAGAGAGGTTTATCTGCCGGATGGCGACTGGTATGATTACTACACAGGCGAAAAATACAGTGGTGGCAGATACATTTTAGCAGATGCACCACTTGATAAAGTACCTGTATTCATAAAAGCAGGAGCCATTATCCCTGTTGCAGACGGAGAAATCCGCTCTACAGAGGACATTACAGAGGATAAGGTCAGCATACTGACATATCCGGGCAAGGGCAGCTTCGTACATTATCAGGATGACAATGAGACGTTCGCATACAGAGACGGTGTGTACAATGCTGTTGAGTATACCCTGGATGGGGATAAGCTCGAGAAGAAAGTGGTGCATAAGGGATTAAAGGAGTCCTAATATGAAGTGCTTTATGTGTAAAGGAACGTTGGAAAATAAACTAACAAATTTTATTGCTGATATGGGAAACTGCATTATTATTGTGAAGGATGTTCCATCTCAGGTATGCACTCAATGTGGAGAGGTATCGTACAGCAATGAAGTTGCCGAGCAATTAGAGAAAATTGTTGGCAAGATGAAAAATGCAATGACAGAAATTGCTGTTGTACATTATTCAGACAAAGTGGCATAAATTAAGGATAATAGAATAAAATTGTCTTTTATAAATTAATCCGCTATACTATATATTTAGTGTAGCGGATTTTTTTTAGAAATATAGGTGATTTAATGTTAAAAATAGGAATATGTGATGATGATCCGACATTTGTTGATGACATAGAAAAGAATATAGAGCAGACGATTAAAAAACATCATTGGAAGGGCAGAATCGTAAAATTTACAGATGGCAGAAAATTAGTAAGAAGTAATGAAAAAAATAAGTTTGACATAATTTTTCTGGATATTGACATGCCTGAAAAAGATGGATTTTCAGTTGCAAGAGATATACCTGAAAAAGATAGTCTTTTAGTATTTTGTACAAGTCATAATGAACTTGTATATAATTCGTTCTCATATCAGCCTTTCTGGTTTTTATGCAAAGAAAATTATGATAAACATCTAGATGAAGTTTTGACAGCAGCGCGAAAAAAAATAGCATTAAGAAATACAAATTATGAGCTTAATATTAATGGAAAGATTTATAGCGTAGATATTGAACAGATATTGTATATTGATGTTTTAAAACATAGGGTACACATTCATTTTAAAGATGGTGGAGAAATAGATTTTAGGGAAAATTTATCTACAATAGAAGAAATTTTTAGAGATTATAGTTTTGTTAAAATTAATAGCGGATGTTTAGTAAATATGACATGGATAAAACATATTTATCAAACGGAGGTCGAACTGAAAGATGGACAGAATTTTTCTTTGAGCAGGGGAAGAAAAAATGAAGTTAGAGAAAAATTTCATGAATACATGAGGATAAGAAGATGATGGATTTATTTTGGATGATATTTGAACTGGTGGTAAATTTATTTCAATCAGCAATTGTTTTACAGACGATAAGAGCAATTTTAAAGGACAAGAGAACCGGAAAGAAAGCAAATCTGGCATATATATTATTTGTAGCGATATTATTTTTGGAGTTATCATTTGTAAATTTTATGGTGCCATTTGAAGGAATAGGAATCATCATATCAATACTTATCATATACATATATTCCTTATTAAATTTAAAAGGAACATTTATGCAAAAAATGTTTTGGTCGATTTTTGTTATGCTGCTTATCATGGGGATTACGACAGTTGTGCTTAGTATTGAGGGATGTATTATAGGAAAGGGTTATTTGGCTCTTGTGATTCAAAAGGACTTATATCGTTTTGTAGGGGTAGTTGTAATTCAGATAGTTCTGTTTTATTTGACGCGGTTTATGATAAAAAGAACAAAAAAAGATAGCACGTATTCACTGAAATGGAATGAGTGGTTTGTGTTATTGATAATTCCTGTTATATCAATATTTACAATGTCTTTTGTTTCATTGATTATAATTAATATTGAAGATCAATTGTCACCGATGCAGCATATTTTTTCAATTCTATCAATATTGGGAATACTGATGACAAATTCTTTGGTATATGTACTATATGTGAATATGCAGAAGGATCATGCAAAACAGCTTGAGTATAGTATTTTGCAACAGGCTTTTAAGAGCCAGGAGAAAAGTGTTGAGGAAACCAAAATACTGTATCAGTCGGTCAGAAGTATCCGCCATGATCTTAAACAGCATTTTCAGGTAGCATTGACAATGCTGCATTCGGGGAAAATTAATGAAGCTGTAGATTATATGGAAAAATATAACGATACCGTATTGGATGGAATTTCGAATAAAGTCTTTTGCGATAATGATGTAGTAAATTACATTATAAACAGTAAAAGTAAGATATGCTCCGATAGACATATTAAAATATATATTTATATTGCAAATGAAATACCTGAATTTTCAGATCTGGATCTGTGTGTATTATTGGGAAATGCCTTGGATAATGCTATAGAAGGAGTTTCAGGCGAGGGTAATAATGAAATATATTTAGAACTTAGGAATGTAGATAACTTTTTTATGATATCGGTAAAAAATACGATAATTAATTCGGTATTGGAAGATAATCCAAATTTAATATCTACCAAAAATGAAAAAGAGGTACATGGATTGGGTATTCTTTCCATGAAAGAAGTAGTACAAAAATATAATGGTTCTATTGAATTTTATGAAAGCGACAATAAATTTTGCTGTGATATGCTTTTAGATATTCCGGACAATATGCAGATTAAGTCGAAAAATGTACATAATAGGACAAATTATTGATAAAAATCAAAAAAGAGAGTAGATATAGTATCAGCAAGCGAAAGGGAGAAATGCCATGATTGCTCAGATTGCTGATACTGTATCTGCTTTTTTTTATAGTATGGACGTAATTGATGAGGAAGAAAAAGGAAAAAGCAGATATGGTATAGAAATTATAATTTCTACAATTATTGGATTTAGTGTAATTATAATATTAGGCATATTGTTATCAAAAACAAATTTAGCTATCGAATATTTAATATGCATTGTTCCTATAAGAATGTATACGGGAGGATATCATGCAAAAACATATTTTAAATGTAACGTAGTTTTTGGGTTACTGTTTTTGTTAAATATTTTAATGTTTCAATATATTGTTGAGAATGAATTGGAAATTCAATTATGTATAACTACGTTATTAAGTTTTTACATTATAGAAAGATTTGCACCAGTTGAGAATGAAAACAAAGAATTGACGTCAAGGCAAAAGAAAAAATATAAGAAAATAAGTATAGTGTTGTTTATTATATATTATTTTATTTCTATATTGTTTTTGAGTAAACAAATTGAGTATGGAGTAATTATATTACTGGTTTTAAATACGGTTTCAATACTAATTTTGGAGGTAAAAATCAATGAAACAAATAAGATACAAAGTAATAAAAAAAATTGCTAATTTGAGTTTGGTTGTAGCAATTATGGCTGCTGGAACTGCTTCATTTTGGGGAGGACATCAACCCAAAGAACCAAAAATGTAAAATGGAGGAAAGTAAGAATGGAAAATATATATGATACACTTGGATTTACGATACATAGAGTTTGCAATGCATCGTGTTCAATATGCTGTTTCTCTTCAAATCCTTCTTGTGAAGAAAAACTAGATGTAAATAGAATAAAGCAATCTGGTGATATGTCAAGCTAATTTTTTAAATGATTTTGATATGTATTT
>ERZ1034939.1269-NODE-1269-length-12360-cov-9.808777_pt1 | contig 12360 bp, 15 predicted proteins | sample MGYA00520626_ERZ1034939 | MGnify/ENA primary metagenome ERZ1034939 (study PRJEB33766, sample SAMN09781751) | gut metagenome | biome: gut microbiome | host: Homo sapiens | place: Madagascar | study: EMG produced TPA metagenomics assembly of the PRJNA485056 data... | reverse complement strand
AAAAGGAAAGGAAAAAACAATATGAACGACTACAAAATGACAGCAGACGCTTACAGAGAAATTAAGAAAAGAGATCCAAAAATAGACTTAGACAGCAATATTAAAACACTGGATTTTTTAGCAACATGCAACAAAGAGGATATTTACAATTTGTTTAACAGTACCGCATTTAACTATATTTGTCTGGGTTACGTCAAAATGGCAATAAATGACTTTAAAGAGCTTGATGATGACATGAAAGACAGATTAATCAATCATGTAAGATACAAGTTTGATACAGTAAGTGCAGAACAAGCGGAAAAGTACAACAACAAATACTAAAAGGAGGAGGCTAAACAATGAACTATAGAATAACTGTAACAAACCAAAAGGGAGGAACTGGCAAGACTACTACAGCTCTTAATATGGGTGCTGGACTGGCTCAGAGGGGCTACAATGTACTATTAATAGATTTAGATCCACAAGGAAGTCTTACCCTGAGTGCTGGTATTGATCCACTAGAACTAAAATATACAATTTATGAGCTATTAAAGGGTGAGTGTAAGGCTCAAGATACATTACAGAGCCCTAAAGTAGGTAATTATAAGATAATTCCAGCAGATATAAGGCTATCTGTAGCAGAGTTGGAGCTTGCTGGCATAGCTGGTAGAGAGCAATTACTTTCAGAGGCTTTAGATCCTATAGCTAGTGACTATGATTTTATATTTATTGACACCAGCCCAAGCTTAGGAGTGCTTACTCTAAATGCTTTAGCTTTTGCAGATGAGGTAATTATACCTTTACAGGCTGAGCCACTTGCTCTAGCTGGTATGGCAAGCTTATTACAAACCGTAAATACAGTAGAAAAGCGTTTAAATCCTAATATAGAGATCACTGGTATAGTAATTACCAGATATAGTAGCAGAAAAAAGCTAAACAGCTATATTATTGATAAGCTTAGTGATAGGTTTACTAATAAGCTCTATGAAACAAAGATTAGAGATAATATTTCACTTGCTGAGGCTACTCAGTCTGGAACTGATATATTTACTTATGATAAAAAGAGCAACGGTGCTCAGGATTATACCAGCTTAATAGATGAATTTTTACACAGGAGGGCTTTATAAAATGGCTGAAAAGAATTTTACAGAGGGTGCTATTGATAAATTGATGGATAGCACAAAAGACACTAATTTTAAGACTACTGGTAGACCCAGAATACACACAGATCTAAAAGAAAAAAGTAGCGAGGACGGTTTATATCAGGAATATACACGAGCTACATTTATTGTAAGAAAAGACTTGTTAAAAAAGCTTAAAGGTTATGCTTTTTTAGAGGATCAGCCACTAAAAGAGGTAGTAAACACTATGCTAGATGAGTGGCTTGCTGATAAGCGAGATGTAAGAGAAGAATTAGAGGGAGGCGGTAAAGTTGATAGAACTTAATGGAGCGAGAGCATACGATGTAACCGAGGTAGTACAGATCTTAGGACTTACAAGGAATACAGTAAGAAATTATTTAAACTCAGGCAAGATAAAAGGCTCTAAGCTTGGAAACAAGTGGGTTATTCCTGAGGATAGTCTCACTCAATTCTTTACAGCATTTAAAGAAAAAGAGGAGGCTAAGGCTGATGTTAAAAGATAGCTGGGATAGTGTTATTCAGTACACTAGAGATCATATAGAGAGAGATAACTTAGACTGGGTGCCAGTACAGGAGTTTAGAAACAGCACTAAAACAGCCTTGCTAAGTAACATTATAGGTCAATATATTTCTGATCTGGAGCACAAAGAGGAGGAGACTGGAGAACCAGCCCCACCAGATCTAAAAGCTTTTACTGAGAACTTTGGCAAGTATTACAACATAGCTATATCTCAGATACAAAAGGACTTAGGCATAATAGAGAAAGATGCAGCTATACACTTACCAGCTGTAAGACCTAAAGAGCATATACTCACTCAGGATAAGATAAGTAATAAAGGCTTTAGCGGTATCTTTGCTAATAAAATACAATACGCTTTGGCTATGGAGAAAAAAGGGAGCTCTATACAGGTTAATACTTATGTAACTGTAAATTATGATGGATTAGATCGTGCTAAGGTACAAGGTGTAAAGTGGCTAACTCTTTATGATAGAGAAGTATTAGACGCTGTACATACGCTTTTCAAGGCTGGTAACACATTTATTACTATAGATCAGATCAATAGAGTAATGAATGGTAAGAGTGATGAGACTAGAGCCACTACAAAACAGGCTAAGAGAATAGATAACTCACTTACTAAGCTTATGTATACTCAGATCACTATAGACGCTACAGAGGAGGCTAGGGCTTTTGGCTGGGCTACTGAGTATGGTTATGATAACCCAGTAATTATAGGTAGACGAGGCTGGGCAACTGTAAATGGTAACAAGGTCAAGGGTATATTTATTTATGACTTAGGACTATTAAGCTATGCAGAGATAAAAAACCAGATAGCAAGAGTGCCACTAGAGGTAAAAGATACACCTATAAATAAAAATGAAAATGCCACAGTACTACAAGGCTATTTACTTAGAAGAATAAGCCAGATAAAGAGCGGTGTGGGTAACAGAATATCACTAGATAGCCTTTTAACCGAGCTGAGTATTATAGATTTATCTAAGAGCAAGCTCACTAGTACAGACGCTAATAAAAGAAAAACTACAATAGATCAGATCAAGACTATCCTAGATTACTGGAGCAATCCAGACATAGCTTTTATAAAAGGATACAAGATACTAGGTAAGAGACCTGTTACAGGATTTGAGATCATTTACTAAGTAAAGTGTCTACTTGTTGGGGGGGGTAAGGGTACCCCGTAAAAACCTATGATTTTACCCCGTAAAAACCTATGATTTTACCCCGTAAAAACCTATGATTTTGAAAGCTCTAAAAAATGCCAAAAAACCCAATAAAATAGGCACTTTTGAGACTTTTAGAAAATTTGTATAAGCTTTATAAGCTTTATAGTGGCAGTGCTGGCTTGTTTGACACAGCCAGCCCCTCTAATGCAAATAATAATTAAAAAATGGAGGTTGATTTATGTTAGATGATACAAAACAGATAGAGGATCTAAAAACTCACTTACTTGATTTTGCTAACAGCAATTTAGAAAAAGACAGACGCAATAAAAAAATGTACCAGTGCCCTTACTGTGGATCTGGATCTCATGGAGGTAGAAACTCAGACGGTGCTTTTAGTATTAAAGGCAATATATTTAAATGCTTTAGCTGTAATAAGACTGGAGATATATTTACACTGGCTGGCAAGATCTGGGATTTAGACGAAAAGTCGAATTTTGTAGAAATTAAAAACAGGCTGAGCGAGCTATACGGTGGTCAAACTGTGGAGACATTTAAAAATAACCCAGCTGAACCAGTACCAGTAGAAACACCTAAAACAGATTACAGCAACTATATCAGGGATTGTAAAAAAGCTGTATCTGGAGTTTTACCTTACTTGTATAAGCGAGGCTTTACAGATGAAACTATAGATAAGTTTAGTCTGGGCTATGATACAGAGCATAAGGCACTAGTAATACCTTATGGCTCAAGCACTAATTATTATATCACTAGGAGCATAACAGAAAAAAAATTTTTTAAGCCAAGAGCTGAGGAGGCTGGAACTGAGCCTATTTTTAATCTTAACAGTCTTTATACAGAAAGTCCTTGTTTTATCTGTGAGAGCCAGCTGGACGCAATAAGCATAGAACAAGCTGGAGGAAAGGCAATAGCTATAGGAGGAACAACAGGATACTATAAACTCTTAAAGCAAGTAAAAGATAAAAAGCCTATGGCTGCTCTTGTTATCAGCTTAGACAATGACGAAAAAGGGCAAGAGACTACTCAGACACTGGCTAAAGATCTTGAAAATTTAAAAATTCCTTGCATAGTTGCTAAGTACAGCTTGGATAGTTACCCTGAGGGATTTAAAAAGGATTGTAACGAGTATTTACAGAGTAACCCTACTCAGCTTAGATCAGATGTACAGAGGCTCACAGATGAGGCTAGAGAGGCTGTAATATGCTCAGACATACTAAAGGCAAGTAAGGTAAGCAATTACCTATTACATGGATTTACAGACGATTTAAACGCTTTTAGATCCAGCAATGATAGAGCTACAGGATTTACATACTTAGACAGCCAGAGCGGAGGCTTGTACAATGGTTTTTATGTTTTAGGTGCGATAAGTTCACTGGGTAAGACAACATTTGTACACCAGATAGCAGATCAGCTAGCAGAGGCTGGCGAGCATATACTTTACTTTAGTTTAGAGCAGAGTAAGTTAGAACTGGTAACCAAGAGCCTTAGTCGGATAATAGCGAAAAAATACGGTACAAGAGAGCCAGTGTGTTCTATAGCAATCAGATCAGGGCACTTAAAGCAAGGCGAGGCAGAAAAGGTAAGAGAGGCTTGTAAATTGTATGCTGATTTTGCTGATAAGATCTCTATTGTACAGAGTCCATTTAATGCTAATATGAATTTTATTAGAGAAACTACAGAGGATTATATAAATGCTTATGGAGTAAAGCCAGTAGTAATAATAGACTACTTGCAGATAATCTCAGTAGATGGCAATATGAGCGACAAGCAGAAAATAGATAGCGTTGTAAAAGACCTGAAAAAACTCCAGACAGATTACACACTTACTTTAATTGCTATAAGCTCTGTAAACAGATCAAATTATTTAACTCCTGTAGACTTTGAAAGTTTTAAAGAGAGTGGAATTATTGAATACTCAGCAGATGTAGTATATGGATTACAGCTAATGGCACTGAGAGAACCAGCTTTTGTAAAAGAGGGTAATATCATAGAAAAACGTAAAAAGATAGTGGAGGCTAAGAGTTCTACACCTAGACAGATAGAGCTTGTATGTTTAAAAAACAGATACGGAATAAGCAATTACTCTAGTTACTTTGACTACTATCCTACTTGTGATTATTTTTGTGAGAGTGTAGGAGCTATAGAGAAATACGACACTATAAAAAGCTCAGCCAAGAGATTATAGACAATTAAATAATTAAGATGTAAGAGCACTTTGTAAAAAGAGTGCTTTTATTTTTATATTATCATATTACTATATGTTAATATTATTCCGTGAAATATCCGTAAAATTATCAGTGTACAGATTGACTAGTAAACATAAAAGTTGTAAACTATTATAAAAGGAGGTATGTAGCTTGAGCTTTTTTACAAAATTCTTTAGTAATAAGCCACAGAGACAGCTTACAAGGGCTGAGGTGGTTACTGGTAATACAGCTATTTTTACAAGCTGGAGCGGTAACGCTTATGCCAATGATATTTATAGAGGTGCTGTAGATGCCATTGCGAGGAACTGTGGTAAGTTGCATGGTGCTCACTTTGTGAAATATAACGGTACAAAAAAAGATACTACAGATCAAAAGCTTAATAGGCTTTTGCAAGTAGCACCTAACGAGTACATGAACTCTTATGACTTTTTGTACAAGCTCTGTACCCACTATTTTTTATTCAATAATGCTTTTGCTTACCTTAACAGGGATAATAACGGTAATTTACTTAGTATTTACCCTGTTACTTGTACACAGGCTGATTTTATGACTGATAACACAGGTGCTCTTTATGTACAATTTAGATTTAGAAATGGTAACACAGTAATTTTACCTTACAGAGATCTCATACACCTTAGACGAGATTTTAACAGTGATGAGCTACTAGGAGACACCAACGAGGCATTACAGCCAGCACTGGAACTAGCTCACACACAGAATGAGGGTATCATAAATGGCATTAAAAGTAGTGCAAATATAAGAGGTATTTTGAAATATACTCAGATCTTAGCACCAGAAAAGCTAGAGGCTGAAAAAGAAAAATTTGTAAATGACTATTTAAGCATGAATAACTCAGGCGGTGTAGTGGTCACTGATCCAAAGACTGAGTACACACCTATTACAAACTCTCCAGCCTCTATAGACGCTGAACAGCTTAAGACAGTACAAACAAAGATATATAACTATCTGGGTGTAACTGAGGCTATTGTAAATAGTTCGTATGATGAAAATGAATATAACAGCTTTTACGAAAGCGTACTAGAGCCAATTTGCTTACAGTTAAGTCTTGAATTTACTCGCAAGATCTTCACAGAGAGAGAGCTTGCTTTTGGTAATGTGATTACTTTCGATAGTGGCAGAATGATATATAGCAATAACAGTACTAAGGTTAATCTTATCAAGGAGCTTTTACCTTATGGAGTGCTTACTATTAATCAGGCTTTAGAGATCTTGAACTTGCCACCTGTAGAAGATGGGGACAAGAGACTACAAACACTCAATGTCGTAAATGCTAATAAAGCTGATAAGTACCAGCTTGGGGAGAAAACTAAGCCAGATGAGAGCAAGACAGCAACAGAGTAATTACAGTTACTACAGGAAATATCACCAGCGAAAAGGGGGATTTTATTATACTTGCCCATACTGTGGGGCAAACCTAGACGCTGGCGAGCGTTGCGACTGTACAGCAAATAATAAAGTAACTGCATTTACTAATAATAAAGTAAATAAAAAGAGGGCGAGCTAATGAAAGAAATTAGAACAGCGGAAATAAGAGCACTTGCACCAGCGGTAGAGGGTGCAGAGAGCCTTATTATAGAGGGTATGGCTATTGTATTTGATACACCAACTCAGATTACAGACCGTAGCGGGAGCTACACTGAAATTATTAAAAGAGGTGCTTTAGATGGTGCAGATCTTACAGACAGTAGGCTATTGTACAATCACGATTTAAGCAGAGTACCTTTAGCCAGAACTCCGAAAACAATGGCATTTACTGTAACTGAGCACGGTTTACAGTTTAGAGCCACTTTACCAGACACTAGCGAGGCTAGGAGCGTTTACGAAAGTATAAAAAGGGGAGATATTACAGGCTGTAGCTTTGGATTTACTGTATCTAATGACGGTAATAGTTATGATCCTAAGACTAATACCAGAACTATTAGCAAGATTGATAAGCTTTATGAGATCTCTGTAACACCTTACCCAGCTTATCCTACTACTAGTGTAGAGGCTAGAAGTGCTTTACAGGCAAGTAAAGAACACTACAGAGCCTTACAGAATTTAAAAATTATGTGTAACACGATACTAAGAAAAGAGGTATAAATATGAACTTTAAAACAGTAGCCGAGGCTTTTAACTACTGGAACGGTAAGAGCCTTAAAGAAATTGAAACTAGAGCCCAAGAAGTAAAGGGCATGATTGAAACTGATCCAGATGTAGACATTAAGAGCCTAAACATTGAACTTACAGGGCTTGCAGAGGCTAAGGCAAACGCTCAGGCAAAGGCACAGGCAGACCCACAAGCACAAGATCCACAAACAAGATCTTTCAACCCTGTTACAGGTGCTAACTTTACTGGCTCTGTAACTAATAAGGTTACAGGTGATGTATATGCTAGTCCTGAGTACAGATCAGCTTTTTATAAAAATTTAATGGGTAAAGAACTTACTGGAGCTGAAAAGGTAGCATTTGATAAGGCTAGAGAGATTGAGACCAGATCAGATACTTATACTACTAGCGGTAACAGCCCTGTAGTTATTCCAACTCAGACACTTAACGAGATTATTAGCAAGGCTAGAACTGAGGGCGGTTTACTTGCTAAGTGTAGAGCCTTTAATATGCCTAGCAAGGTATCTATTGTAGTAGCTACTCCTAGTGCTAATGCTGTATGGAACACAGAGGGGAACGCTGTAGACGCTGAAAAGGGTAATTTTGCAGAGGTTACTTTTGATGGCAACGAAATTATTAAAGTATTTTCAATCTCAGCGAAAGTAAAGGCTATGGGTATTGATGGACTGGAAAGCTATCTAGCAGATGAACTTACTAAGTGTGTGCTTGGTACTCTTGAATATGCCATTGTACATGGTACAGGATCAGGGCAAGGTACAGGACTTGAAACAGGTATCACATGGGATACAAGCAACACAGTAACAGTAGCTAAGACTGGCGAACTTGCTTATAAAGATATTGTAAGTGCTATGGCTAAGCTTAAGAGAGGCTACTCTAATGGTGCTATCTTTGCAATGAACACAACAACTCTTTACAACTCTGTATATGGACTTACAGACGCTAATAAGAGACCGCTATTTATTGCAGATACTCAGGGTGATACTGTGGGTAAAATTCTCTCTAAAGAACTTGTTATTGATGATAATATCCCTGATAACGATATTTATTATGGTAACTTTAACTACTTTGGTTACAATATGCCAGCTGGTGTAGCTGTAGAAAGTTCTACACAGTCAAGCTTTAAGAGCGGTCGTGTAGATGTACGAGGTTTGTCTATTGCAGACTGTAAACCGCTTGTAACTGAGGCATTTGTAAAGATTACTAAGGCTACAGCATAAGAGAGGCGGTAGAGTATGACAGTATCAGAGGCTAGGGAGTGGCTGAGAATTGATAACGAGGCTAACGACCAAATTATTGAGGATCTAATTGCTGGAGCTGAGGAGTATATCACTCTTACTACTGGACTTTTAAGAAGTAAACAGGAAGAGAGCCAGCTTGCTCAGACAGCTATCAAGTTCTTACTTAGTCTGTGGTATGATCCTACACAGGTAGACGCTGATAAGCTTAAAAGAACTATAGATAGCCTGTTAAAAACTCTTACTACTCTCAATACAAACAACTAATAAAAGTATGCTCTGGGCTCTCATATCAGGGCTCAGGGCTTATTTATTTTAAAGGCGGTGAGTGTTATTAAAGAATATGCCAAAAGTTTTTACACTAGCAAGGCATGGAGAGACACACAGAGAGCCTATATGCTTAGTAAAAACTATATTTGTGAGAGGTGTGGTAAACCAGCGGTAATAGTTCACCACAAGATCTACATCTCACCCAAAAATATAAATGATCCAAACATAACACTAAATTTTGAGAATTTAGAGGCATTGTGTCGAGACTGTCACAATAAAGAGCATTTTATCAATACTCAGGTAACAGCTGAGGGCTTAGCCTTTGATAGCTCAGGTAATTTAGTAAAACTATAACAATTAATTGTTGTAGCTGTGCACTATAGGTACTTGCAGAAGTGTTATATGCAAACCGAACTAAAAAAGATTGTGCGTGACTGGTGCACAGTCTTGCGGTATTTTACGTTCAACCGTTTCGATCAGCTCATAGGAATGCATATAAGCCAACGAGTACAAAGTACAAGTATTAAAAGGCAACCTGTACAGGGCACGGACGCTATAAAGCAAAACCAGATATTATCTGTCCCCTAAAACCGGTAAACTGGCTGAGCTTGAGTATTTATAGTGTACAGCTATGGCAATTAATATCCCCCCAAGTTACAAAGAACAACGAGCAGAAAGTAATCGAATGCCCCACATTACAAAACCTCTCTTAGGTAGTTATAGGGGGGAGGTAAACAAAAAAGGGAGCTGATACTATGGCAATAGATAAAGATAAGATTATTAAGGCTGAGATCAGAAAACTTAACAAGCTTTCTAATGAGGTAGCCTCAGATAAACAGACAGTAGCTAAAAACCTTGTACAGGAACTGGCTTTCATGGCTGGTACACTGGCTGAGCTCAAGGAACATATAAACACTCAGGGAGCTATTGAATGGTTTAAAAATGGCTCTCAGGAGATGTGGAGAGAAAGCCCAGCACTCAAGAGCTACAGTACTCTAGTACAGAGGTACAGCTTGCTCTATAAACAGCTTGTAGATCTGTTACCAAAGGATAACAAGCCAGATGAGAGCGAACTCTTAGACTTTTTAGCTCAGGAGTTCTAAGGCTTATGGATTATGTAACAGAGTATTATAAAGAGATTTCAGAGAAGAAAATAGTTACAAGCAAGCGAGTAGCTAAAGTTTATAGCAAGCTGGCAAACGATATACAAAACCCTAGCGAGTATATATTTGATGAGGCTAGAGGTGAGAGACCTATACAGTTTATCGAGCGTTTTTGCAAGCACTCTAAAGGTGAGTGGGCTGGTAAGCCATTAAAGCTGGAACTATTCCAAAAGGCTTATATTCAAGCACTCTTTGGCTTTGTTCATAGAGATACTAAACTCAGAAAATATAAAGAGAGCTTGCTCTTAATGGCTAGAAAAAATGGTAAGAGTACTCTATTAGCTGGTATAGCTCTTTATATGCTTATAGGTGATAAAGAGGCTGGTGCTGAGGTTTACAGCGTTGCAACTAAAAAAGATCAGGCAAAAATTATCTTTGATGAAGTATGCAACATGGTAAAACAGAGCCCAGAGCTCAGACGATTTATAAAGAAACGCAAGAGCGATCTTTACAGTGCTCTCACTATGAGTAAGTTTATGCCATTGGGACGTAATTCTGATTCGCTGGATGGACTAAACAGTCATCTAGTTATTATAGATGAGTTACACGCTGTAAAAGACCGTAATTTATACGATGTAATGAAACAGTCACAGAGTGCAAGGAGACAGCCTTTACTTATTACTATCACTACTGCTGGTACTGTGAGAGAAAATATATACGATGACTTGTACGACTATGCCACAAAGGTAGTAGACGGAGTTATAACAGACGAGACTTTTTTACCTGTATTGTATGAGCTAGACAGTAAAGAGGAGTGGCAAGATCCTACTAAGTGGATTAAGGCTAATCCAGCTCTAGGAGCTGTAAAAAAGGTATCAGATCTCATAGACAAGGTAGAACGAGCTAAGCAGAATCCAAAGGATTTAAGCTCTATCTTATGTAAAGATTTCAATATTCGACAAACTTTAACAAGTGCATGGCTCAGCTTTGAGGATATAGATAATCCTAAGACATTTGATATAGAAAAGTTTAGAGGAGCTTACGCAATAGGCGGAGTGGACTTGTCAATCACGACAGACCTCACTTGTGCTACCTTGCTTATGATCGATCCAGAGACTAAAGAGAGATGTATAAGCCAGATGTACTGGCTACCTAGAGATAACTTTTATAAGCGAGTGCATGAGGAAAAAATACCATATGATAAGTGGCTGGAGGCTGGGCTTGTAAGGCTCTGTGATGGTAATACCATAAATTATAGTGACGTTACGGCTTGGTTTTTAGAGATGGTAAACGATAAGCAAATAACTCCAGCATGGATCTATTACGATAGCTATAGTGCTCGATATTTTGTAGACGAGATGGAGAGCTATGGCTTTAATATGGTTAGATGTATTCAAGGGGTGCGTACGCTCTCGCTACCTATGCAGACGCTGGGAGCAGATCTACAGGCTAAGCGAGTAAATTATAATAATAATCCTGTGCTTAAGTGGTGCTTGACTAATACAGGAGTACAGACAGACCGCAACGGTAATATAGTACCTGTTAAAAATCAGAGCCCTAAACAGCGTATAGATGGAACAGCCAGCTTATTAGACAGCTATGTAGGGTTATCAGAGCATTACACAGAGTTTATAAATGCTTTATAGGAGGTAAAAAAAGCATGCAGAAACTAAAAGACAAGAAAATAGTCATATATAAAAAAGGAACATTCAAGGACGAGGACGGATTTCAAACAACTGGATACATGCCAATACACCCACAGCCTAGCTTATGGGCTTACTTTAAACAGCTTAGTGCTGAGCTTACATACTTGAACAACAGCACACAGAACAAAGAAGAGTGTTTGTTTCGTATCAATTGGTTAGATTATGTACGAAACGCTTACCCGTCCGATCTGGCAATAGGATACAACGGACTTTTATATAAAGTAACAAGGATAGACCCGTATGAAGATTACAAGCGTGATCTAGTGTTATACGCTAAAAATAACCATGATAAACTAAGCAACGTAATACCTTATGATCCAGATAAACTAGCAGAAACAAACTAAAAATAACTGTAAAGGGTGAGTGTAATAGCTCACTTTTTTATTTTCAGAAAAAACAGCACGATAAAGGGCTAATACAGCCACAAAAATTAAATTTATGTATAAATCTATGTCTAATGGCAAAAGTCGCTCAGAATGGCTAAAAATAGGCTTGTAGAGGGTGCACAGAAAATATCTAATAATTTGTAAGTTTTTCTATATGGGTATTGACTTAGTAAACATGAAACTATATAATAATATCAGTCAGTAAGCTAGTAACTATATCAGGAGGTAACGCTATGACAAACAAACAAATTGAAACATTGATCAAGAAATTAGAAAGTTGCAAAACAACAAAATCAGCTAAAACAATTCTAAACAAAAAAGGAATTGAAACAGTTGAAGAATTTGGAAAATCATACTCATTTGATATAAACGGTGAGCATTACAACGTAGTTAAACATAAATATGATGAAACATGCCATGTAAACCATTTTGAAAAAAGATCACTAAATTGTGATGGAACAAGAGTAGTACCAATGTGTTTTGGAAAAATGGTTAGAATATGAA
>ERZ1034939.1268-NODE-1268-length-12367-cov-17.913255_pt1 | contig 12367 bp, 10 predicted proteins | sample MGYA00520626_ERZ1034939 | MGnify/ENA primary metagenome ERZ1034939 (study PRJEB33766, sample SAMN09781751) | gut metagenome | biome: gut microbiome | host: Homo sapiens | place: Madagascar | study: EMG produced TPA metagenomics assembly of the PRJNA485056 data... | reverse complement strand
ATTGCCCCAAAATAGCCGATAGTATGACTCATCAAAGCTCTATGTTCTTCTCTTAGGTCTTGTATATCACCCATAACGCCAAAGGCATTTATGATACAACAATCCACATGAGAGCGGTTCATCTCTAAATCATATAATACATTCCATATTCTCTTCTCTCTCTGAAAGAATATAATAGGATTCCAATAACTAATCTTCCGTTCTTCTATTTCGCTAGTTTTTACACAATTAACCAAATAGTGAATTTCTACAGAACGCAAGAACTTAGGATAATTCTTACCAACACCTGCAATACATGAAAATTCTATTGCATCTACAATTGCCACATCATCTCCAGAAACATGTATTTTATCCAGAAATTCATTACGTGCAGCTACTTCCTTTTGCAAATCTGCACGACGATTTATAATCAAACCATTAAGACCAGAATAGTATAGATCATATGAATTCCTTGAAGAATGGTTATGGCCGACAGCTTGTTCTATATGAGCCTGAGGTGCATAATCATAACCTTCGTCAGCTTTTAACAAGCCATATATTTCGGCTTGAGAAATATACCATTTTATATCAATTTCTAAAAGAGAATACCTAGCCCTAAAATCTATGTTTAAGTCTTTTTGGTTGACAAAAGAGTTTGATAAGGACATAATGTAATTTGGTATCGTTGTTGAACATGAGCCTTCATTCAAAAATTGTAAATTTTCATTCCATGAACATTCCCCTTTACAGAAACAACAATCACACTTAACATTTAATCTTGTACTCTCCTTTATGGTTACTTTTGCTCGTTTATAAAACAAATGCTTCAGCAAGATAACCTCGTCAACAGAAAGCCCATTAAAATTCAATACTACGACATAGGTTCCGATACGATTTTCAAGATTGAGACAGAACAATACAGTACCAATTATCCACCGATCAGCATCCTCAGTATTTATTTCTTCATATTCCAAGTCGAATTGGGATACGACGAAACTAAGTTCTTTTGAATATGCTTTGCTTTCCCTTGACTTTTCGTATTCCATCTGCAAACATTTTGTTGCATATGGTCCATCTGCTATATGACAGCTATTAGGAGGAAATCTTGATGACAAAAAACGATTATACATTTCTCGGTATCTCTTTTTATCAAGCAAATCTGTCATAGGTCTATTCCTAAGATGAATCTCTGTCAATTGCATTTTTCTATACGTATTCCATACGCTATTGAAACTTTGCACCAACAGAGAGTCCTTAATCTTACAAGGATAGTATATGTTTAATGCACCATTCATAATCATTTATATTAAAAGTATAAGCATAGATTTCTATTAAAATGACGATTATTATATATAGGATTAGAATGCACCAACGTATTAAACGATTCTCTATACGTGAAATTGACCCTAATGTTATAAAAAAATGTATAAATGTAATAAAACCTGTACCCAAAGGATACCATAATACAAATCGAAATACAGTTTCAATAGTATCAGCATTCAATCTTGTCCAATCTTTCAACACAAATAGTATATATACAGGTACACATACAATAGCAATCGACCCAAAAATCAGAATACCATCTATTATATCTTCTATATCTTCCAATTTGTTTTTTTCAGATTCGCCTTTTTTTTTAAATGGACTAAATAGAGGCGCATTTACCAAACACTCCTTTATTTTGCTTTTTAAAAAATCCCATACAGATTTCGCATCTCCACCTATACTCCCATATGAAACAGAATTACATGTCTGAACAGTATAAATTCTATCCGAAAAATTATTTTTGAAAGTAGTTATAGAAACTTTCTCTGTATTCGGCGCAACATTTACATCATGTGGTGCTTCTTTCCTATTTGTTATTTTTAACTTCGCTAACTCTGCAAGAAAACTTTTGTAATTATCAACACAAATAGCATATCTTTTGTCTGGATTTACAATAACTTCATGTGGAGTTATTGTCACCATTGAATTGGAATTGTATTTAATTACTATTTTATCAACAGTTCTATCTATCACCAGATGCTCTTCCACATAAGTTTCTTCGGACTCTTCATTTTGCGATACATTTATTTCTTCCTCTTTTCCTACATTGTCTTTAGGTTCTTCATACAAATTATTTTCATCTATATGAGTTTCTTCAGATTCCTCATCTTGATATGCATTTAAATTTTCCAACTCATTTCGCAAGTCAAACACAGATTGGAAACGCTCATCTTTTCTTGGCATCATGGCTTTCTTTATAATAGAAGCCAATGCATTAGAAACATTATGTTTCAAAAGGCAATCCATAGGGAAGCCTTCGTTTAGAATCACAGAAGCTACTGATGGACACCGTCCTACAAGCATTTTATACATAGTAGCTCCAAGCGCATACACGTCCATCGTTACAGGAAAGTCCTTTCCTTCATGATAACTTGATTGCTCTATTGGCGCATAACCAGGAGTGCCACCTCCAACCGTTGTACTTGACTCGGGCACTCCTTTTTCATCATACTGTTTGGAGAGTCCAAAATCTATCAATACTACCGAATAGGATGCTTTGCCGCTGCCTTGGCGAAGCATGATATTTGAAGGTTTTACATCAAGATGCAATACATGGTGCTTGTGCATATAACCCAATGCAGAAGCTATTTGCTTGGCATACTCTATGGTTTCTGTCTCAGATAGCCTATGGTTATTTAAAATCAAATCATCCAAACTTCCTCCATCTATGTATTCCATGGAATAATAAACTGTACCATTAGCTTCAAACGTTTCTAATACATTAATAATATGAGGATGTTTTAGTTTAGACAGATTGTCTGCCTCACGAAGAAATTTCTTTCGGTAATCAGTAAAAAGCCCCTCTTTGTTTCCATTGGTCACTTTTGAACCTTCACGTTCATTAATTTCTTTCATAAAGAATTCCTTGACAGCAACATATACATTGCTGTCAATAGTACCAAGACTTCCTTCTATTCTTATTTTAGTTTTAGCCTTATAAGTAACACCAAATGAACCTTGCCCCAAGACTTCTTCTATTTCATAAGAGTGTTTTTGACCACGTAGTATGTCTCCTTGAGAAAGTGTTTTATTTTCCATGTATAACTTTTTGAACGATTATTGTTTTCCACATCCAAAATATGTATAAGATGTGCAGAATGATTGTCTCGGTTGTGTTGAGAATTAAAAACTAACATCTTAATGATTTCTTCCTCAGTTTTTTGCAGATTGAGCATGAAGCAGAGGTTGGCATTGGAAGCTTCTTCGAGCATACCATCAGAACACATATAAAAAAAATCATTAGGTCTGATATCTTTCAATGTAACTATGTCTGCTTTATATCTATGTTCTAAATGAGGTTGAAGGGCACGAGTAATTACATTCTTTCGTGGATAATTTTCTGCATCCTCAGGTGTTAGTTCTCCTATTTTAATAAGGTCATTTACTAAAGAATGATCTTCTGTTTGAAATATAATTTCAGCCCTATCTTCATTTTTTAGAGGACGAAACTGATACACTCGACTATCACCCATGTGTGCGATAGTTGCACCTTCTTCGTGAAGCATCAGAAAAGTCATGGTAGTTCCCATTTTTTTTGCTTCATTAGTCGCAGTATCACGTTCGTCTAACAGATTGTAAGCTACATCTATGGCACGTAACAGCATATTCTCACTGAAATTCTCTCCAGCTTTCATTGCGGCGTTAATTGTTGTACTAATAGCCTCACATACCGTAGAACTTGCTATTTCTCCTGCTTCATGACCACCCATTCCATCACATAAGATAAACATTCGATCTTTTTCATTGTTTATCTTTTCTTGCTCAGGGTACAGCCAATCTTCTTGATGAGGATGTCCTTCCTTATCAACTCTTTGTCCATATTCATAGATGGATAGTGCCTTTATTTTGTATTCCATAAGATCACACTATAAATTAGTCTCTTCAGAATCTTTTATGATAAACTTAACTTCGATATTGGCAAATTTTATAATCATGCCATTTTGAAGTATAATTCGGTCATCTGCCATCAATTGTTCACCACTTATATAAGTAGGATTCTTATTCTGCCAATTTTGAAGGATATGTTTGCAACAGCCATTAGTTAACCTTGCGACTTCAATTTTAGCATGTTTTCGGCTCATTCTTTTTTCTCCAGAATAGTCAAAAACAGGAACATCTACCTGTTGAGGTGGCTTCTGTAGTTTCCTTCCTATTGTATTTGTTCCAAGATGAAGTTCCCAACTTTTGCCAGATTTTTCTACAAGGCAACCTATAAGTATATTTTTAGAAGCATCGCCTGTAGTAGAATTTGGATTTTTATCTTCTATGACTGTTTTCTCTTTGTCTTTCTTGCCTAATGAATTCTGGCAATCTGCCACAAGAGACTTACTCTTGCACACAGGGCATATAAAATCTACTCGCTTTTTAAACTGTAGTAAAGAGCCACAAAAAGGACATTTTACTTTTATTAAATCTTCCATTTTAGTATTACCATTTCATTACAACCATCTCATCACTAAATCTACCCCACATCACAGGGTGTTGCTTATCACCTGAAAGGCGTTTAACTCCCTTGCTAACATAATCGAACAATTCTTTTGCCGTAATTATTCGGTCTCGATTAGCATCAGCCCGACCTCTCAACCCATTCTGAAGGCAAGAAGTAAAGAAACCATTCTTCATGTCAGTGCACTCTATTGATGTCTCATTGTTTCTTGATGACAAAAAAAGGAGCACATTATAGTCATTAAATTCTTGTTCATGCTTAGTGGCTTGTCCCTGTCTCATCTTTCCCGAAAAACAAGCATCCGCAAAAATGATTTTATTTCTAGCCTTGCAATGAGCCATTATTTTACGAATTTCGGAATAAGACAGTTGTGAATCATAAGCACAAAAACTTCCAGGCTTTCCATGCCCACTAAAGAAGAACACAACTGTATCATCGTAAGAAGCCTTGGAAAAAGTTGCCTGCAACTTCATGCATATACGTTTTTTGGTAGCATTTGCATTTGTTAATAAAACACATTCTGTCACCAAATTCTTTGAATATATATATTTGATTGTCGAAGCATCATTTGCTGGCAGATACAAATCCATTTTTGTTCCTGGATAATCACTAATTCCAACAGAAACTAAATAGGTTCTAGCATCTGCCACAAATGGCATGAAAAGTACGACAAGTAGGCTAATAAATATTTTGAATTGCATAATATAATTACGCCATGTAATTGTCAATATTGCCATCATTCACATAGTCTGGTCCTTGCGCAGAAGAATCATTTTGGGCGAGATAGTCATCATGGATAGCTTGCATTGAAATATTCATGTCAGAAATATCTTTCACTTCATCAGGAGTTATCTGTCCATCTTGATTAATATCTTGAGCCATTAAGTCAGCTATATTATCATTGTCAATATCTATAATACCATATTCATGACCATTAACAGAAAGAACAGCATAATCCCACTGACCATCATCACCATGGTCTATGGTTCCATACGACAATACCTCAATATCAGAATCTGAGTCCTCTTCAGGATTATACAAAACTTCTATGTCAGAATCTTCTTGCAGAGAATTGGATTCATGTACATCATCACTTTGAACTTTTGGGGGATTCCCATCATTGTAAGAAATACTTAGATGGCTTCCAAATTCTGCATGTTCGGCATCTGACATGCTCTCCCATTCTTCTGCTGTATAGGTATTAAACACCTTGCCATGCCATACAAATACACCTCCTGCTCCTACTTGATGACGAGCAAAGGCAAAAGCTTGGGCAAAAGGCAAAGCATTGTCAACTTCTGCTACTGGTATAACTGTATCTACATGAGCTTGTCCATCAACTCCAGCAACAGGTGTACTTCCCAACTCTTCTTCTACTTCTTCCGGTTTCTCTGTTCCTGCGTATGCAGCCGTTGACACCGCCCCTAAGACTACTCCAGAAATGCCTCCTATGGTGACTTGCTTCCAAGATAGCTTTTTATTAGCCTTCTCTGTTATTACATGATTATTTTCCATTGCTATAAAACTTTAATTGTTTAACTTGTGATGCAAAGATACATCCAAAAACACATGAAAACAAGATTTTATGATTATTATGAGCCAACGACATTAGTTTTTACACGAAATGCTTGTTTTTCATGATTTCTTGGCATTATTCTTTATAGATACATTTACAATAGTTACATCCTTTATTTTGACGTAATACATCATATGGCGTGTTTCCTAAATTATGTCTACATTTTGGATTAGGGCAAATATACTTGTGGCGGAAATCTTTATCTAAATCATGCATCTTGATAGTTAATGAATTTTTAGGATTCATGCCTCTTATAAAAAACATCAATGCAATGATAACAGAAATTCCTGTTGCAATATATCTCATCATACCCAAAGCTGGGATAAACATAAATAATACACCAATACCGCTTAAGATTCCTCCCACTCCTCGTAAATTATTCTTTTTTTGTTCAGCCAACTGTATTTCTATTTTTCTGCTGTCATATTCTTCCCATATTGTCTTAAGATGTAATATGGAAAATTCTGGTGGTGGAGGCGGTGTTACCACATTCAAGATTTTTCTCAGTCCATCAATTATTTTAGGCAAATCAATAGTATATCTATCTTTGCCAAGTTGAACTTTTGAACTTTCTTTTATCGTTTTAGCTTCTATCTCTTGCTCATCAACATACGTACTGTTTTGCAAATTAAGATTTCGGATTGCAATCCCCAATACCTTTCGGGTGCTATCGTCAGAAAACTCCATGACAAGGGCACAATGGTTGCGGCTAACAGAATTAGGAACACTTTGAGGTGAGCCTACCACAAAAGCCTTTTGCCCCATTTTCACCAAGAGTCGATGTAGATTTTCTTCCCTACCTATGACTATGTCTAATTTTGTCATTATACTATCTTATTTCGTTTTTGTCAATAAATCTTTCAACTTACGAAGAGCATCCTTGGATACAGTAACCTTAAATGCAAACGTATGTCCATCGCTAAGAACCAACATTTGTTTTGGAATGTCAATTTGGTTGATATAGCCCATATTAACAATGTGACTTTTCCCAATTCTAACAAAATTTTTGGCCTTTTCTTCTAATGTTAAAGGTAAGAGGTTTTGCATCTTTGCCAAAGTCATACCTATCGTATATTTCACCTTATTGGCTGATATGATATGGGTATAATTCCCATCTGCCATGAAATAAACAAGATGGCTTACATCTATTCTTAGCAAAGAATCTCTTGAATTTAAGTACAAGTATTTTGGTGACATGTTTTGTCTTCTTATTTATTGTTTATGGTACATATTTCTTCCAAGAATCCTCTTGGTACATAAGCCGTAGCCACAGTCATCATCCCCTCAACCACAACGCCAACCCTCAGTTGCCCTTTATACTTCGCCACTCTCCCCACGACTCCCTTGAACTTACCATCGGTAATCCTGACCATTTGCCCCTCCTCAAACTTCACCCTCACCTCATCTTCCGAAGCTACCAAGATGTCTTCAGCCTCAGCCTCGCAGATAATTCTCAAACTCTCCATCTGTCTCTCAGGAATAACCATTGGAGTCTTTTCTTTCTTGCCATTCACGGAGAAATAACGATAATAAAAACGGAGGAAAGGGAGGTTGACGTTGTCATAGACAAAAGACTTGATTTCGTCTTCTGTTCCAAAAGCGAAGAAAATGTTGGGGATTCGAGATTCTACAATTTGCTTGCGTTTCCCTTGGATTAGCTTTGTGGTCATAATGGTAGGATAAAAGGCTTTCACATCCTTGGCTACCAGATAATCGTACGCTTTCTTTTCCCTGCCATACGTAGAACGAAGTGCATACCAATGAGGAATGTCTTTGTTTCCTCCTTTACTACTCTTAGAAGATGTTTCCGATAGAGCGTTTTTTGTGGACGCCCCTGTTTGTGAATTCTTGGCAACATTGTTGTCTTGAACTTCGGGGAGAACACTGGGGATAAGCCCAATGCACGGAGGGGCATCGCCGCCTTTAGATATAGTTCCATCAAATTTCATGATAGATGATTTACGGATACTTAGCCCACGACTGAACTTAGTTTCACATAAGGACATAAAAAAGCGTGAACTGTCCTGTTGTCCATTCCACGCATCGAGGCTCTCGCATTGCCTATCAAAGTTGAACAGACAACGTTAGAGCCCACGCCGATATGATAATCCGTACCATGGAAAAGAAACTCCACGGATAGATATAATCACACCCTGGGCATCTACCGTTGCTACGTTCAAGACTTTGATAATGTGGAAAAGCTTGCGAGAATTTCGACACGTCTCAAACACAGCGTCAGATAAACGCCAATTAATATGTCTTAGCTCTTCCTACTCCCACCCAATGTCCGCTTCATGCAGCATTATCCGTTTCCGAATGAATAGCAATCAGCTCGGCGCTGGCTGTCTCACTCTCTATTCTAAGGATTTATGTCCTAAAGAGAGAAGAGAATTCTAAAGAGCTGCTGCAAATTTAACAATAATATTTGAATACACAAAATTTTAGACCATATTTTTTCCAAAAACTTTGCGACAAAATGTAAGCCGATAATGAAAAAACTGTTAGTGAATAAGGTTCGACGAGATTCGAAGATACAAAGTACCTACATACGCATATGTATAAACTTTTTTTTAAAAAAGTATTTAAGACTCATTTCTGCCTCATAATTCATAATATTATAATACAAAAAAATACAACAATGATACTTCTCTGAAAAAGTCTCATAAGTGTAAGTCACTTACAAGAAAAGGCAGAGGGTGTGTCATAAGTATCTTGCCTAAAAACTGCACTGGACAAGATTTATGCCATACCCTCCATCTGACAATTCTCCTGTTTCAAACTTTTTCTCCGAATAAATCGTCCAATCCCACTTCGCTCTGAATCATGCCTTCCTGGGCATTCTTCTTTAATCCTGCAGCGGTAACGAAAGTAAGATGCAGTGCCTTGTTGGTATTTGAAGCTTGGCGGAAGATTTCTCTTCTGTCCAGCAGTTTTTGCAGATAAGCAGGGGTGATGTCGTATGCCTTGAGAGAATACTTCATTTCGCAGAGATTGATAATCTGATCTCTACGGTCTAATATAAGGTCAATCTGTGCCCCTTCAATTCCTTTTTCCTTGTTGGCTTTCTGTTGCCAGGAATATACATTCGTCTGTACTCCCAGGATACCTAGCTTCTTCTTGATTTGCGAGATATGGTGCAGGCAAAGCTGTTCGAAGGCATAGCCGCTCCAGGCACGATGGGATGGTGAGTCTATCATGTTACTCCAAAGATGTTCGTCGGTCTCCTCTTTACCTTTAATATAATGTAAATAAAATAAGGTGTAGAGGTCGGTCAACTGATACATGGCACCGTTTGACTTGTTCCCGAAAGAGTTATATTTCCTGATGAAATCGCAACTGATGAGATCATTGAATGCCTCAGACAGTTTTCCGCCCGATGTGAGATACAACGCTTTCATCACATCTTCTCTTGTCATACCCACCTTTTTCTTGGCAAGAAGTTCCACAATTCTGCGGTAAAGTATGGAATCCTTGAAGAGTGAGCGGAACAGGAACTCGTATTCGTTGGAGAGTTCAGCGCCTTCTGCAAAAAAAAGCATATCAATATTTTGAGGCAAGCTATATTGCTTGTCTATCATATTGAGGTAAAATGGTGTGCCTCCCATGATCATGTAGCATTCTGCTATCTGATGGCGTGTCCATACGATACCTTTTGATTGTAAGAAAAGCTCTGTCTCGTTAAGGTCAAAGGGGGCGAGGTAAATCTTTCTGGTTACCCGATTATGCAAGCCGCCTTTGTCGCCCAGAAGTTTATTGGTCATCCAGGTGGTAGCAGAACCGCAGACGATGAACTTGATGTTTGGCTGGTCTGAAGCCCATCCGTTCCAAAACAGGTCTAGGGCTCGGATGAAATTTGACTTCGGTGTATCCAGCCATGGCAGTTCGTCTATGAAGATGATGATTTGCTCTTTTTCTTCCAATAGGGTGGAGAGATAAGCACGCAGTTGAGAGAATGCCTCGAACCAGGTTTTGGGTCTTGGTTGTTTCTTTCCGGAATACAATGCCAACTGCTCGCTGAAATAGGCGAGCATCTCGTTCTTGGTGCATTGGTACACACCCGTCATATAGAAACTAAACTTCTCGCCCAATAATTGTTTGACGAGATATGTTTTGCCGATTCGTCTTCTGCCATAGATGGCGATGAATTCTGGCTTGTTGGAACTGATGCAATTCTCGATTAGCTCAATTTCCCGTTTTCTTCCAATGATATTTTGCAGCATATCTTCTTCTTTTTAATTTTGTCGCAAAGATAGCGTAAAATAATGGAAAAACGATGGAAAATACCTAAAAAGTGCCGATAGTGGTGCCAAAAGTTGCTTTTTTAGGCACTTTTGGCACCACTATCGAGCTTTTTGCAAATGAAACTTACTTATCATGCGTTATCCTGACAGTCCATGACGCACCCTCTTTCGCAAAAAACGCCAACTTACTTTTATATTGTATTGAAGGCGTAATCTCTAGAATCTGAAACCGATGGTTCCAGTGATGCCATTCCAATTGGATAATCCTGAGGTGTGAGAATTAATGTGTCTGAAACCTAGTCCGATATAGGGAACACTTCTACTCTTCTTGCAGTTCGGATAGAGGATGAGATCTGCATTATAGGAGGTGTATTTCCAGTCGGCATTTCCGATAGTATTGGTTACGGAGAGACGAAGATCTACCCCTTGTGCGGTAGTCTTAGGGTTGAAGAGTTTGAAGCCCAGTCCACCACCTAAAGTTTGGCTCTTGAAATAAGTCTTCACATCATCTTTCTTGTAGAGGTTGATGCTACCTTCAGTTTTGGCGAAGGCGAAGAAGCGTGGGGTAAGTTGGTAGCCAAGGGCGAAGTTCAAAGTAGTAGGTGTCATACCTTTGTTCTCCATTCCCACTGTAGCATCGAGATCAAACGTCAGATGGTCTAAGATGGAGTAATGTGAGGTATTGCTTTCCTCTTGGGCGTGCATAGGCATCGCCAAAGTAGCGGCACCCATGATTAGAATTAAACTTTTCTTCATAATAATCTATCTTGTAATGTTAATATATAGTCCGATAGGTCATTTGTCATAATGGCGTCTAAAGAACGATAACGCTAGCAAAAGTACGAAAAAATGGCTACGGGTGTAGCCATTCTCCGTATCTTTTATGATATTTTGAACGTTTTTATTTCCTTAGAAACACTTTTTCAAAGTATTTGAGGATATAAATGACAGTAAATAAGTTTTGAGATGATAGCTAATCATAAAACAATTGGCGGCAAACTGCATCACGCAGGTTGCCGCCTTCTCTTTTCTAACTAACTATCTTATCAACTATTCAAAATGGATTATATGATGGAGTTGTCTAGGGCTTGACGCCCCAGACGTAGCTTGTTTACTTCAAACGGATGATATTCAGCGAGCTGGCAGGAATCTCTACCGTTGCACCATTCTTCTCTGTAGTTACGTAGTTTTCTACAGGATAGATGTTGGTAGGATTGTCGATGGTGTTCTCCTCCAGACCGTTCTTGGCAGAAAGACGGATGAGCTTGCCATTCTTGATTTCCTTGCCCTGAAGATTAATCTTCGCTGTGGTGTGCTCGGTGCTGGTGTTGGCAATCTTCAGGATTACCTCGCCCGTCTGCTCATCAAGTGTGGCTGTTGAGAAGATGCCAGGAAGGGTGTTTGCCTTCAACTTGGTAGAGAATACTTCCTTGCCATCCAACTTGGCGAAGATGCTGTCGCCTACTACTTTCAGCTCGATGTCATACCACTTGCCGGTCTCGATGCTGCCTGGGGTAGTAGCTATCTGACTCTTGGCACCATTCACGATAGACTCCACACCGTGCTGGGTATTGTTCCAGCCACCAAGGTTCAACCAGCAGTAGTTGTTCTTATCTACATAGTTGAAGATGATGAGGAAACCTTCGTTTCCGGCATCCTTCTTCGCGCGTACCTTATATATATAGCCGTTGCTGGTAATCTCACCTGGGTTCAGACGGATGCAGCTCTCTTCGTTGCTGGTCTGCTTGATGAGGCTACCCTCAGTCTTCCACTGTCCACGGATATCGGTAGGCAACTCCTGCAAGGTCATCGGCAGCGCCTTTCCGTTCTCATCGCTGTAGCCCTTGTCCTCGAAAGAAACCTGGGTGCCCCATGTTCCCATACCTACACGGCAGATGGCTGGCTTCACCTGAGTCTGCTCATACTTGTATGGATTCTCCTGGTTTACCTTCAATACACGGGTACCGATGTTGTTCGCCATCACGTTCTGAACGTAGTAGGATGGAGTTCCGAATACCTTATCAGATGTATATTGAATCATATCCGGTGCCCACATACGGTTGTTGAGGTTGGCGAAGA
>ERZ1034939.1263-NODE-1263-length-12387-cov-19.699562_pt1 | contig 12387 bp, 8 predicted proteins | sample MGYA00520626_ERZ1034939 | MGnify/ENA primary metagenome ERZ1034939 (study PRJEB33766, sample SAMN09781751) | gut metagenome | biome: gut microbiome | host: Homo sapiens | place: Madagascar | study: EMG produced TPA metagenomics assembly of the PRJNA485056 data... | reverse complement strand
TCGGCTAAAGAATGAAATCTTCATCATATCGTTTGTTGTTTAAAAAATGCTTTTTTAGTTATTTAAGTTACAAAGGTATCGCTTTTTTCTAGAATAACCAAACAAAAGGAAGAAAAGGAATAGAAAAAGCGTGATTTTGTGCTACAGTTGTACGTTAACTTTAGCGATGCAAAGGTAGTATAATTTGTTCAATTCGCAATAATTTCAAACTCTATTTTAATGTTTATTAATAAATTGTAGTCAATATTTCTTATTTTATGGTCAAATAGGGCATATTTGTGCAATTTTAGCTAAAGCAAACAACACTAAAAAGACTTTTTTAGGATTTATTTCGGTCATCTGATACAGTTAACGTACAACTGTATCGCAGTAAAACGTGGCCTTTCGCAACAGTTAACGTACAACTGTATCAGACCCCAAGTCTATCTTTTGATTAGGAAGACAGGTAAGACTCAAATAAGAACGATTAGAATTATAAACTCATAACGATGATGATATATGATGAAAAAAATAGTAATGGTAATGCTACTGCCCACTACCCTGGTGGCAAACGCATACGCCGGAACGGTTAGCGATAGCTTGAGGACTACGCTCTATTATCGCTCAGGCTATTCATTATTAGAACTCTCCTATATGGATAATGCCGCCAAGCTCGAAACCCTCAAGCAGGGTATCAGAAGCATTGGGGACAACCCCAACACGGTGCTGCAGCATATCAAGATCCTTTCGGCAGCTTCGCCGGAAGGTAACTCCAAGCTCAACAAACGACTGGCGAGAAGGAGAGGAGAACGCTTGCGCGACTATCTCAGGGAGGTGCTGAATCTGCCAGACAGCGTCTTCACGGTCTCCTCCGCAGGAGAAGACTGGGAAGGACTCGCCCTGAAGATACAGAAAGAAAATGCGCCGTGGAGCCGGAAAGCCCTCTACATCATTCGGAACACCCCCGAATGGATCGTAAGAAACGGCAAGGTTGTAGATGGAAGAAAACGACAGCTCCAGAACCTCGATGGCGGAAAGGCATGGAAATACATGCTCGCCAACCACTTCGACAGCCTCCGGTCCGGAGCACTCGTGGTTTGCGAAATCCGGCACATTGTGCCATCTGTCAGTCCGACAGATACCCTCACATTGATTCAGAATCAGCAGGGCAGCGAACAGGATTCGCTCCCGCAGAAGGATGCCCAGGATACAGCTTCCCAGCTACAGGTATATCCAGGCGGGAATGCAGCCGAAGCCGAAAATGCAGCCCATGCATCCGGCAGAGACTCCTACTACGCCCTGAAGACCAACCTGCTCTATGATGTCCTCCTCGTGCCGAACCTCGGCATCGAGACCAGCATAGGCAGGGGATGGACCCTTGGAGCCAGCGGAATGCTCGCCTGGTGGAGCAAGGATGCCAGTCACAAATACTGGAGAATCTACGGCGGAGAAATGGAAATCAGAAAGTATTTCGGCAGAAAGGCAAAGGAAAAACCGATGCAGGGACATCACATCTCCCTCTACGGACAGTTCCTCACCTATGATATCGAAAACGGTGGCACCGGTCACCAGAGCAAGAAAACCTACGGAGCAGGAATGGAGTACGGATACTCACTGCCGATAGGAAGACGCCTGAACCTCGACTTCGGACTGGGCGTGGGATACATCAAGTCCCACTACAAGACCTATGAGCCGAAAGACGGATGCTACGTATATGAGGCAACCCGCAACCGCACCTGGATAGGACCTACCCGCGGCGAAGTATCACTGGTATGGCTCCTCGGCAACGGAAACACCAATAGCAGGAAAGGAGGTAAGAAATGACTAGAATGACAGAGTTAAGACAATCAATGATCCTATTCTTCCGCGTAATCGTCTGCGCAGCCTTCTTGCTGATGATGGCAGAACTGCTCTCATCCTGCGAGCACAAGGACCTCTGCTACGACCATCCCCACCGGCAGAACGTGGAAGTGATGTTCGACTGGAGCGCCGATCCCGAAGCCAATCCAGCCACCATGAGCCTCTATCTCTATCCCGAGGAGGGAGGCGATCCCATCAGATACGAGTTCACCGACAAGAACGGCGGAAACATCTCTGTGGCAGCAGGCACCTACAGGGCAATCTGCGTAAACAGCGACAAGGAAACCCACCGCATCCTCGGCAAGGAGCGCTTCGAAACCTTCCAGGTAACATCAGCCGAAACCCGAGCCCTGCAGGGACTCCTCGCCACCATGGCAGGAGCCGCACCGATGGGACGAGGCACCGAGAAGGAAAGAATGATGCAGCAGCCGGAAATGCTCTGGAGCAGTCATGCCGACCGCATCGTAGTGAAGCCAGCCGGAGAGAAGACCGTCATCAAGATGAAGCCGGAGCCGAGAGTCAAGCAGTGTACGGTGGAAATCAAGAACGTGGAGAACATCAACGGAGTGAAGGCGATGAGTGCCAGCGTATCGGGAATGGCGGGCGGATGGCTCGCCGGTCTCGACCAGCTCTCGGATGAGAAGGTAACCATGCCGTTCGTAGCCGAAGCCGATGCTGCCAATAAGATGGTAAAAGGCAGTCTCACCCTCTTCGGTCACTGTCCGGTACAGCCCAACAAGCACATCCTGATGGTCTATGCGCAGCTCACCGACGGCACCAACTGGTATTACGAGAAGGATGTTACCGACCAGGTGCATGATAAGAATCAGAAAGACGATACTCACATCAAGATAGAGTTGGAGCAGCTTCCCTTGCCGAAGCCCGCTCCCGGCACCGATGGTGGTCTTCAGCCGAGCATAAGCAAATGGAATGAGATATACATAGATATCAAAATGTAGAATAGAATATCGTTAATAAAGATAAGAATATCATTAATAAGGATATTATCTATCATTAATAAGATATAAAAAACATAGTATTAATTAAAAAAAAGTATCAATTATGAAAAAAGCGTTTTACATGATGGCAGCCGCTGCCATCGCCCTCTCTTCTTGCTCTTCAGAGGAGACCACAGATGTTGCGAAGAGTTCTGCTATTTCTTTCCGTAGTACTGTCGGCATGAATAGCCGTGGTGCTGAAGTGACTACTACTACCCTCAATGATATCTGGGTTAGCGCATTCGTAGATAATGCTGCTGTTTTCTCAAGTGAGCAGTTCTCTAAGAATGGTAGTTCTTTTGAAAGTGTACATGGTCCATGGTTCTGGGATGCTGATAAGACTTATAAATTTATGGCCTTTTCGCCTAGTGCAACAGATCTGGGAGTAATACCTGCTGTTAACGAAGACAATATTACAATCAATGGTTATGCACCAAGTACAACTATTGCAGACCAGAAGGATTTGCTTATTGCAGATAAAAAAGAAGGTTCTAGCAATGATGAAACAAGTGGTGTAGCATTGGAATTCAACCACGTTCTTTCTCAGATTCAGGTTAAGGTGAAGAATACGAATTCTAATCTTAAGTACATTATTCGTGGTATCCGTATTTCTAACGTAATCGCTAGTGGAGACTATGTCTATACTCCTGCAAATCAAGACTCACATGTTTGGAATACTACAGGTAAGGCAAAGAGTGAGTATACCTATCTTCTAGACCAGCCAATCACTCTTGATGGAAATACAACTACAGGTGATTTGCTTACTGCAGTAAATAGTGCCATGCTTATTCCTCAGAGTTTGACTTCATGGGATGGAAATAAAGCTGATAACTTAGCTGGTGTTACCGGTTCTTATATTTCTATCCTGCTTCAGGTATCTAAGAAGAATGCAGCTGGTACATTAGAGATGGTTTATCCTAAAGATGCACAAGATGATACACAATGCGGTTGGGCTGCTGTAGCCATCCCTGCTGGTGATGGCTGGAAGTACGGCAACAAGTATATCTATACTCTCGACTTGTCAAAGGGTGCTGGTAAGGTTGATCCTGTTAATCCAAATCCTGATGGCAGTGACGTTGTTAAGCCTAATGTACCTGGTAAGGATCCAGACAAGGGTGGAAACATTTTGGGTAAGCCAATCTTCTTCACTGTTGATGTGAAAGCTTGGACAGAAAACAGTCCTACCATCAACATGTAATTAATTATTGTATATCAAATTCAAGGAATTGGAGATTCCCCTCTCACGTGATGTTGAGCTTCGGAATTCTCCAATTCCTTTAACTCCAAAAAATGGCGTAAGAAAAAGAATAAAAAGAAACCATTATGATGAAGAAAACTTATAAAAGCAGTTTATTGGCACTCAGTGTACTCGCATCCTTTACGTCATGTTCAGAAAGCGAATCACTGCAGCAAGCCAATCTGTCAAAAGATAAAATCACGTTTCATGCAACGCTCGACAACAGCTGGAAACCCCTCTCTCCCGCTTCCTCTTCCCGTGCTGCCATAGCTGCTGCCACCGAGAAGGGGCCCATCGTCGTGCCAACTCCTTTCGGAAAACCCCTCTATCTCCATCCCGTAGTGCAGGATGGCATCCATATCTGGAGCAAGGAAGGAAAACCCATCACCCGTTCCGGCGCACCCCTGGAAGACGTTGAACACGAAAGGGTAGCGCAGACGCGTGGAACAATGAGTACAAAAATAGGTGATTATGGTAGCTTTGGCGTAACTGCTATTTATAAGGAAGGAGAAAATAATGTTCTGTTATTGAATAATGCAAAAGCCGAGAAAACAGATGGTGAATTCTGGGGATTCACAAACAACAGTAATGCAAGGTGGCCGATAGGTTCCACCGTGTCTTTTCATGCATACGCTCCTCATAGCTCTGCAGATAAGAGTATGTTGACCTATGGTGTTGATAAGGATAATGTTCAGACACAAATTACCTATACTGCATCAACTACAAAAGATGATATCATCAATCAGCCAGACTTGATCGTTGCAACCAATACCGGTTCTCGTCAGCTTTCGGATGCAGATGATGCTGTGCAATTGGATTTCTACCACGCCCTTACTGCCGTTTCCTTCGCTATCGATAAGGATTTGGCAGATGTTGTAGGTAAGGGTGGAAAGATGACAAGCGTAACTCTGAAAGGTATCCCTAACAAGGGCAACTGTAATCTTTCAGTATCAGCAACGGCTAGTGTGCCAACAGCTGCTTGGACAATGGAGAATGGAACAGGTGAATACACCTTTGATTTATCAAGTGCGAATATAGTTGTCGGTGATAAAGACCAGGCGCTTACATCAGCCAATCAAACCTTGATGATGATTCCTCAGACTTTGCCTGAGGGTGCTGAGTTGTGCTTCAATTTGGATATGAATGGAACAACTCAGGAATGGAAAGTGCCACTCAAGGGGCAGGTTTGGGAGGCAGGTAAATCCATCATCTATAAGCTTTCGTCCAACTCTATCAATATGTTGGATGATGCAAAGGTTGTATATCCTGATACATGGACAGCTTATTCCTTTCCAAAGGCATCATTCGGAGAGAACGACGTAGTAGGTCTTTACGTAGTAAATAAATTCAATCAGATAGTTGCTGAAAATGTGCAGCTTACAAAAACGAAAGGAGCAGATAATACATTTACGTGGAAGACGAAAGACAACAAGAACTTCTCGTTCTCGACAGATAACAAGTATTTCTTCTACTATCCATATAGCTCAAACCAGCAAAATGTAAATATAAACGCCGATACTGCCGAAGATTTCTTTAAAGATAAGATTGACAATCTGGAGATAAGCAGCAATCAAAAAAGTTTTGAAGCAACCCAATCGGCTGATTTTCAGGTAGGAAAAGGTGTTTTCGATGCTAGCGGAATATTAACAGCTCAAATGAAACATCAGGTAGGTTTGGCGGTTCTGCATATGCTAGGTTCTCAAAATGGAACCGTAAGATTCAATAAAGATTCTTATAAGTACTTCTATGGTGAAAAAGGGGCAAGACCAGTAAAGGGTCAAGATTATTTTGATTTTGCGACTATTGGTTCCACGTATTACCCATCACTGGAATTTAACGATAACATTCCATATAACAACGGATTGAGTGCAGGAAATGCATATTACAGCTGCTATTTTGTTGTTCCGTTTGGAAAGACTGTAAAATTTAAAGCTGAAGCAGATCCAAAGGAAAGCAGGATTAACAATGCGTGGGGAAAACTTCAGGACATTAGTCTTGCACCTACTCGTGAAAACCCTGTAGTTAAAGAAAATGTTGAATGTGATGTTCCTTTTCTAAAGATTGCATATGAATACTATACCCAAAAATCTGTGCATGTATTTGAAACTCCTGAAATAACAGAGTATCAATTAGAATGTTGGGGGTCGAAAGGACAAAGTAAAAACGGTGGTGTAGTTGCTAATGCCGGTTATTCTTCAGGATTTTGGACGGCCTCTGAAATAAAACAAAAGCTTTATATCTGTTGTGGTGATATGTCCGGATATAATAATGGTAGAAGTAAAGGTCTTAACTATGATGCCGGAGCTTGGGGAGGAGGTGGTACCCATGTTGCTACCGGTTTGATTGGAAACGGAGAAACATATAATTATAATGGAAACCGAGATCAGCTTTTACTTGTTGCTGGTGGATCTGGAGGTTCTGCAGTAAACGGCAAATCCTCGGGAGCTGGTGGTGGAGCTTCAGGAGCAGATGGAGCAGGAGCAAATCTTTTTGGCCATGGTAAAGCAAAAGGCGGAACACAAGCAGCACCGGGACACAATTCGCCTATAGTTGTTGACGTTAAAAATGATGCGCAATTCGGAATCGGGGGGTATACGTATAAATATGCTGAAGTCTATGGATCACAAGGAGGTGGTGGCTATAATGGTGGAGGAGGAGGACCAGCCTCCATTCCTGGCGCAGGTGGCTGTGGCTTCTTTAATACAAAATTACGCAATGGAGCAACTCAGACCAACATCGCTGGCCCTCAAACGACGGGCGTTTGTAGGATTACTTGGACTTATCATCGTCCAGCTTCGCTTAAATAGTGCTTGATATTCCGTAGCGCCGGATATGCCCTTTCCTCCGTCGGGACGCCTAATGGGGTGGAACGCCTAGCGGAAGACAGCCCTATGCACCATCCGCCGAAAACGAAATATAACTTAGCACGTAATAAATGCATATCCCGAGGGCACCAGATCCGCCCTCAGGGTAAGAACGGAAGAAATTCATTTCATAGAATGCGCATGAAAATGCCGCGCCTCGGCGGAAGTTATGTCGCCGCCGGGGCGTTTTCTAAAAAGACAGTTCGAGATATAATAGGTAGGCTAGCAATAGCCTGTGGTAAATAATCGCAAGAATTAGAGTCTATTGATTGCGGGTGTATGTGAATATGCCTCCTTCATATATAAGAAAGCAGATTAATGTGTGTAGAATCTGCAAGATAAATTTTATAGTTTTAATAAGTAGGTTGTACAGTGGTACATCTATTTACATCTTTTACTTATAATGATCCCTGCCTGCTTGTGAAAGCCGGCAGGGCTTTTAATCCGAAAATCCAAAAGATATCATATATCTATAAATATAAATACCAACTTCTGAAGAGTTGATACTTGCTTTTGTTTTTTAGGTTTACTTATCACATAAGCAAAACCCCCATCCTGCTTGAGAAAGTAGGATGGGGGATTTCTGTTTATCTTTGATTTATTATTCTGGTTTTGTACTAAAGAAGCTGATAAACTCATCGAAATCACGAAGAATGTCATCCAATTTAGGATTATTCTTTTGAACAATAATGGCTATGTAATTGTCAACTTCTTCATCTCTAAGAATTGAAATCTTAACACAAAACCGATCTCGCTTATCGAATTCGTTGAACCATCTTATAAGGTGAATGAAAATTGAGGCGAGTTAAGTTAAAGGCTTGCATAGCAGTTTGCAGCCTCCTTGCGTGCTTGGGCAAATTCTATTTGAGCCTTTGCTTCCATTTCTTTTTTACGTTTCACCATGTCACGTAATACAGCAATTGCTTCTTCACGAGTTTTTATTTTAAGAGCCATATTTAATTATTTTAAAGTTCAACATCTAGTTTCGCCGCAAAATTACGCTTTTTTCCTGAAATGACCAAATAAAAAGTAGGAAAACTGCCTGATAGACATTCATAAATCTCTCTATAACATAAGCAAATCCCCCAGCCCGCAGTTTGCAGGGTGGGGGATGATTCTTTCTAATCCCATTCCTATACCTCCAGCAGCGGCTGGAGCTTGGTGGCATCGAAGTTGGGATATTTTCTTAGAGAATACTCCAGCAATCTGAGATGGAATATTTTTCTAATGAATAAGCAAAATAGATGGGTTAAAATTTGGTAGAATCAGTAAAAATGTGTATCTTTGCACATATTGTATGGGGTGTAACTGGGATGAATGTTCCGTTTGGCTTCACACTTTATACATAAATATCTTAATTATAATAGTAAATGACAAAGTGTAGTAGAAGCCTGACTCTTTTCATTGAACCTTCCCTTGTCATCCAGTTAAAGGAGGATAATCAATTGTTGATATCCTTCCTAGTGAGCAATTATAGAAATGAAGCATATACAAGCAGTAATGAAAGCCCTCTGAGTTCTGTATCTTCAAAGATTGATGATGATCCAAGCTTTATTCCAGGTCGTACTACAACTTATGGAACGGGTATTTCTTTTTTGGGCTTTGGTTTTGGAGCAAAGGAAACCAGTTCAACGGCAAGCAGGATGGGGATTTTTTAATCTTATACTGCTATTTAAAGCCAACGTATAGCCATCTTTCTGCCGTTGTACATAACTTGTCTGTGCTTAAATTATCTTAACAGTATGAGGGTGAAGGAAAAAAGCCTTTAAGGATAAAAATAAAAACCCTTAAGGAAAAATAAATTTTCCCTTAAGGAAAAAAATAAAAATCCTTAAGGGAAAATATCACATCTCTGCAATTCCCATTTTTCGGGCGTTTGAGAAGATAGAGATGAATATCGAACTATATTTACATCATTATCAGATGAAAGAGTTGGAGGATGCTTTTGATTTCCAATCGTCAATCGTTCCCGTCTTAGACGAGAAGTTGCAGCCAATCTGGTAAATCGTTCGGTTGTCTGTAGCATACTCACGGGCATATCCTTTTTCCTCGATTTGCTTCAAAGCTTCAGAAGCTGAACCATCACGCTTAAATTCGAAGATGTAAACAAACATTGGGGTCTCAACAATGCAATCAACTCGTCCTTCACTTTGCTCCTTTTCTATTAGGACGGTAAAGCAGCTTATCATGCGAATCACCAGATAGAAGGTATATTGGAAGTATCGTTCTTTTTCCCGCTCGTCATCTTTGCGTCGTTGGCTATAGGGGATGCTGGCGAAGAAGGATGTGAGTAGCTTCTCCAATTTGTCGCAATCTCCCGTCTTCATAATGCTTACTACCTCTATAACCCATGCATCTGGTGACTCCTTGGGTTTCAGATAATTGGCTGCCACCATGGTTACGAAACCTGCTTTTACCTCGTCGTTTGGAAAATTCAAGAGATAGGAATCGGTATCCATATTCCAATCCTTAATGGTGAGATAACCACTCTGATAGATCATCGGTAGGGGAGCCTCGGTATCAGCCTTGTAATCTATAAAACTGCTGGTAGGATAGTATTTTCCTGTCAGTTCATTGAGATTTTCGTCGAAGTGAGCTAATAAGCGGACCAGATAAGTAGGCGAACCTGTACGGAACCAGAAATCACTCAGAATTTTCTTGCTCAGTGAGTTCAAGATGCTGAACGGGTTGTAGATGTCGAGCATGCTTGGGCTGAAATGATAACCGTCATACTTGCGCTTGAGTCGATGTTTCATCTCATCCTCAGATACTTTATATCTTACGGACATTGCCTTGATTTGTTCATCGAAGGTTGAGTATAATTCTTCCTCTGTGATTCCGCAAAGTGCCTCGTAGCGGTCGTCCATACTGATGTCGTCAGGTTGGTTGAAACCGCTGAATACGCTTACTTGCGAGAACTTGGTAACACCTGTTAATAACACGAATTTCAGATCTCTGTCAGCTGCCTTGAAAACACTGTAGAATCCTTTCATGATTTCACGGTGTCTATCTTCCAGTAATCGCTCGTTGCCTTCAGAATCGAAGGTCTTTAACCCTGTGTCCAAAACATCCAGTAAAGGCTTGTCATATTCATCAATCAAGACTACGGAACCCAGTCCTGTCTTTTCGTGGGCAATTCTCAATACAGCCATGAAACGGTCTCCCAAGGTGGTGGCTAATGGGTCTCTTCCGTAAATCAATTCTTGTTTTTCAACAAAAGTCAGCAAAGTCTTTTCCAATTCGCCTGCTTGTGTGAAATCCTTGCCGTTGAAATCTATATGGAAAACAGGGTATTGCTTCCATTCTTTTTCTAATGAATCGATGGCAAGTCCTTTAAACAGTTCTTGCTTTCCTTGGAAGTAGCATTCCAGGGTAGAAATCAACAATGACTTTCCGAATCGTCTTGGACGACTCAGAAAGTATATATGCCCATTGTGTACTAAATCATAAATCAAGTCTGTCTTGTCAAGATAGACATAACCGTCATTTCTGATTTTTTCAAAGTCTTGTATTCCTATAGGGTATTTCATGTTGTTGCTTTTATTGAATTTTTGGCAAAGTTACGAAAAAAAATGGTATATGCAAAATAATGTGGAATAAAATGTCTTTATTTTCAGATAAAAACAACAATTTTAAGCTATAAGAAGAGGGTGCGTCATGGACTTATGACGCACCCTCTCTCATTATATTTTATGCTTCTTCTTCAGTTTCTTCATCCTTCAATGACTCCAGAATCTCTACGAAAGGACTGTGGAAGGTGCTGAAGAGATGGAGAATCTCCTTGCGCTGCTCCTCATCCTCATCCCAAAGGCTGATCTCGCCCTTTTGGTGAGCCTTGATGAGCTTGGCGCAACGCTTGATCTTGCGCTTGTTGTTGCGAGCCTGCAACTGGTCGCCCTGGATAGGCTTCTGGCTTACATACGAGAAAGCTACAAGCTGGTTCATGAACATGTCGAACATCGGATCATCATGACTCCAGTCGCTGTCCTTCAGCCAGAACCACTGGAAGGCATACTTCTGCTCCATGGCAATGAGGCTCTGTCCCAAGGTATCGATGTCGATGCCCTTTGCCATCTGCTCCTTGATGAAGGCAACGAGACTTTCTGGGGTAATCTCCAGTTCCACCTCGTGGGCGATGCTGCTGCCGGCAATGTTGATGCGCCAGCGGTAGTTCTTGTTCTTGATCAGGGCAGAATGGGCATTCATCATCAACTCGCTCAATTTTCCCTCAGACGGAATCTGATCTACTACGGCAAGGCGCTGGCGCTGGTCGCGAACCACCAGCTGGGCATCCTCGTGACGGAGCACGCAGATATAAACCAGTTTGTTGTCGTCCAACTGCAGAGTGAAGCGGTCGTTGTTGTCATCACCTACAAATTCATAGCGATACTCATCTACCTTGTCGTGAGCCACCTCCAGTTCATTGTGTACCTTGTTGCCCTCGCTGTCGTAGAGCGAGAAGCCGATGTATGGAATCTGAATATTGAGAGAGAAAGGATTTCCCTCTTCCGGAATCAGGGTGAGGCGCAAGCCTTCGTCACCGAAGTCCTCCTTCTTGCAGACGAAGCCATCGTCGGTCTTCTCCGCCTTTTCTACCTTCACGTCGCCATGGCGCCAGTAGATGTCAAAAGTGATGGTGTTTTCGTCCTCGCTGGTCACCTGGATGAAATCATCGATGTCCTGTCCCAGATAGATAACCTTGGCAGGTTCATATACCTCGGTATCATCATCTTCCAGAGGTTTTACCCACATTTCTCCCGGCATTGGGTCATCTTCCCATTCTTCCTCTTCTGCGGCAGCAGTAGATTTGAAGACCAGGAAGATCATTCTCTGTTCCTCTCTGCTTCCGTCTTCCTTGCAAAGGAAAACCTTCGATTCCTTTGGGATGAAGAAAGGAGTAGATAGATACGGGTTCTTACATAATGCTGTGTATTCCACCTCTGTCCAGATAGGCAAGGTGTGCTTGTTCGTATTATTTGTCATATCTGTTTTTTTGTATTATCCTATTGATTGATCTAAATTTCAAAAACGGATGCAAAGATACTGAGAAAAGCAGACAATACAAAATTTTACGGCCTTTTTTTGTTGTTTTTGCTTTAAAAGTTTGTGTTTAGGGAAAGCTTTTGCCCTTTCAGGGCGTATGGTTTGAGCCCGTTGTAACCCAGGGTGATGCCCTGAGCTGGGAGCTTCTGCCTCTTCTGTGCGTATGGCGTACACACTTGTGAGAGTTCAGTTAATAATTAATAATTTCAGTGCCGAAACCATAATAAATTGTGGGAAATGACTGATTTCTCGAAATTTTTGTCTAATTTTGCACCTTGGTATAGAATGCCTTGGCTTGTAATGAGGCTCGGGGCAGGAGATACACATTATTTTATATATAAATTTAGGAAATAAAAAATTTAATAATAAGAATGAAGAAGAAAATTCAGTTCAGTCTCGTTTACCG
>ERZ1034939.1254-NODE-1254-length-12513-cov-12.851742_pt1 | contig 12513 bp, 10 predicted proteins | sample MGYA00520626_ERZ1034939 | MGnify/ENA primary metagenome ERZ1034939 (study PRJEB33766, sample SAMN09781751) | gut metagenome | biome: gut microbiome | host: Homo sapiens | place: Madagascar | study: EMG produced TPA metagenomics assembly of the PRJNA485056 data... | reverse complement strand
GATCTCCAAGAAGCTACTGGCGGTGTGTGTCGCAGCTCTCACCTTGAGCGTGGCCTTGATGGGCTGCAACAGCGGCACGAGCTCTTCCGGTGGCGAAAGCGCCCCCACAGGAGCCGCCGAACAAAAGGAATCCAGCAAGCCTGCCGATGACCGTGTCGACTTTACGTGGTTCAAGGCTTACGCGCCCGAGGGCTACGACGTATGGGCACGCAGCGGAAGCGATGGCAACGTGTCCGAAATCCTCTTCAACGGCATTGAGGACAGCAACAAAGTCATCTCCTTTGGCGTGAGCTCCACGAAGGACGCTGAGGCAGTTGCCAACAGAGACGCGGAGCGCGACGGCTACGAGCGCGGAGAAGATGTAACCATCGGCAGGTACACCTGGAAGACCGTCAACTTCACCTGGCACAAGACGCCGAGCATGCACCTCGTGACCGATATTCCCAACTCCGGAAAAAGCGTCGAGATCACCCTCTTCATGGCGACCCCCGACGATCCCGCCGTCAAAGCATTCCTCGAGTCCATTGAGTTCTGCGAGGAAGATCTCGAGGAAAAGAAGCTTGAGGCCAAGGACATTAGCATCAAGGACCTCTGCGAGGAGAATGGGCTTGTTATCTCCGGAACGAGAAAGTAGCGTCACATCCAACATGACACCGCACGCAGAGTAGCCCGCAGGGCAACCTGAGCGCGCGAGCAGGGCCCGATTCCCGCCTCCCCCGGGAATCGGGCTTCTTTTTTGCTTATGTCCCGCACTTCCCGTCTTATAGGACAGAAAGTGCGCCCGATTCAGAGCCTCCCACACGGATGGACAGCTTTTCTCGCTGCTAAAACTTCCGTCGAAACACCGCCAGAACGCGCGGCAAATAAAAGCAGCGAAGCCCGCATGGGACTCCGCCGCTCATCAGGCGATATATTTGCAAGAAGCCTTATGCCTCAGGCACAATCTTCTCCATGCCGCCCATGTAGGGACGCAGCACCTCGGGAATGGTAACCGTGCCGTCCTCATTCTGGTAGTTCTCCAGAATGGCCGCCATGGTACGGCCGGCCGGCAGGCCGGAGCCGTTCAGCGTATGCAAGTAGCGCGATCCCTTGAAGTTGGCGGGATCGCGATACTTGATGTTGGCGCGACGCGCCTGGAAGTCACCGCAGTTGGAGCAAGACGAGATCTCCTTGTACGCGTTGTAGCTGGGCAGCCAAACCTCGATGTCATAGGTCTGACGGGCCGAGAAGCCCAGGTCACCCGTGCACAGGCTGATCACGCGATACGGAAGACCCAGCTGCTGCAGCAGGTACTCGGCCTCGGCGGTCATGCTCTCGAGCTCCTCGTCGGACTCCTCCGGCTTGGCGAACTTGACCATCTCGACCTTATCGAACTCGTGCTGACGAATGATGCCACGGGTGTCGCGACCAGCGGAGCCGGCCTCCTCGCGGAAGCAGGGGGTAAAGGCGGTGTAGCGACGCGGCAGGGTGTCGGCATCGAGAACCTCGCCGGCGTGCAAGTTGGTAAGCACGACCTCGGCGGTGGGAATCAGGAAGTTATCGCCCGAAACATGATAGGCGTCATCCTCGAACTTGGGCAGCTGGCCCGTGCCAAACATGGTCTGACGCTTGACGACGATGGGCGGCCACCACTCCTTAAAACCACGGCTGGTGTGCGTATCCAGGAAGAAGTTGATGAGGGCGCGCTCCAGGCGGGCGCCGGCGCCACCGAGAACGGTGAAGCGGCTGCCGGAGAGCTTGTTGCCGCGCTCGAAGTCGAGGATGTCGAGGTCGGTGCCCAGGTCCCAATGCGGCTTAAAGTCGAAATCGAACTCGCGCGGGGTGCCCCAACGACGACGCTCGATGTTCTCGTCCTCGTCCTTGCCGTACGGGGTGGCCTCGCAGGGAATGTTGGGCAAGTGAGCCATAAAGTCGTACAGCTCCTGCTCAAGAGCGCCTCGGCGCTCGGCCAGACCGTCGATCTTCTCGTTAACGGCGCGCACGGCCTCCTTGGCGGCCTCGGCCTCGTCCTTCTTGCCCTCCTTCATCAGGGCGCCGATCTTCTTGGACTCGGCATTACGTGTGGCCTGGAGCTCCTCGACCTCGGTGATGACGGCACGACGCTCATCGTCGAGCTCAAAGAACTTCTCGCGATCCCAAGACGTCTGGCGGTTAGCCATGGCGGTATCGATGGCATCGGGGTTCTCGCGAACAAACTTGATATCAAGCATTAGATCCTCCGGCGATATACATTCCATTTAGGTTGCAACCTTGTACATGTATGGGCAAGTATATACTTATGAGCGTTTACGACCCAACTCAACTACGCAAGAAGGCACCCAATGGACGCAGTTTTTTCCTTTTTGTTTGGCACCCGCACTGGTTTTGCCATCCTTTTCGCCGGCGGCATCCTGCTATTTGCGATTCTTGCCTTTGTGATGGAGAAGCGCACCCATAAGATGTATGTCGACCGCGGCCCCAAGTCCGAGGACGAAGAAGACAGCTTCTGGGACTAACCTGCTAAAAAGGGACAGGTATATTTTGGTCGGTTTTATCTGGGCAAACGCAAGCGCCCCGCGACCGGTATCGATCCGGTTGCGGGGCGCTTTTCGCTATAGAGATAAAACCGCAGGAAGAACCTGCCAAAATAAACCTGTCCCTAAATGGCAGGTTTTACTGGAGGGTAGCGTCGATGGCCTTGACTAGGGCGCTGCGCATGCCGGCATCCTCGAGCGCGACGACGCCTTTAATGGTAGCACCGCCGGGCGAGCACACGGCATCCTTCATCGCTGCGGGATGCTGGCCGGTTGCAAGCTGCAGCTTTGCCGTACCCAGCACCATCTGGCTCACAATGCGATAGGCATCGGCACGCGGAATACCGTGTTTGACGGCCGCATCGCCCAGAGCCTCGATCGCCATGGCGACAAACGCCGGGGCGCAACCGCCCACGGTACCGCCCACAAACAGCAGACTCGTATCAAGCTCGACGACAGTGCCAAGCTTACCGAGCAGGTCGAGCACCGCAGCTCGCTGCTCGCTGTTAAGCGTGGAGGCCTTCTCGCAGGCGATGACGCCCTCGCCCACCGAAACCGGCGTGTTGGGCACCGTCGAGATGTGCGCGACACCCGGCAGGACCTGCTCCCACTTGGCGCTGTCCCAAGTCCAGGCGACCGAAAGGACAACCTTTTTGGTAAGGGCGTCCTTGAGCGGAGCGAAGACCTTTTCAATCATGTACGGCTTGACCGCAGCAACCACGATATCGGACGCGGCGACAACCTCCGCCGCATCACGACAGGCGACCATCTCACGCGCCTCACAGCGCTCAACCAAGGCGTCGTAGCGGCCCGCACAGGCGCACATATCGTCCGCAGGAACACCGGCAGCGATCCAGCCATCAGCCATAGCGCTCGCCATATTGCCAAAACCGACAAATCCAATCTTCATATCACATAGTCCTCTCAGACACATTCCTCAAAACGAAAGGTATTGTCCCACGCCATTGTTTCGTATTGCCGACCTACTTGTGATACGGCTCGCCACGGCTGATCTTGCAGGCACGGTAAATCTGCTCCAGCAGCACCACACGCGCCAGGTTATGCGGCAAGGTAATGCGTCCAAAGCTGAGCATCTCGTCGGCGCGGGCGCGCACGGCATCGCTCACGCCGTCCGATCCGCCGATTACAAAAGCGATGTCGCTGTTACCTCTCAGCATGAGGTCATCGAGCCTCGCCGAGAGCTCCTCGCTCGAACGCTCCTTGCCCTCGATAGCCAGCAGAATCACATGCGCCCGCGGTGGCAGGGCAGCAAGAATCGCCGTGCCTTCTTTGTTGCGCGCGGCATCCACACCGCCCGCCTTGGCCGGATCGATATCGGCAACCTCGCGCATATCTACCTTGGCATAGGCGCCTAGGCGTTTGGTGTATTCGGCGCACGCGTCCTTCCAAAAGCGCTCCTTGAGCTTACCGACGCAAACGACGGTGTATTTCACCCGTGTTACTCCTTTGAATCGCCCTGGACTTTGCCTGCAGCCAGCATCTGCTCAAACATGCTCGATGCTTGGTTGAAGTCACTCGGCAGCACGACCGTCGAGCTCTTGCCGCTCTTTGCAAACTCAGCCATCATCTCAATCCACTGGGTGTACATGAACAGCTGGTTGGCCTCATCGTTTCCCACGCCCGTTTCCTGAATGGTCTCGAGGGAGTCCTTGATGCCGAGGGCAATAGCCTTACGCTGGTTCGCGATGCCCTCGCCAGCTTTCTCCATAGCCTCGGCCTCTGCCGTTGCCTCGGTCACGCGCTTAATGCGATCGGCCTCGGCGAGCTCCTGAGCGGCGGCACGCTTGCGCTGAGCAGCATTGATGTCGTTCATAGAGTTCTCGACCTCGGTCGGTAGTGCGATCTTGGTGATAAGCGTCGACACGAGGGTAAAGCCGTATGCCGCCATCTGCTCGGATACTGTGGCGTTGACGTCCTTGGCGATATCATCCTTTTTGGCAAATACCTCGTCGAGCGTGTAAACCGGAATTGAAGAGCGAAGTGCATCAGTAATGAAGTCGCGCATCTGAGCGACCGGCTGCTGCAGCATGTAGTAGCTCTTGTAGACGCCAGAATCCGCAGGACCTGCGCCCATGTCGTAGCTCACGTGATACTGGGCAGACACCTCGAGTCCAATGGTGACGTTGTCCTGGGTTTTGACGTCAATGTCAAAACCATTCTTCATGGTACGCAAACTCACCGTAGCAGCTTTGCGATCAACAAAAGGAATTTTGGCGTGAAAACCTGCGCCGACAATACGCGAGAACCTACCCAAACGCTCGATGATGACAGCATGCTGTTGCTTGACCACATAAAACACTTGGCCGGTAAGCGCAGCCGCGACAAAGACGACGAACACCAACATAAACAGCGTCCCAATAAATGCCATAATTACTCCTCCAGACAGGGGGCTACCGCAGACATCAATATACCTGTTTTTCCAAACACAGATAATTAAATTCCAGAACTTGTTTAAACAATAGCTTTGGTATGGCCAGCAATCGCCCTGTATACTGATATTCCAACCAACGACCTCGTGAACCGGGAGGATTTATGGCTCTGTTCAATCGTCGCGGGGACGATATCAATCCATTTAACGCAGGCGAGCCCATCATGCCATGGGACGATCCCACATCAACGCATGATATCGACGAGTGCGTATTTGGCGAGGAAGCCTACCATGCGCCTGTAAAGCCAGCCGACAACTACACGCCGAGCACAAAGCGACCCAACCATTCCGAGCAAACAGCCACCGACACCGATCGTAATCGAACGAAGAAAGCCAAGAAGACGGGACACAAAAAGACCGTTCCCCATAAAAAGGCCTCTGCGAAAACAACCTCGAGTCATACGGCCGGATCGATGGCAGAAAATGCTCAGCAACTCGACCATACTGGTCACAGGGTGCACCGTGGCAGACGCGTTATATTCGCCATCGTAGCCTTCATTGTTGCCATCAACCTTATCGGAGGCTTACTGAGCTCGTGCACGTCCCTGATGACATCGATTGCCTCGGACATTTTCGATGACGACGACAGCCATTCAAGCTGGACCTACTCCAATAACCAAGATGACGACTACGGAGACATGGTCGACAACACCGATCGCGAAAACCAGGGCAAAAATACTGTCGAAGACTACGCAAACGAGCTGCTCAGCAATACAAAAGAGCTCGACGCCATCTATACCGAAGAGCTCAATGAACGTCTAGAGATTGACCTAGGCTATACCGCCGACGAACTTGGCATCAACGTGCAAGATTACTGCGAATGGGCAAGAGACCGCACCTTGTTTACCATCGGCAATGCCTATACCTACGAAAAGGCGACATTCGTGTATTTTGACACCGAGTATCCGTATCTATCGGAACTCAGCGAGGCGTTCTGCGACGACGCCGAATTGTACCTAGACAAGGAAGGACTTGATAGGCTCTACGACGAACCGCTCAGCGATAGGCAGAAGGAACATATGCAAAGCCTCTTTAGCGAGGCGCTGGCCGAAATGAATATGACATTCAGTGGCTCAGGATGCATCATGCTAACCGAAAAAGACGGCGAGTGGGTTTTTGACGACGATGCTTTCAAGCAGGAGCTCTACCGGACAATCGGGCTGAGCTAACGGAATGCGGAGGAGGGTAACGCCCCTCTGCATTTTTTGCACTTACTTAACGCTCGCTCCTTCGCAGGTTCAAGTCCCTGCGATGGGCCCAAAACAAAAAAGCTCCCATTGCTGGGAGCTCTTTCATTCAATGGTGCGGGCGAAAGGACGTCCGCGTATCCGCTTCGCGGATCCGCACCGGCTTCGCCCGCCTGCCGGCGGACTCGCCAGCTCGCTAAAAACGCTCCGCGTTTTCTTGACGCTCGCTCCTTCGCAGGTTCAAGTCCCTGCGATGGGCCCAAAACAAAAAAGCTCCCATTGCTGGGAGCTCTTTCATTCAATGGTGCGGGCGAAAGGACTTGAACCTTCATGGGGTTGCCCCCATACGGACCTGAACCGTACGCGTCTGCCAATTCCGCCACGCCCGCGTGCAGGAATTAGAATAACGGAGCGCCACTCCGAACGCAAGAACTATTTTTGAAAAAGTTTGCAGGCATTTTCCCAAGCTGCTCGCGCGATTGTCTCGGCATCCTCCCCCGTGCGATCGACACGGTCGTTAACCAGCGCATTTGCCGTAATGGAAATCATTGCCGGCTCACACTCAAGACCTCGGATGGGCTCCGGAGCCATATACGGACAATCCGTCTCGAACAAAATACGATCGAGCGGGGTCGCCGCAAATGCCTCGCGCACGTCATCGTTGCGCTTAAAGGTGGCCGCGCCTCCATAGGCAATATAACAGCCCAAGCCCACAAAGCGCTCCATCGTGGCGCGGTCCTCGCCAAAGCAGTGCAGCACGCAACCGGCCTGAGGCACACCTACCTCGCGAAGCACGTTGTAGGCGTCTGTGTGCGAGGTGCGCTCCTCGTCCGTATCCTCGTGGCGCAGATGCAGCTCCACCGGCACATTACGGCGCACGGCAACTTCGAGCTGACGCGCCATGCAGTCGATCTGCACATCATGGGGCGCTGGCGCGATATCGTCGTCATAGTCCATGTGGTAGTCCAAGCCGATCTCGCCGATACCGACGCATAAGGGGTCATCGAGCGCAGCAACGACCTGCGCGTGAATGTCATCGGTATAGTCTGGTGCGCCATACGGATGCACGCCGGCAAGGTATTTAATCTGCGGAATATCCTGCATCGGCAGAATCTCGCGCGTTAGCCAATCACTGTAGTCCGTCACGCTTCGTTTATCGGCAATGGGATCGAAGACCGTCACCAACAGATCGATGCCTGCGGCTTTAGCGCGCACGAGCGTCTCGGGCACTTCCTTACCCCAAAATGAGAGCAGATGCGCGTGGGTATCGGCAAGTGGTGCCAGCGGCTCCGGACAGACAACCGTTTTCTTTTTCTTGGTAAACGTCACGCGTTCGGCATCATGCGTCATGGGAAAGCTCCTGGGCCAGGCGGACAAAGTCGGCAACATCGAGCGTCTCGGCGCGCGTGGTGGGCGCAATACCGCAAGCCTCAAAGGCGGCATCGAGAACATCCTTGGCAAAGCCGTTGGCGCTCATGGAATTGCGGATGGTCTTGCGGCGCTGAGCAAACGCAGCGTCAATTACACGGGCCACAAACTCGCGATCGAGTTCCTCGGGCACTACGCCGTCAATACGATCGATGCGTACGACGGCCGAGTCCACATGCGGCGCCGGCATAAAGCAGCGTGGTGGCACCTCAAAACGCCCTGTTACCTGCGCATACAGGCCGAGCTTTGCCGTATAGCCGCCATAGGTCTTGTTGCCCGGCGTCGCGGCAATGCGATCGGCAACCTCCTTTTGAACCATGACGACGGCACGCTTGAGCGCGGGCATCGTCTGGAAGAACTGCAGGATGATCGTCGCCGCCACGTTATAGGGCAAGTTCGCGACAAACACCGTCGGCTCACCGCCCGCAGCCCGCTCGATTTGTTCCGGCGTTACCTTGAGCGCATCACCCATGATAAAGCGGAAGTTGGCATAGTCGGCGGTATGGGCATCGAGCACCGGCTCGAGCTCGGGATCGGCCTCGATCGACGTGACGCGCGCCGCCTCCTGCAGCAGCGCGAGTGTGAGCGTACCGACGCCCGGACCAACCTCGAGCACGCGCTCATCACCCGCAAGCTCCGAAAGTTCGCAAATGCGCTCAATCACATGGTTGTCGATCAGGAAGTTCTGGCCCAGGCGATGCTTGGTCGCAAGGCCAAACTCCTCCAGCAGCTCCCTTGTTGCCGTGGGGTTTGCCAAAGGCGAAGTTGTCATAGTTGCCTCCTTAGCATGGTGGCGGCGTCTCGAAGCAAAAGGGCATGGACCGTTGCGGCCATGCCCTTACATCTAAACAGCAAATTGCCGATATGGCGCGCGGCGTCTTAGCCCAGGCGCGGGAACAGCGGGTCGCCCTTCTCGACGGGCTGACCGCCGGCAAGCAGACCCCAGGCGCAGATACCCTTGAGGTCATCGCTCGCGGCCTCGTCCTCGCAGGACAGGCGGCGCAGAGCCTCGGCAGAGGTCTGGGGCATGAGCGGCATCAGCAGGTGAGCGGCAATGCGAATGGCCTCGAGCAGGTTGTAGATCACAAACGCCAGCTCGTCAGCCTTGGCCTCGTCCTTGGCAAGCGCCCAGGGCTCGGAGTCCTCGATGTAGTGGTTGGCGGCATGGATGAGCTCCATGACCTCGTCCTTGGCTCCACCGTAATCGAGCGCGTCCATCTTGGCCATGTAGCGCTCAACCAGGCCGTCAGCAATCTTTGCCAGTGGGTTGTCGAACGCATCGGCAGACGCCGGCTTAGCCGGAGCGCAGCCGTCAAAGTACTTGCCGCTCATGTTGAGCGAACGCGAGATGAGGTTGCCCCAGCTGTTGGCCAGGTCGGCGTTGTAGACCTGCTCCATGCGATCGAAGCTGATGGCGCCGTCGGTGCCGGGGACGACGTCGGTCATAAAGTAGTAGCGATAGCCCTCGACGCCCAGCATGTCGATAACGTCCTGCGGAGCGATAGCGTTGCCGCGGCTCTTGGACATCTTCTCGGCCTTGCCGGTCTCGGCATTGCGCACGGTCAGGAAGCCGTGGGCAAAGACGTGCTCGGGCAGGGCCTCGCCGATGGCCATGAGCATGGCGGGCCAAATGACGCAGTGGAAGCGGATGATGTCCTTACCCACGATGTGGAACTGCGCGGGCCAGCGATAGGCCAGCTCGGCACGCGCCTCGTCGGTGTCGACACCGTAGCCGACGGCCGTCATATAGTTGAGCAGCGCATCGAACCACACGTAGGTCACGTGGCCCTCGTCAAACGGGACCTGAATGCCCCAGTCAAAGCTCGTGCGGCTCACGGAAAGGTCGTTAAGGCCGCCCTCGACAAAACTACGCACCTCGTTCATGCGGAACGCAGGCTCGACAAAGTCGGGGTGCTCGTCATAGAGCTTGAGCAGTTTGTCCTGGAAAGCGGAAAGCTTAAAGAAGTAGGACTCCTCCTGCACGCGCTCAAGCGGACGGTGGCAGTCGGGGCACAGGTGCTGGCCGACGCTGCCGTACTCTTCGTCGCCCTTCTGGACCTGCGTATCGGTGAAGTAGGTCTCGTCGGGCACGCAATACCAGCCGTCGTAGCTGCCCTTATACAGATAGCCGGACTCCTTCATGCGCTCCCACAGGTACTGCACGGCATGATGCTGGCGCGGCTCGGTGGTGCGGATGAAGTCGTCGTTGGAAATCTCGAGCTTGCTCCAAAGCTCCTTGAAGTGCGGAGCCTGGCTGTCGGTCCACTCCTGCGGCGTCATGCCATGCTTGGCTGCGGCCTCGGCGACCTTCTCGCCGTGCTCGTCCATGCCGGTCAGGAACTTGACGTTATAGCCGGCGGAGCGGCGATAGCGAGCCTGAACGTCGGCGATGATGGTGGAATAAGCCGTGCCCAGGTGCGGATCGGCGTTGACGTAGTAGATGGGCGTCGTGATAAAGAACGAAGGCTTGCTTTGATCCATGGGGTTTGTCCTCCAGAAAAACGTTGCATACAGGGGATGATTCTAGCGCAAGGGCTGCATATCCTCCATCTATTGCATATCGAGCACCATGGCATAGACATCGCGCTTGCGGCGCGAATACTTCTGAGACAGGCGCTTGGCAACCGCGGAGGCAGGCTCACCCTCCTCGAGCGCGGCACGGATATCCTCGCGCAGGGCCTCGTCGGGATCCACCGCCGCGGCGCCAACCGGCGCGAGTCCTGCCCCCTCGTCCACACTCGGCGGCGCGATGACCAGCGCAATCTCGCCTTTTACCTCACCGCGGGCACGCAGCTCCTCGGCGAGCTGGGCGGCGGACCCACGCATGACCTCCTCGTGCAGCTTGGTGAGCTCGCGGCAGACGGCAACCTCACGCTGGGGAAAGACCTCGGCCACGGCCTCGAGCGTCGCCACGATACGATGTGGAGACTCGTAGAAGATGAGCGCGCCGGGCACCACGGCGAGACGCTGCAGACGACGCACGCGGTCGCCATGCTTGCGGCCCAAAAAGCCTTCGAAGAAAAAATGCTCGCAAGGAATGCCGGACGAAACGAGCGCCGTAACGCAAGCAGAGGGCCCGGGAATAACCTCGACGGGCACATCGGCCTCGCGCGCCGCCTCGACCAGCGCCTGGCCGGGATCGGACACGCTCGGCATGCCGGCATCCGAGGCAAAGGCGAGAGTCTCCCCCGACAGCAGACGGTCGACCAAACCGGCGGCGCGACTGGCGATCACATTCTCGTCGCAACGGACAAGCGGCTTGGAAATGCCCAGGTGCATCAGGAGCTTTGACGTCACACGCGTATCCTCGCAGCAGATGGCATCGGCGGAGGCAAAAGCCTCGCCAACGCGCGGGGACAGATCGCCCAAGTTTCCGATGGGCGTGCCGACCACATAGAGTTTGCCCGTATGGGCGTTGTTTTGCGTCATATCAACCTATTCAATCATGCCGCGCTCGAGCGTACCGAGCGCCGCGCGGGCGTCCCATGCCGCAATGCGCTTCTCGGTCTTCCACGTTTGGAAGAACCAACCGGCAGCCGGCGCAAACGAAGCCAGCTGGTTGGCGATAAACACACGCTCGTAGGCGTTGCGGCCCTCGGGCGTAACCGACGAGTTGGCAAAGATCGCCGCGCCCGACCATTCGCCCACCAGTACGGGGAACCCAGTCGAAATCGCTTCTCTGAGCTCGCGCTTATTACGCGAGATCGCCGTCGTCAGTCCGCGGGGACTCGTGATATCGAGCGCAAACTCGTCACGGTAGTGATACAGATGAAGGTCCATATAGACATTTTTGTACTTGGCACCGCGCATAAAGTGCTTCCACTCGCCGGGATGCCCCGAGCACGAAAAGACAATGATCTTGTCCTCGGGCATATACGAGCGAATAAGCTCGTAAGCATCGCGATAGAAGTTGCGCAGGTAGTGCGCCGGAATACCATCCGTCATGGTGAAAAGGCCCTTGCGGACGCTCATCTGTGGTGTGTCCAGCAACTCGATGCCCAAAAGGCTCTCGGCCTCACCATAGCGGTCGGCAAGACGCTCAAGAACGTCGAGCGCGACGTGGCGACCGTTGGTGGATGAATGCCACTCGGCGACGGTCTCGGGCGTGGTGGGCGAATCGTTAGAATCACCCTGTCCACCAGGCACGGTCGCCAAATCGAGCAGTACGCGAATCTTGTACTTAGCAGCCCATTCGATAGCACGGTCGATGTAATCGACGACCGAGATGTAGGAAGCCTCGGACTCCTGCGAGCCAAAGGCATACCACGGCACCGGCAAACGCACGGCATTCAGACCAATCTGCGCAATGCGGCGAAAATCATCCTCGCTCACAAATGTCTCGTAGTGACGACGCATGCGCTCGTTATAAGCGGCGGTGCCCATGGCCTCCTGCAGCTCGGCTGCGTTGGATGCGCCGGTCGCCGCGTACAGCGACGGGGTCACCCAAGGCTCGGGAATAAACCAGCCAGAGAGATTAACGCCGAGTATCCTCTCCATCACTGCCCCCTTCGAATCACGCGGGTTGAACCCGCATCGCTTTTGCACAGCATAACTATTTGTTTGAGTATACCCGTGCACACGGACAGGCGGTCAAACGGTCTACAAAGTAGTGCAAAAGCGGGAGGAATGTCTGGGGGCGGGCAAGCTCGAGATGATGCGCCAAAATGCGCAGGCGCCCAAAGGTGGGCGTCGGAAAGCGTGTCCCGTTTTTTCGCCCAATAATGGGCCGCGATTTCCATTAGCAGGCCCAACCGGAAAGCGTGTCCCGTTATTTCTCATAATTCCGGGTCGCGCTTTCCCAAGCGTCCCTAAAGCGGAAAGCGCATCCCGCTCTGAATCAAAATTTTGGGATGCATTTTCCGCGGAGCCCTCGATAAAAGAAAAGGACCCCTTTGCAGAGGTCCTAGTCAATTCAAGGTGGCGGGGAAGGGAATCG
>ERZ1034939.1253-NODE-1253-length-12518-cov-15.940384_pt1 | contig 12518 bp, 7 predicted proteins | sample MGYA00520626_ERZ1034939 | MGnify/ENA primary metagenome ERZ1034939 (study PRJEB33766, sample SAMN09781751) | gut metagenome | biome: gut microbiome | host: Homo sapiens | place: Madagascar | study: EMG produced TPA metagenomics assembly of the PRJNA485056 data... | reverse complement strand
AATAAATATCAAATAAATATTGCTATTAAATACCTGAAATGCTAATATAGTTATCAGCAGTTTATTAATTATTTTTTTAGGAGGTTTCAGTTATGAAATACTGTACAAATTGTGGCAGACAATTAGCTGATGATGAGGTATGTACATGTCGTCAGCAGGCACAGCCACAGGCACCAAATCAGACACAGGACAACAATGCACAGGCAGATAATGCAGCACAGCAGGGACAGTTTAACGGACAGTCACAGGGTAGCGCACAGGCACAGTTCAACGGACAGCCACAGGGACAGTTCAACGGACAGCCACAGGGACAGTTCAATGGACAGCCACAGGGCAGCGCACAGTCGCAGGCGTTTGATAACTTCACACAGCAGGTGAGTGCAGCCGGACAGCAGTTGCAGAATGACAAGAATGTGGCATCTATCATCACATTCTACAAGGGGCTTGTTAAGAAGCCGGCACAGGCTGCAGCAGACTTTGTAAAGAATGCAAATATGGCATCAGGCTTTATATTTATTGGCTTATTTGCCATAGTAGAGGTAGTGCTGTCTGTAGTATATCTGTTATCAAGCGTAATTGGCAGTATAGGCGGCTTTGGATTCTCATTTTACCCGGCGAGCTTCTTTGAGGGAATCTTCTCAGGAATCGTAGGAGAGGCAGTGAGAGTACTCATCCTGGCAGCAGTCATTCTGGTTGTATTAAACGCAGTGCAGAAGGATAAAAAGGTGACATTTGCACAGACACTTTCAGCAGCATGTCTGTATGATGCAGTATACCTTCCGATTATCCTTGTGGCAGCAATCATCGACATAATCCCATTCCAGTTCTTTGGCAATGTGAGCAGCTGGCTGCATACATTTGCGGGTGTAGTAGGATATGTAAGCATATTCTTTGGAGTAAGGGCAATAGAAGAGGATGATAATAAGCTTCCACTCGTGTGTGGACTGGCATTCCTTGCAACAGCCATTGGTTCAACAATTGTAAATGCTATTTTCTAATTTAATATATCTGAAAAGCCGGATCCTGTGAGATTTTCTTGCAGGATCTTTTTTATATTCAGGGAGCATTGGCAGCATATATTACGAAAATTGTCAAGTACGAGTTTTGACACTGTTTATGTAAATTGTCGTTGTTATCAGTAGGAGTGGAATTGTTGTATAATATGAAATAAGGGTCAAAAGGTATCATCAATGCATACCATATATAAATCCGTAAATAAGCATGTTTATAAAACTCGGGAAGAGAGGCGCCTATGACGCATAAAATCAAGGTACAGATGTTTGGCAATTTCAGAATGGACTATAACGGAGCACCATTTGTGGCGGAAAAAATGCATAAGGAAAGCCAGTTCAACCGCATGATGCAGGCTTTGATACACTATTCTGACTGCGGAATAGCAAAGGATAAGCTCGAGGAAATAGTAATCGGTGAGCGTGATATAGATGCACCTCACACAGCGCTAAGAGTTATTGTATACAAGACAAAGCAAAAGCTCGCACAGCTTGGACTGCCGGGAAAGAACCTCATATATTTGGAGGGAGGCATATATTACTGGACACCGGATATAGAGATAGAAGAGGATGCAGCAGAGTTTGAAAATCTCTATAACGAGGCCTGTGCACTGGAAAAGCAGATGCCACAGGAGCCAGAGAGTGCAGAGACAGTGTGTGATGAGCGGATAAAGGAAATAGAAGACAATATGCTTGAGCTGTACGTAAAAGCACTATATCTGTACAAGGGAGAGTTTCTGGCGGCATATACAGGCGAGACGTGGATAGCACAGGAGGCCAGACGCTATCACACCATGTTTGAGAAAATCATAAATGAATCTGCGTACATACTGCGAAAGAGAAAACAATTCAAGGGGCTGGAGAAGCTCGGAGTATATGCGGCAAAGGTCGATCCGTTCAATGAGTGGGAGGGACTCATCATGGAGGCGATGGTAGAGACCAGGCGCTATGATAAGGCGGAAGAGCTATACACGGATGTCGTGGACTATTATCTCAGGGAGTGCGGTATTTATCCATCTTCAAGACTCTTGGAAATCCTTGAGAAATACAGTAATCAGATGAATCATGCACATGAGATACTGGAAAATATCCAGGAGGGAATGAACGAGCAGGAGGAAACAGAAAGAGGCGGATATTTCTGCAGCTATCCGGTATTCAGGGGAATATACCAGGCGTCCATCCGTATTATGAAGCGCACAAGGATACCTGTGTATCTCATGCTCTGTACTCTCGAGGACGAGGAAGGCAGACAGGTACAGAACGAGACAAAGATGAACAAGTATTCAAGGCAGCTCAAGAAGTGCGTCGGTGAATCAATCCGCTACAGTGACATATATACCTCGTATGGAAAGGTGCAGTTTCTTATCATGCTCATCGGATTAAAGCGCGAGGACTGTGAGATAGTCAAAAAGAGAATCAACCGCCAGTTCGCAAAGAAAAATCCGAGAGCTGCAGAGAAATATCATGTGAACAGTATAGTTTGTGAGTTGTAAAGGGAATAGTACAAATAGGTTGGAAAAGCTGCAAGGTGCTGTTACATAATTAAGGTTAGAGTTAATTTAGTTATTTTATATATCATGGAGAAAATGTTATGAATGGTAAGGACAAGATATCAGTAATTATTCCATGCTACAATGTACAAAAATATATAATGAGGTGTTTTGAGTCAATTCGTAATCAGACATATGGTTTTGAGAATCTCGAAGTGATACTCATAGATGATTTATCGACAGACAATACATGGTCTATATTAGAATCCTTACAAAGAAAATACCCGGAGAATGTTATATCTCTTAAAATACAGAAAAAAGGAAAGTGTGGCGGTGCGCGTAACCTGGGAATGGATATCTGCACCGGCAAATATATTACATTTGTGGATGCAGATGATTATGTGCATCCGGATATGCTCAGGGTGCTGCATGATAGAATGACAGAGGACGATTATGATGTGGCACAGTGTGGTGTATCGTGTTTTAAAGAAGCTAAGCCAAATGTATTAGAAGCAAGTGATTATGAAATTCAAAGGCTTGATTTAGAAAATATTGATAATAGGAAAAATCTTATTTTATATCTGACCGGATTTACTAATGTAACAGCATGGGCAAAGCTATACTCGACCAAATTCATAAGAGAACATAATCTCAGATTTATAGAAGATGTATATTACGAGGATACACATTTTTCCATGCTTTGTGTGTTACTTGCAAAGAAATATTGTAAGGTGCAATCAACATTATACTATTATTTTGAGAATACAGAGGGCATTATACGTTCTGAAATTAGCAATGCAAAGATCCGGGATGCTAAGATTATTATGGATCATATAAGGCAGGCTATTCAAAGCAGAAAAGCAGAAATGGGAAATGTAATTGAGCAGTGTTATTGTGAAGTACAGTCATTTTTGTTATGGCATCAATATATTGAGCCGTATAGTAGAATAGAGACTTTTATGAAAAGGGAGCTGGATATTTGCAAAGAAGAGTTCTTAAAGAGTGAGCCGGATATATTTAATAATCCATATGTGAGGGCTTTTTCAGATGATGCGGTATTGAAAAGAATGTCAAAGCTGAGAGCAACTGCGAAAAGAATGAATAATGTATGCTTTTTAGATAATGCAATACATATCTGTCTTGGTATACATGATAAGGATGGAAATTACAGTGTCTGGGCTGGAACAACGATACAATCCATTGTTGAAAATACAAAAGCACCAATAGTTTTTCATATATTACATGATGACACATTGAACGAAATAAATAAAAATAAGCTGAGTCTTATTGCTGATAATAGTGGAAACGGCATAGAATTTCATCATTTTAATCCAGACATTTTTGGCTCATTGGCTGATTCAATGAATAGATTTACAATTGGAACAATGTTCAGAATTATGTTGCCCGATATTATGCCGGATTTGAAAAAAATAATATATTTGGACTCTGATTTATTTGTGAATACAGATATTGAAGAATTATGGAACCTTAATATAGATAATTACTGTCTGGCGGCAGCTCCGGATTGTTCGACAATAAGAAATTGGGGAACTCCATACGCTGTAGCAGCAGGGCAGACAAGCCGAGACAGATATTTTAATGCAGGTGTTCTTTGCATGAATCTTGACAATATCAGGAAAAATGGAAGCCTGTTTCAACAGGTTATGGATTATCTGAGCGATAATCCACGAACATGGCTTCCTGACCAGGATGCTTTAAATGCCATATTCAACGGAAAAACCTTAATGGTAGATGAAAAATGGAATTATTTTATTGATGAGGCAAGAAAAAATAATGAGAAAGCAGAGAAAAAAATATATCATTATGCGGCAACTCTATTGATGCTGTATACAAATAATGAAATTGACAGAGCCTACTATTTTACAATACTGAGAACTCCATGGGGAGAGCAGATGGAGGATGGCTTATTGTGTAATTCTATGGGCAGAATTGTAGATAGAACAGGTATGCTGGAGAAGCTGCTAAAAAAAGCTACTCAAAACAATATAAGGCTTGTATTCTATGGTGGAGAGAACAGCTCTATAAGGAATGCAATGAGGCTATTAAACAGAGAATTCGATAGCTGTGAATGGTATGAGCATTTAGAAGAGAATGAGATTGTCTGTGATGATAATACGGTCTATATAGTTTCAGCGGATGCGGACGATGGTAATGGACTGGAAATACTGGCAAATGCAGGATTAGAAAATGGTAAGAATTATTTTATAACACAGAGGTTTTTGCATTATACTGAGGGTGGGTTTGCCCTATAGTTTTTAATATTGAAAAATGGAGATAATATGATTATATTGGCAAAAGAATATACGGATTTTATAAAAAGAATAAAGAACACCATCAATAATATGGGAAAGAGCTGTTCGGTGTGCACACTTTTGACAATGACAAATCATAATATCAATGATGTGTTTGGGTTTTATGATTGTTATATTGATGAAAATAGAAAAGGCGAGCAAACAAAAGAATTATATTATGCATTTATCGAATTACCTAAATGGTGGGCTGTTCGAGCAGATGGGGTTGATGGAGCTGTATATGATAATAATAAAAAAAAGGCATCCATATATTTTAATGAACCAATTGAAAAGCGTAATGTTAAATTAGTTGAATGGCATGATGAAGAAAATAGAGTTTATAGAAAAGATTATTATAATAAAATGGGGTACAAATATTGTACGGAAAATGTGCGAAACAATAAAATTATATTACGTGAATTTTTTGACAGTGAAGGTAATCTTGTACTTTTAGAACAGGTAATGTCGCAAATATATACTGTTTTTGAAAAAAACGATATAAAAAAAGTGTGTACATCATTTGCGGAACTGTTTACAGATATTATGATCAAAGCTGAAATAAGTGATAAAAATATAGTTGTTTTTGATGTTGAAGAATTGGAAAAAATATATGGGCTGCGTGAAAAATATTCAGTTACATTTTTTTTGAATGATGATAAACAGTATGAAAAATTTCAAAAAGGCGAATTTGTAGATAAATTAAGAATATTATGTAATGATAAAAATAAAAGAGATTGGATCGCCAAGCACACAAATTGTGTGTGTAAAAGCTTTTATTTATATGATAAAAGAAAGAAAAATAAATTTGGAATAAAAAAAGCTTTGATTTTTACCGATTCTGACCAGCTGGAAATGATTGACACGTTGATCACAGGAATACCGGATCTGGACTTTTATGTTGCAGCATGGACACTTATGTCAGATAAGTTACTTCAATTGGAAAAGTATGAAAATGTTTATTTGTATCCAGTGGTTTCGGAAGAAAAAATAAAGGAATTGTTTGATTTATGCGATATATATCTTGATATAAATTATTATAATGAAGTTTATAGTTCGACAAATGTAGCAGTTAATAATAGCATGGTAATATTTGCATTTGAAAATACAGTTCACAGAAGAGATATTTGTTTGAAAAATAATATTTTTGAAATAACGGATTGTGATAGAATGATTGGCAGAATAAAAGAAACAATGTATGAAGAATCAATATATCGAGAGTTGATAGAAGAACAATATAAAAAATTATATACAGCTGTAACGGAAATGTTTGAGGAATAAGTATGAGAATATTCGATTTTACATTAATGAATGGCTACGAGTTTTCCGGGGTAGATGTAGCGCAGGGATTCCGTGCAAAGTTATTTAAAAAAAATAATATTGATATAAAATATTGTTTTATGAATCTGCCGACGCAGAGAGATTTAGATCTATATATTAATCAGGGAATCGATAGAGAACAGATAATCTCGAAAGAAATATATTTTACCGGACGTATGGATATGAGATTAAGCTTAAAAAAAGATATATTGCTCTCGAAAGAAATAATTGATCATGACGATATCATAGAGAAGGATAATATTACATATCTTATTGAAAACAATAAAAAAAAGTGTGAAATAATTTGTGACGATGAAAATAATATTATAAGTGCTTCATATTATAAGGATGAACGTATTATTTTTACTAGTTTTTATTTTGATAGTCTGGCATACACGGAATTATATGGAACATCTGATTGTGAAATTGGAGAAAGCCAGCTTGAGAGGCGTTTGTTCTGGGACACGAACGGGAAGCTTGTATTTGAGCAGGTATTTGATGCTGATAAAATAAAGTATGTGTTTAGTAATGGACAGGTAATGGACAATCAGGAATTATTGATATATTTCATTAAGCAATTAGCACTCAATGAAAATGATATATGCATTTTGGATAGAGGGGGGTATTTAGATTATTTAAGACCATTGTTTGAATTTGGAAATAGAGCGAAATTTATTTGTGTTCTGCATTCTGACCAATATTATGAATTGAATGAGAATATAGGTTCATTATATATGAACTATGAGTATTATTATTGGTTTAAATATTCACAGGCTATAGACACTTTTATTGTAGCGACTGAGGAACAGCGGAAAGCATTAATAAATAAGCTTAAAGAACATGATTGCTATATACCATCAGTCAGTGTAATACCCCCCGGAGCAATTGAAACACAAAAATGTATTATAGAAAACAGAAAAAAATATAGTATTATATCAGCTTCCAGAATCGAAGAAACAAAAGGTATTGATTTATTGATAGCAGCTGTTATTGAGGCGCACAAGTACAATCAATATATAAATTTAGATATCTATGGAGAAGGATCGGATGAGTATATATTGCATTTGAATAATATTGTATCTTCCAATAATGCTAATGATTATATTCATTTTATGGGGAGGCAGAATGTTAAATTGCTCTATCGGAATTATGAAGTGTACGCATCCTTTTCACAATTTGAATCATTTGGACTTTCATTAATGGAAGCAACGGGTAATGGCTTGGCTATGATAGGACTAGACACAAGGTATGGTAATAGGTTGTTTATTAAAAATGAACAGAATGGATATCTGATAGATGGGAAGTTGATGAATAAAAAAGTTTTAGCTAAGAAAATTGGAATGGCAATTGTAAAAATCTTTGAAAATGAAGATAGGTTAAAGCTTTTTCATGAGAATTCATATAAAATTGCAAGTGGTTTTACAGAGGCAAGTGTAGAAAAAAAGTGGATGAGGTTATTAAGATACAAATGATGGAAACCTCAATGAAACTACGAGCTTGTAGACAGGAGTATTAATGAAAACACACATTACCACACTAAACAACATGGCAGGAACTGCCAGTCTGGCACATAGAAGAGTATTAAAGGTGGCTCAGAGTATTGGCTGTCATGAAATGGGTTTGTCTTTTTATCATTTAGAGCCAGACTATGCAAAGGAGATAGATAAACGTCTTGATGGGATAATTGCGCCTCTTAATTATGGTGATATTGTGATTTTCCAGTATCCAAGCTGGATTGGGGTGAATTATGATGAGAGCTTTGTAAACAAGATAAAGTCATACCGGGATACAAAGCTGATAATTTTTGTTCAGGATATACAAAAGCTTATGTTTGATTCTGAGCAGGCAATTCTTGATATGGAAATCAGAACTCTCAATAAGGCGGATTTACTTATTTTGCCATCAAAGAAGATGCATCGTTATCTGAAAGAAAATGGGCTTAATGAGAAGCCTGTTATCTATCAGACTATCTGGGATATGCCATCAGACATTTGCTTTGTGGATCATGCTGTAACGAGATGCTTTCACTTTGCAGGGAACTATAATCGTTTTCCGTTTCTGGCAGAGTATCATGGCAAGACTCCGATTTATCAATATGATGCAAATAAGCCGGACAGAGAAAATGATGACAGCTTTTGCTGGAGAGGGTATTTTGAGCAGGAAAAACTAATGTATGAGCTTTCCAAAGGAGGTTTTGGGCTTGTTTGGAGTGATGACGAATATTTTGACAGATATTATTCGATGAATCAGCCGTACAAGCTCGGTACAAATCTGGCAGCAGGAATACCTGTTATAGTAAAAAGAGGCTGTGTTCATGAGAAATTTGTCGAAAGAAACGGTCTTGGATATGCAGTTGACACGTTGGATGAAGCTGATAAACTGGTTCAGAGTATTACGGATGCAGAGTATATAGGGCTTTATCGTAATGTAAAGAATATTCAAAAGCTGATATTAGATGGCGCATATACAAGAAAAACACTTCAGGATGCAATAATTGAGGTATTGGAAAGTGCCTGCGCACCGGTTCAAAACAGATTGGCTTTGGACTTTGATATTTGTGTAAAAAATAATTCTGAGACACTTAATCTGATATTGGAAAACAGATGCTCGATAGCAAGGTTTGGAGACGGAGAGTTTGATATCATCGCCGGCAACTCTATTCCTTATCAGGAATATAATGAGACACTTGCAGCGGAGCTTAAAGAGATTATAGCACGTCAAAGTGATACACACTTTATGACTTGCTTACCTGATGTGTTTGAGAACCAAAGCAGGTATAATGAAGCGTGTCAGAGCTTCTGGAAGGGGCATTTGCAGGCATACAGACAATTATATAATGACGTTTGTACTGCTAGCTGGTATGGTTCAACCTTTGTATCAAGACCATATATAGATTTAGCAGACAAATCGACCGTGACAGGATATTTTGACAGGTTAAAATCACTTTGGGACAATAGAGATGTGCTTATTGTTGAGGGAAAAACAACCAGATCCGGAGTGGGAAATGATTTATTTGACAATGCTAAATCACTCGTTCGCATTATAGGCCCTTCAAAAAATGCCTATAGGGCTATTGACAGGATAGAGAGTAAGATAGAGGAGTATGGCACAGATAAGCTGATACTCCTAATGCTTGGACCGACTGCGAAGGTTATCTCATATCACCTGTATAAGAAGGGATATTGGCTCATCGATATCGGACACATTGATTCGGAATATGAATGGTACAAGCTTGGGGCAGTAGAAAAGGTAAAGCTGCCTAATAAGCATACAGCAGAGCATAACTATGATCAGGATATAGTATTTGACCATGATCAGGTGTATGAATCACAGATAGTTGCTACAGTGGAATAATGGGGAAGAGATTATGAGCGTACATATTACAAAAACTTATAACATAGGTGGATTGATTGGCCTCCGTCAAAATGCGGTGAAAAACGCAGGTGAAACACTTGCCTTTAAAGAAATGAGCTTATTTAAATTTCCTGATGCATATGATAGTGATGATGAGCTGCATGTTAGGATGGATGGCATAATCGCATCACTTTGTCCGGAGGATATAGTGATTTTTCAGCATCCAAGCGGTGAGAGTCCCAGATACGATGGATTTTTATTTGAGCATTTAAGAAGATATCATGGAACGAAAATTGTTGCGTTTATACAGGAAATAGCATCCGATAGAGATGATAGTGAGTATTCTTTGAGTGATGAAATTACGTTGCTTAACCGGGCTGATATGTTTATTTTTGCCTCAGCTGCGTTGAGGGATTACTATATCGGGAAAGGATTAAAAGAAAAACCTTATCTGATTCAAGCTGTACCGGATTATATGACAGACATTTGCGCAAATGAGCATAAAAATAAAAAATTATATATCATGGCGGAAACGAGTCAAAATGACTATCTATTGAACAATTTGAATATAGAGGTGGTGCGATATGATGAGTACCACGTCAATGAATCTATACTCAGGTTGTCAGATGGAGGCTTTGGACTAATATGGGATACTGATGAGCAGGCACTTGGACTTTATATGGCTGCCGGAATCCCGGTGATAGTAAAAAAGGGGCTGAGCTGTGAAAAGTATGTGACAGATAATGAAATAGGAGCAGCAGCAACAGATTTTGAAGATGTATACAGGATAGCTGTATCAGAATCGGAAGATAAATTGAGTCAATACTACGCAAATGTAAAAAACCTGCAAGATTTGTTCATAAATGGGATATATACCAGAAAATTATTGCTGGATACCTTGATTTTGTGTAGAGAAAGGCTATGATTTGGCTGTATATAAATGTTTTTATACGATTTTAGATACACCTAGGAGTTTATATTTATAGTGTAAAAGAGGAAAATTATAGTTATGTCCGGATGAAAGAGGATTAGGAAGCATATAATCCAAGTGTCCGGATTCGTGTGAATAAGGAGAGACTATATGAATAAGAAGAAGGTTGACAGTATTTTAAAAGGTATAACCGCAGCGGGAATTGCTATGGGTGGAGTCAGCTCTATCCAGGGTGCTGATATGGTTATGGCTGCAATTGATGAATCGGCAGCAGATTCCAATTCATTAGTTGATGCAGGCTCTTTATCTGAGAGCGAGCGAACAGAATATAGCGAGAGTACAACACAGAGCATTAGTGAAAGTGCTTCAGAGAGTACTAGCGAGAGCGTGAGTGAAAGTACCAGTGAAAGCTCAAGCACCAGCGAAAGTGCTAAGCAGAGTGATGCAGAACAGCAGAGTGGTGATAATGTTGTAGCGACTGCATATACAGATGATGCAGAACAGGATATGGCTGTTTATGCTCGAATGAGTGGAATGCCGCAGCTTGCAAGTAATGATACAAATAGAGATGGTTGTGTATCAAAAAAGGTGCATCATGTCACTAAGATTACGGCAAGTAATTTTAAAGATTTAGCTGAATCTGATATTAAATCTAAAACCGAAGTATGGTCCATTTTTTGGGAAAATGGATCTTGTCAGTATAGAGTTAAGAATTCATATACAAATAATTATGAATATTTTAATGATTTTGATAATGTTACATTTAATTGGACAACAGGGCGGGGATGGAATGTACAAAACCATTCTAAAACAGGCGAATTGTATATATGTGATGGAGATGCGTTTGTATTAAAAGTGTCTGATAATGAATGGGTAGAATTCAGAAGTAGTAATACTGGGGGAGTACATACTTATAAATATGCATATAAACATGGGGATTCTATTGATTTATTGGATGATGCAGATCCAAATTATGAGAAGAGTGAATCAGTAAGAATATCAGAGAGTTTGAGTGTTGAAACAAGTACGAGTGCATCGACAAGTGCAAGCACATCGGCAAGTACCAGTGCATCAACAAGTGCAAGTGCCTCAGCAAGCACCAGTGCATCGACAAGTGCAAGTACATCAGCAAGCACCAGTGCCTCAACGAGTGCAAGTACATCGGCAAGCACCAGCGCCTCAACGAGTGCAAGTACATCAGCAAGTACGAGTGCATCAACCAGCGCAAGTACATCGGCAAGCACCAGCGCTTCGACCAGCGCAAGCACATCGGCAAGCACCAGCGCCTCAACAAGTGCAAGCACATCGGCAAGTACCAGTGCCTCAACAAGTGCAAGCACCTCAGCAAGTACAAGTGCTTCAACCAGTGCCTCAACGAGCGCAAGTACATCAGCAAGCACGAGTGCCTCAACGAGCGCAAGTACATCAGCAAGTACAAGTGCATCAACCAGCGCAAGCACCTCAGCAAGCACCAGTGCATCGACAAGTGCCTCAACAAGTGCAAGTACATCGGCTAGCACAAGCGCCTCAACCAGCGCAAGCACCTCAGCAAGCATCAGTGCCTCAACAAGCGCAAGCACCTCAGCAAGTACAAGTGCATCAACAAGTGCAAGTACCTCAGCAAGTACAAGTGCCTCAACAAGCGCAAGTACCTCAGCAAGCACAAGTGCAAGTACGAGTGCATCGACAAGTGCAAGTACATCGGCAAGTACCAGTGCCTCAACAAGCGCAAGTACATCGGCAAGTACCAGTGCCTCAACAAGCGCAAGCACATCGGCAAGTACTAGCGCTTCAACAAGCGCAAGTACCTCAGCAAGTACAAGTGCCTCAACAAGTGCAAGCACATCAGCAAGCACCAGTGCCTCAACGAGTGCAAGCACATCAGCAAGCACCAGTGCCTCAACAAGTGCAAGCACATCAGCAAGCACCAGTGCCTCAACAAGTGCAAGTACATCGGCCAGCACTAGTGCCTCAACAAGCGCAAGTACCTCAGCAAGTACGAGTGCATCGACAAGTGCTTCAACTAGCGCATCAACAAGTGCAAGTACCTCAGCAAGTACTAGCGCATCAACGAGTGCAAGTACATCGGCAAGCACAAGCGCAT
>ERZ1034939.1252-NODE-1252-length-12527-cov-25.791132_pt1 | contig 12527 bp, 12 predicted proteins | sample MGYA00520626_ERZ1034939 | MGnify/ENA primary metagenome ERZ1034939 (study PRJEB33766, sample SAMN09781751) | gut metagenome | biome: gut microbiome | host: Homo sapiens | place: Madagascar | study: EMG produced TPA metagenomics assembly of the PRJNA485056 data... | reverse complement strand
CTCTTATAGTATATTTCTTTTCTTATGAGAAAAGTTCAATTTATTTTGCAAATATACTGTATTTTAGTTTATCCACAAAATTATGCTGCGACAATAAATGAAGCATAATCACTTTAACCTGCTATCCTGACGGTTCATACAGCATTTTTTCCGTTTCGCATAAGGAATCATTGTATTTATAAAATAAAAATAGTACCTTTGTACCGAAATAAAGATATGTTCTTGGACCAGCGTCCTTGCATTGAATTAAAAACGTAATAATCAAATAGAATGAATTTATCAGAAACAAAACACTTATTGTGCGTATTGGTTGCAGCAATTACCGTTATCTTATCTTCATGTAATTCTGAAAATGAGACACCTGTAAATTACAATAGTTTGCCAGAGGTAATAGCCAAGGATTTCAACTATCGCTACGGAACAAACAACATAGAGCAAGTATATACAGGAACTGAATTCTATCGCCACACGGGGCAACAGGAAACTTTTGTCCATTGCAAGGACAAGGCTGGGAATGAATTGCTTGTGGTGTATGTAGATAATGTATGGAATCGTAGTGTGCTTACTTTATCAGACATTAATAAATTACCAGACAATGTGCGACAGAGATTTTACAAAGAACTTCCTCAATCTGTCAAATACGAGTTCTGGAAGATAAAGGAAATATCACAAGCATGTATAAGTGGGAAAAACTATGAGTTGTGTTATATTGTTCAAGATTCGTCAATGAATAAGAATTGGATCCACACACTTGTTATCGACAGCGAGGGCATGGTGCTCAAGTCATGCGAATATGAACTTAACGATAACGCTTACGTAAGACCGCTCCCTACCGATATAGACTGGATATCAGAACATTATAGAGATGCTACAGTACTTGGATATATAAACGATCTGGGCTATGACAACTATCTAATTATGCACAACGGAGTGTTAAAGTCGGTATTGTTCGATTCACACAATATTGATTCAAAATGGAAGGAGACAAGATATGCCTTGCCAGAAGGCACTACTGTACCGAGTAGTGTGCTTGACACATTACATACAAAACATCCAGATTTCACTTATACAGAAGTCTCTGTCATAGAAAATCAATGTGGCATCTTTTATCTTTTTACCGATGGAACAAGAGCCGACCGATTAGGACATTATGTTGAGGCAAACTAAAGGATAGAATATCTACCGACAATAAAACAGATTTGATTATAATGAGGGTGTGTCAAAAGTCGCAAGTGGTACGCCCCGAAGGGAGCATTGAGAAGACTGATGAGCAGGTCCTTATGCTCACCGAATATCTTCTTGAATGTAAGATCAGCTTTTGGATTAAGATATCTCATTAGCGAAAATGTATTTATTGGTTTACTACTGTGAGTATATATAATAATGTAGCAAATTCACAAATAATAATTAAGATTTTCATCCCAACCTATTTGTTTTTCTGATAAATTTCCATAACTTTGCATAAGTGAATACCTTTCAATTACTAACAATTTAAAACGGCAAAATATGGATAGACACATTAAGAATGGGATGATATCCATGGGAGTATGGATACTTTTACTTGTTGTTTTGTTTGGTTCGTTCATGATCTTTACAGATTCCCCTTTCAGTGATCTCTTGGATGAGGAAACAGGAGGCTTCATATCTGGTGCTTTCTTCCTGTCATGGGCACTTATCTGGTTTGCCATAGGCAAGCACTATAGTCGTGACTATGAGCTTAAGAAACAAGCCTTCATCGAGAAGTATAAAGGATTTGACGAGAATGTTACACATGCTATGTTCAAGAAGGCTTATTTCTCAGATATAGCACATATGTTGTCTCGGGTGTTTTTCATTGCTGTGCCTTTCTATGTTGCGGCAAACGTGAAAGACACAGTGACCTTAAGGAACTGCATCTATATCGGGATTCTTATGATTATTTCCATTGCCTTGTATGTATACTATAAAAAGAATGGCACAAAGGAAATTACGCTATAGTTCGAAACAATAAAAATATCGGTCAAGCAAAGAAAAACCAATGAATGATTGGCATTTGCTTGACCGATGTATTCAAGACGACTTTTATCTCTAATTCGTTCTCTCATATACCAAGAATTTATCTCGTTCAGCAGACTCTTTAGCGAAAGGCAGCAATGTTCCCTCTGATACCAAATCAACCATTTATTGTTTTTCTTACAAATTATTTACCTTTGCACCCAGCGAAATAAAAAAAAGAAACTATGAATTAAAATGCTTATATTGTTTTACAAAGACAATAGGGACTTGCAGACCTAACAACAGATATGCATAAAGAAACCTGTGTTGAAAAGCTATATGAGTAAGCAAACTTCCAATAATTAATCATTATGAACCATATAAACAATAGAGTTGTCATACTTTTCTTCATGCTGGTAAACGTAGCATTTTCACATGCCCAAAATGTATTTCATGGAGAAATTGTGTCGAAGAACGGCAAGGTTGGTATAGAGAATGGATATATTCTGCTTATACAAAATGGAAATATTTTCAAAACTACTTCTTCTTACAAGGATGGCAGTTTTACCATAAAGGATGTTCCTGCCGGTGATTATATCGTAGAGGTAACGTGCTTAGGCTACCAAACAATATGCGATTCTCTTAGTATAAAAGATACAACAAAACGTACCTATAGACTAAAAGAAGAAACAAAAGAAATTGACGAGGTGACGATTGTAGCCGACCGTAGTCAGATTGTAAAAAGGACTGCCAATGGTGAAATATTCTATCTGTCGTCAGATGCAAAGAAAATGAGCAATCCATTCAGGGCTTTGCAAGAGATACCTGCCATCATATCTGATGCCAACACTTCATCTGTAAAAATGTTAAACGGAAAAGCGCCTTTGATTCTTATCAACGGCAACATGATTAACTCTGGTATTGGACCGATTTCTCCAGCTGACATTGAGTCTGTTGAGGTTGTAAACTCTGTATCTGCACGTTATCTGCAAGAAGGTGTTACGAGCATTCTGAATATTAGATTGAAAAAGCATACCAAACCATACTTATGGCTTGAAGGAGCAACACGTCATGAAATTCCTCTTGATAATGGTTTTGGTGTGGGGTATTTTGAAATAGGAAACCATAAGATTAGTCTTTACGGCAGAGCAGCCTATCACTATAAATACCATGAAGATGTAGAATCATCCGTTAACCGCACGAATACTGGTTATAAACAGACTTATGACCAGTCAACTCGTAGTGATGCCAATAAATGGATAGGTGAGTTGTTGCTGAAGTATCAGATTACTCCTAATGATTATTTTGCAGCTCAACTATATGACTCATATAATACTACTAAAGGAAATGCCTCGGCTCATGGAAATTATACTACTGATATTTCACAGTGGTATAGTTTCCAATCCTTCGACACGAACAAAAGCAATATTCTCACCACAAGTCTGTATTACAAACATTCATTTTCAAAAAGTAGTGATTTAGAATTGCGTTTAGCGTACAATTTCAATAAGAATGATTATAATGCCAATCGCACAGACTCTTATGAAAAGCAACAAATCGATGCAAATACACTATATAACAACAAACGTCATTCCGGAAGTTTCAATATTGACTATTCAAAAGAATATGCCAACAACAGTTCGCTGATAGCAGGAAGCCACAACACGCTCATCATGGATGACATCAATAACGCCATTGGTGAAAATCCAATATTCAAACACTATAGCTATAACCAATATGTATATGTGGGTTATGGTGGCTCTCTCAAGCATCTACACTATAATGCTTCAATTGGAATGGAAGGTATATGGGCAAAGGCAGGTGACGCCAACTATAACTATTTTCGTCCAAGGTGCAATACAAGTATTACATGGGTAGCTAACAAACACAACTCCGTCCGCTTAAGTTATCAACTTTCAAATACAGCTCCAAATGTTGCATATCTGAACCCTTACAATACATCAACCGACTCTTTGTTTGTAAGCATAGGCAACCCGAATCTAAAGCCACAAATGACACATAGCGCCTCCATGTCATATACATTGAATGTCGGCAAGCTGTACTTCACACCTGTTGCTGACTATAAATACATAAGTGATGTGATAGAAAACTATGGCCATTCAGATGGGGGCGTTTATTATAGCACTTATGCAAATACTGGACATTTTGCCCAGATATCTGCAGGAGCTGATTTGAGTTATCGTTTTAAGTGGGGACGAGTGTATGCAGGTGGCGGTTGGAAAGCCTATTATTTCATGGGGCACAACGCCAAAAGCTCAACCTATGTTTCATTTGGCTTTAACGCACAAGTGAAAGACTTTTCATTCTATGGCGATATAGATTACAATTCAAGAGATTACACGGCATTGGCATGCACCACATATTCGCATCCGTCTGTTGCCAATCTACAAGTGAACTACAATTTCACACCTGACTTCTATATTGGTGTCTGCTTACAGCATGTCACTGGCGAATATCAAAGCAAGACAACGACTGTTGACGGGTCTTTCCACTCTGTAGTAGAGAATCATTACAAGGACCAAAAAATCCGTCCATGGGTAATTCTAAGATATACTTTCCGTAAGAATGCTGACAAGAAGCATAAACTTGGCAAAGTGTTGAATAGCACCGAAGAGGGTATATCCATTATAAAGTAATAAAAATCGGTCAAGCAAAGACAAACCAATGAATGATTGGCATTTGCTTGACCGATATTTTTTACTCCCTTAACAAGAATATCGCTCTATTTCATCTTTAGAAATTCCTGTAACTTTAGAGATGTCTTCAACAGACATTCCCATGTTCAGCAGATTCCTTGCTACTTCAGCTCGTCCCTTGGCAACGCCTTCTGCCAAACCTTCTTTACGTCCCTCGGCTCTGCCTTCCTCCATGCTTCGCTTATTAGAATCGACAAACAACAAGCGTTCTGCACCGAGTTTATCCCAAAAGTCCTCATAGGCGAGCAATTCGTCTTTCGACATAGCCGATTCCTCTACAGTCTTTAGAGCTTTGGAGGTTTCGGGATTATCCAACAGTTCTTGCGGCACTACCTTTGTCTGCTCATCTATCTCAGTAAGGAATCTAAGCCACAGCACAGCCATTTTCTTTTCTTTAATGGAATGTGCTTGGAACTTAGGAAGCTCCACGAATGTGAAATGCAGTCCATCGATAATCTCATCGCTATGCAACTCATGCACAACATTATAGTTATGGATAAACTCATCGGGATATTCCTTCATGAAAATCTCATTGACAAGATTGAGCGAGTAGACTGGTTGCAAAAACTCATACTTACGCTTCTTGTCAAGCTGACGCACAAAAGCCTTGGAAGCATTGAACAGCACACGCTGCTTGAATGCCTCAGTCCACAACATTTGCATCTCCACAATAAACTGCCTGTTCTTTACATCACGACATCTTACATCCACAATGCTGTTCTTGCCTACGTAAGTATCAGGCACAAGCTCAGGCGAGAGATACTCCACGCTCTCTATCTGCTCGTCATCTGCCAATGGCAACAGAGCATTGAGAAGACTGATGAGCAAATCCTTATGCTCACCGAATATCTTCTTGAATGTAAGATCAGCTTTTGGGTCAAGATATCTCATTAGCGAAAATGTATTTATTGGTTTACTACTGTGTATATAATAATGTGGCAAATATACAAATAATTATCGATAACTTTACAACTATACATTTATTTAGATTTAAATTACAAAAAAAAAACAAATATTTATTGTTTTTCTTACAAATTATTTACCTTTACCCCCAGCGAAATAGAATATAGAAACTATGAATAAGAAGATGCTCATAACGTTTCTATGCTTCTCGGCTATATCACCGATGATGGCACAGGATATCAAGGGAAAGATTGTGGATGAGAAGGGCCAACCTTTGGCATTTGCCAATGTAGTGCTTTTGAATAGGCAGGATTCTGCTTTTGTTAAAGGTGTTGTGAGTGGTGAGGATGGACATTTTACCATCGATTCGCCTTGCAACAATGGAATAATCAAGGTTACGTCTGTTGGATACAAGACGGTATGGAAGGATTGTGCGGGAGATAATGCCGGTGTGATAAAGATGATGGCAGACAGCAAGATATTAGGCGAAGTGGTGGTGAAATCATCTATGCCTAAGACTATACTTAAGAATGGAGGAATGACAACAACAGTTGCTGGGTCTGTACTTGAAAAGGCAGGAACTATGGAGCACCTGCTCGACCGCATACCTAACGTATCTGCGCAAAACGGCAACATCAAAGTGTTTGGACGTGGCGAGCCTATAATCTATATCAATGGACGACAGATGAGAGACAGAAGCGAACTCGACCGCTTGAGTTCGGACAACATCAAGTCGGTAGAGGTAATATCCAACCCAGGTGCTCGTTATGCTGCAAGCACTAAGGCTGTTATACGTATCACCACAAAGAAGATACAAGGCGACGGATTCGGATTTGACGCTACAACAGAAGGATCGTACGATGAGAAAAAGAACATTGGAGGATATGGCAGGCTGAATATGTATTACCGTAAGAATGGATTGGAGCTTGGCGCTTACGCCTATGGCGCAAAACAATCATCGCCAGACGAGAAAGACTTGCAGCAAATGACATATCTCGACAAGACATGGAACCAACAGGACAAAACACGTTGGAAAAACAAAACCGAAACTTTTTGTTCTCGACTGAATGTCAGTTATCAGTTTGACGACAACAATTCGTTTGGAGCAAGCTTTAGTTTCTTGCGCAATCCAAAGCTGATAACAGACGGAATGACGGAAGGCTCTGTGCTGAGAGATGAAGTATTGGCGGAGACCAACACTTCTATTAGATCGGAGTTTGGGCAGAATAGCAACTTGTCAAGTAATATATATTATGTAGGTAAGGTTGGTAAATTGGGTATTGACTTCAATACAGACTGGTTTTGGTCAAAAGGAAACAATAAAAACAATATAGATGAACATTATCAGGAAGTGAACTCGGATATGCAAAACCAACTTGTAAACAGTACCACTTCAAAATACAACCGCCTGATAGCTTCCAAAATGGTGCTCTCTTATCCGTTTTTGGGTGGTGACTTGTCTGTAGGTGGCGAGTATTCGTTCACCAATCGCAACACCAACTACGCCATCATTCCAAACACTCTTGCCGATAATGTAAGAGACCGCATTAAGGAGGGCATGTCCGCTGCGTTCGTCACCTACAGTCGTGACTTTGGCAAGCTGAACATGGAAGCTGGTTTGAGATACGAGAATGTTGACTTCAAGTATTACGACGATGGTAAGTATATGGCGGAGCAAAGCAAGACTTATGGCGATTGGTTCCCATCCCTCAGCTTTTCTATGCCAATCGGCAATGTACAGATGCAGCTGAGCTATGCAGCCGACATAGATCGTCCTAACTACTGGGTATTAAGAAGCGGTGTTCAATACAGCAATCATTATACATACGAGACCGGAAATCCGTTTCTTGTCTCAGAGATTTCAAGAGATATCAGTTATGACCTCGCCTACAAATGGCTGACTTTCAACTTGACTTATGAACATGTATCTGATCCTATTTATCAGACAGTAGAGATGTACAAGGACAAGGCCACCATTGGATTGATGAGGATGATAAATGGCAAATCGTACAACAATGTGTCTTCTATGCTCACCTTGCAGCCAACCTTCGGCATCTGGCATCCTATGCTGTCAGCTATGGTTGAGAAGCAATGGTTCAAGTTGGAAACAAGGGACGGACTGTATCTTAACAAACCTGTAGCTGAGCTCAAACTCGACAATACCTTCGATACGAAATGGGCGATGTTCTCCGTTATGATGACTTACATCACAAAGGGATACGAGGAGAACCATTATATCTACAAACCGATGTTCAATACCGACTTGTCTATATACAAAGGCTTCATGAAGGACTGCTTGACTTTCCAACTTTATGTCAACGACGTGTTTGGCACGAACGACAGTCACATAATAGGCAAATACGGCAAACTGAAGGAGACAATATTTGATGAGTTCTCAACAAGCAAAATATCATTGACTGTCCGCTATAAGTTTAATGTCACTCGAAGCAAGTATAAGGGTACGGGTGCAGGAGACAGTCAGAAGAACAGAATGTAAGGAATACATCTTCATAGGGATTCCATAAACCTTGTTATGGTTTATATATTTAAGAAAGCATAATCCCGCGTCCACGTAAGGCTGTAATGGATTGCATAGTTATCATATTGGCAACTTAGGAGTTCCTAAAGTAGACTTACCATTTGTTGTGGTTGGTATTTGTTGCAAATATAACTATTTTTTTTACAATGTATTTTTTTTCTTGCACTTTTTTGTATATTTGCAAGCGTAATAAACAATTCTTGATATGAAAAAACTAAAATTTTTTATAGGACTTGTATTAGTTCTTTTTGCATCATTATTTTTTGCTTCATGCAATGATGATGACGAGGAATCGTTGGAGCAAGAATGGGCTCATGTATTGGACAATCATGGAGTTGCGTACTCTTTCAGTGACAATGGAAACTGTTTTGGTGATGGCGGTGGCATAGGCCAAGCGGACTTTAACAAGATGTTCATTGGGCATGGATGGAAGCACTATGCCACATGGGAAATAGACAAGAACGGCAAAAGAAAGTCTGCTGAATATTACAGCAACATGTTAGGCTTAGCTCCAGAAAATTACTATTTTGATAGTGACACGAAACTGACAACGTATTATCGTTCAGACATTTCCGGTGGTGCTGTAAAGAAGACGGAAGTTGCTTATACATTTAATGGTAGGTACAATGGTACGTCGCGTACAGTTTTGTTGCTTGACAACAACGAATACATTCAGATAACAGGATGGACACTAGGCGCTCAACCAATTTTCTGCATGGTTCATCCGTTGGGAATAGAAGCTGATGGAACAACCCTCTATGGTGTCTCTTTATATGTGCAGATGACAGACAAAGAACTGAAGGCTATGCAGGATAGCGCTAAATAACAATATCGGTCAAGCAAAGGCAAACCAATGAATGGTGCTCTTTGCTTGACCGATATGGCACTTTAAACACTAATAATTGATATTGTTTAACAAATCTTTCCGTTCTTAATTTCACTATCTAAGAAAGATAATACATATCTTGGACTTTGATAATAAAGTCCTGTTTTGTCATCCATCACCTTTTGATAAGTATCAGAATTGAAAATAATTGCAAGGGCTTCATTTAATTCCATACCCTTGTTTTTATTCATCAACAGAATGGCTAAGTTTTTAACCATGTCCGCTTTCATTTCGCTAATTTCGTTCATAGTCGTTTCAATAATTTAATGGCACGCTCTGTTCCAAAGAAATACTGAATAGTTATACCCTTCATATATTTTAGTCTCTTGACTAACGTTGGCAAATCAATGAGTTGACTTTCATATTTCCAAAGTTGAACACCCACTCTGTCGTTAGCTATTGGTCCAATGACAATGTCATAATCATGAGCAGGGACAGACAATGGGTTGTTTCTGTTTAGCAGTATGAACTTTGCCCATTCTTCGGTGTAGTCGTCGAAGATAAGACACTTTAGCTTCTTCATTTCTATTTCATCAATAGAATATTCTTGAACAAGTGGCTTTCCGGTTTCCATTTGTTCAAACTTAATGTTCGCCATATTTTTGGCTTGTTCAAAATCTGCTGAAAGATAAAAGCCACATCCAAAATCTTTATTGGGCTTAGACTTGGATATATCTATTTTATCAAAGTCAATATTTGTACCATGATATAGTTTCATTGCAATCCGCCTCCTTTCTTATGGCAATATTCAGTTATATCATCAACCATTGATTTGAAAGACTGAGTATGTACATAGTCGTAATGCTTATCCAAGAATGCCATACCTTGGTAACGGTTGAGATAATTGAACGCTTGCTTCATCGTTAGTCCGTGTTTTCGACCGAACTCCAAAATGAAGATCATAATCCAATCTAACTTGTCGCTTATTGTATATGCCATATCAAATATCTAATTTTATAATGTAGCAAATTTACAAATAATAATTGAGATTTTCATTCCAACCTATTTATTTTTCTGATAATTATTCGACAATGCTGTTTCGGGTGCTTTTTCATTGCCGTGCCTTTCTATGTTGCAGCAAACGTAAAAGATACGATAACTTTAAAGAACTGCATATATATTGGAATTGTTGTCTTCTTATTGCTTAGTGTCCCATGCGTGATGTATCCACCTCCTTTACTGTCTTCTCCTTGTAGCCACCAAACTTATAGATAACTGCAAAGGTGACAGACGCCCAGTTGTAGTTTATCTTCATACGGTAGTCTTGGTTGCCTTGTACTGAACGGGTGTCGAACCGATTGTTGAAGATGTTGCTGCCATTTAGGCGCACGCCCCATTTACCGTCATGCGACGACCATTGCAGCTTGGCATCCATCCTGAAGACAGGACTTATGTCGTAAACACCTTGTATGGCCTTAGTCTGATAGAACGGATTCAGAATGAGACGCAAGTCCTGTGTGCTGCTTAGTTTTACGGATGCCGTACCTCCAAGTATAACAGACAGTTTCTTGCGATTGAACGGCAAGTCGAAGAAATTACAGCTCTTGTCGTGCTTGTAGGTTCCTACTGCAAACACGTTGCCGTTGAGCCATTTGCCTGCACTGAATATGGCAGATGCTTGTAGTCCATAACTATTGGAAAAGTCGAAGTTGGTTTCCTTCATTATCACAGCCATGCGGTCTGTGGTTTGATATGGCAACTGAACGAAATAGTCGGGCTTCAGACTTGCAAAAGCCATGAGCGTATAACGTCGCTTTATCTGCCACATCAGGTTGACATTGTAATAAGAGAAGGGTTTCAAATCGGGATTGCCATGTATCTCGGTGTATGTGGACGAATAGAACACATTGCTCATAGTTGACCAATAGCTCGGAAACTCGGAATTGGAGCTAAATGATAGATTGAGCAAATGGTTGTCGTTGACGTTCCACAAAGCATTGAGCGTAGGATATACGCGCCATTTATCCCATATGGGAGAGTGATATTGCTCGGCAGCAACGGATGCTTCAAGACTAAGGGCCTTGTTTATCTGCTTGCTGAAACCGGCATATATATTCCATATCCGCTCGTTATTGTCCACGCTGCTTGTTCCATCAGGCAGGATGGTTCCATCCTTATCTATTGTGGTCTGATAACTCTTGTTGCTTGTGAATTGCCCTTTCATACCATACGACAATCCCCAACCATTTGCCAAAGAATGAGTTTGGTCGGCTGTGAACATCCATTTGTTGATGGTCTGCTCGCTGCCGCTTGTCAGGTTGCGTTCAGTTTCATTTTTGTTTTCCGTAGTTATCGTACCATCGAGGGCTTGTTGCTGAGGCGTGCGATAGTAAGTGTACGAACCGCTAAGGGTTAGTCCGAAAGGAAGCGCGTAGTTAACATCCACATTGTGCAGATATTCATGACTGTCACGATGCATTCCGCTTATGCTTGAACCTGTCGTGCGGCTGTTTGAGTTTGTCTTGTCCCATTGTCCCGTATAGGCTACGTCAAGACGATGGTTCTTGCTAAAGGCATAATTCATCCCCAATCGGTAGTCGTGCGTAATACCAAACGACTTCTGCCCGGTTTCGTCATTATAGTGTATACGATTGTTGCCAAGTGGATGATTGGCTATGCGTGAAGACTCGCCGTATGAATTGCCGTTAACTAATTTGTATTGTGCATCCAGTCCGAACTTGCCTCTTTGCATGGAAAGGTATAAATCGCCAAACCCTTTGGCGTATTTGGTTTGCACCAAGCCACCAATAATCTGTCCTGATAGTTGATTGGTGCCGGCATAGTCTTTCGTTACTATGTTGATAGCCATGCCACGCACATGATAGCGGGCAGGGGCAGACAGCATCACTTCGGCTTTAGCCAACTGTGCGGCTGGCATTGCCTTAAGGCGCTCAGCCAGTTGCTCTTGTGTCAATGTAGTGGCTTGTCCGTTGACAATCAGCGTTACTTCATTGCCCGAGAAGGATATGTTGCCAGTGGCATTGCTGACACCTGGTATGTGTGTCAATGCCTCATAAGCATTGTCGGCAGGCAACTGCTTCAATAGCAACGGCATATTGTACGACAGCATACCACGCTCTGCCTTGACAATAGGGCGCGATCCTTTTACCATCACTTCAGGAATATTGTGCATCATGGTTTCCATGGTGAGCGAATCCTTAGTTGTATTGTCTTGTGCGTTGGCAGTTATGGCAGCCGTAATGAGAAGACTTGTGAGGAAAAATTTGTTCATCTTAATTAGCTTTTTGTTTTGAATATAGTCGCCACAAATGTAACTAAAATTTATGTAAAAACACGTGCAAACGTCAGATTTATTTTGAGATAATTCTGTTTGATATTAATAATAAATCTCCATTCCGTGTCACGGAACGGCCATTCGGTGTCGCGGAACGGCCATTCGGTGTCACGGAACATACATTCGGTGACACGGAACATAAACTTTAGCCATGTATTTATAAACACTAGTGTCCACTAAAAACGATTAACAATCGTTGTAAGTGGTTGATAT
>ERZ1034939.1249-NODE-1249-length-12571-cov-7.897252_pt1 | contig 12571 bp, 7 predicted proteins | sample MGYA00520626_ERZ1034939 | MGnify/ENA primary metagenome ERZ1034939 (study PRJEB33766, sample SAMN09781751) | gut metagenome | biome: gut microbiome | host: Homo sapiens | place: Madagascar | study: EMG produced TPA metagenomics assembly of the PRJNA485056 data... | reverse complement strand
TTTCAAGTCACTTCATTAAAAATCAGCATAATATTCAAAAATATTATTTATGGTTAGAAAAAAGGACATTGGCATGTCCTTTTTTCTAACCATCATCTCGTTCTCTTATAATATTCCTGCCCCACCTTCACTGAATCATACTCACCTTAAGAATGTTCATCTCAGCTACCTCACATTCTTCTAACTTTTATCCAGTTCGACAATCCTCTCCTCATCTTCTAACTTGTCATATAATATGTCATAACGAGTTAAAATAACCTATTAATTTTCCTGGTTTTATATGACTTTTTTTCATAATATCTTTTTAACTTGTCACCAACAAATTAAAACGACACGTTAAATCAAATATATCTTTTTGGCAGAACATATTTTGCATATTTCCCACTACAGCTCATTTCAATAATATTCTCAGCTTTCATTTTTTCAATAGTTCTTCTGGCTTGTTGATTACTAAATCCACATAATTCCTGAACTGTCATTCTGGTAATAAATCCATGTATTTTTATATATTCAATAATCATCTCCTTAGCCTTAATATACTGAACAACCCTGTCTCTTGTATAATCAACATCAGACTTTATTGCATCATATACTCTTGCCGTGAGCATATATTCTTTACCGGCAGGTTCTATTAATCCAAAATTCATTAAATCAGAACAGCATTTTTTTGCTTCGTCAGCTGTGATCTGTGCCACTCTCTGTGCCTCAGTTAATTTGATTTTTCTATTTTCTGCAATGTACCGTAAAACCATCAACTGTGCTAACGAAAAAGTTATCTTTTTTGAATCCTGCTCATTTACAACAAATTTAACAAACTCCGGATCCTCCATTACATTCCCAATCGTAAGTTGTACCGCATCATTAAATACTCTATATACCGGATATGGTTTTCCCATCGTTACCATTTCCTTATAAATGATATCTACTCCCTGCCCTGTACGCTGTACATATCTTAAGCTTTGCAACGTTTCAGCAATAAGCTTATTTCTTGGAGATGATGGATGTGTAATGATGTTATCAGCCGTAATACCATCCAGAAAACCACCAGGATTTTCAATCACAATTTTATCAGGATAATGTTTCACATAGACTGCACCTTGCTGCTGATAATCTCTATGCGAAAGGGCATTCAGCAAAGCTTCTTGAAATACTTTGATTGAAAACTCAGTAACTTCCAATCTATATAAACCGATTTGTATTGATTCAATCTTGTTATCATTCTGTATTTTCTCTGTGAGTCTGTCCAGCACAGTGGTTATTGGCTGTTTCATATCAATTCGAACATTGTACTCTTCAAGATTATCTTTTCCATAATGCAGATATATAACTTCTGCCTGTGGCAATAACCTCTGTATCGATGCATCTTTTCCGACAAATAATAGCCCTGCTATTGTAAGCTTAATCTTTGTCCCTTCATCAACTATCAACTTGAGATCTCTTAAAAATGCCATATCTTCCAGATCCGGCAAAGTTGATGCAGAATCACGCAGTCTTAATTTTTCTTTCAACGCATACACTATCATAAGATTGATATCATCTGCTGAACTCTCTGCTATTACCCGTGATGAAAAGTCATTTGTATTTGCTATCGTATATACATGCGCCATTTCATCCGGATAAAAAGGCTTAGAGTTCTTCCCCAGTCGTTTTAAACACCTTCCATCCGTTGTTGCATAGGTTTTTCCATCCGATTCAACAGAAATTGCAATTACGATTTTCCCCTCATATTTGATTTCTTCAATTTCGGTAAACATTGGCGGTCTTGTCTTATCATATATAGATTCCTGAATTGCCTGCAAATCATAGTTTTCTGTACAGCCTGTAACCTCGCCGTCATCTTCAACACCAAAATATACGGTACCACCATTACAATTTGCAAATGCAATTAATTCATCAACAGCTAATGATATTCTCTCCCTCATACTCGAAGATTTCACCCAGGATTTAAACTCTATATCTACTGACTCTCCAATCATTAAAGCCTCTTGTAACGTTTTCACGAAATCACCTCTTTCTGTTAATCATCAATAATTATATTATCCCCTAGATCTCTTCCTCCACCATACTCTTATTCCTCGTAAACAGATCATAGATACATGGCACCACGATCAGTGTCAGCAGCGTTCCATATAGCATACCGCCCTCTGTCACGATCGCCATCGGCTGCATCATCTCCGAACCGCTTCCAAGTCCCATCGCCATCGTGGACATTGCAAGGATCGTGGTCAGTGCCGTCATTAAGATCGGGCGCAGTCTCGTTCTTCCGGCTGTGACAATCGCCTCCTTTTTATCCATGCCCTCTCTTCTCAGCTGATTGATATAATCGACTAACACGATTCCGTTATTGACGATGACACCCGCTAACATGACAAATCCGATCATGGATACCACGCCGACTTCATTGTCTGTCACAAACAGAGCAAAGAAACCTCCCGTAAATGCAAGCGGAATCGTGAACATAATAATAAAAGGCGACAAAAATGACTGGAACTGCGCAACCATGATAAGATAAATAAATACCACCGCTAAGATCAGCATCAGATACAACTGGTTCATCGCATCCCGGATCGTCTCATCCTCCCCGGTCATTGAGATCTCATATCCATCCGGCAGCTTGATCTTATCTAATTCTTTCTGGATCTGGTCACTTACCAGCGTCACATTGTGATCTTCATCCACACCGGCTGTCACGCTGATATAGCGCGTCTGCGAGCTTCTGTTTATCACATTTAAGGACTCACCTTCCTCAAACTCTGCGATATCTTTCAGGGGAATATCTGTTGTCTCTCCGCTGATACGGTCTGTATAAGGAAATGTCAGCTTACGGATATCCCCTGGCGTGACATCCGCCTGTTCCCCACTCTGCACATATACTTTATAGTCTTTTAAATCCGTCGAGATCGTTGTGGATGACGTATTCGATGCAAGCTGTTTATAGACAAGCTGATACACCTGCGCTGTTGTCATGCCATATTTTGCAGCTTTTTCTTTGTCCACTTTTACCGTGAAAGACGGTGTCGTATCTCCAAGACCATCGTCCACATCTACAGTGCCCTCCGTCTTTTCCACGACTTCTGCGATCTGCCCTGCGAGTTTCTGCAGCTTATCTAAATCTTTTCCGCTGACCCGCACGGAAATACCGCTTCCGAAAAAGGAACTCATATCCGACGCAGAGCTGTCCGTATTCACGTCGCAGTCAAGATCCGCTGTAAGCGCCTGTATCGAGGCAGTGATCTCACTGCCAGTCGCCCCGGAATCATCGATGAGCACGTACATGGTCACACTGTCCGTACTGCCGCCCATCGACATGATTCCACCGCCGCCTGCCATGGCTCCGATCGAATCCACACCGGAGATGCCAGAGATCTTATCCACAACCTCATCCGCGCGTTCCGTCAGTTCCTCAAATGTCAGCTTTTCATCCTCTTTCGCTGAAACCGTGACCGTGAGCTGCTCTGTCTCCATATTCATGTCCATAAAGGTAAATCCTTTGGAAACGGAAAGCGTCACACTTGCCACCAGAAAAACTACCACACAGATCAGTACGATCGGTTTAAACCGCAGTGCCACACGCAGAACTTTTTCATATCCATCTAAAATGCGGTCAAACCACGGATGTTTGATTTTCCTGGTATTCTTCAGCGCACCGGATGCCATCATCGGTACAAACGTCAGCGCCACAATCAGACTTGCAGCTAACGTATAGGCGATCGTGAGTGCAATATCCACAAACAGCTGCCTTGTGATACCCTCCGTAAAAATAATCGGTGCAAACACGCAGACCGTCGTGAGTGTGGATGCAAAGATCGCACCTGCCACCTGTCCTGCTCCCTCGACTGCTGCCTTCCGGATCGAAAATCCCTGATTCCTGAGACGGTAAATATTTTCGATCACGACGATCGAGTTATCCACGAGCATGCCGACACCGAGCGCCAAACCGGACAGTGAAATGATATTTAACGATATTCCGGTAAAATACATCAAAACGATCGCAAAAACCACACTGAGCGGGATAGAACACGCGATCACCAGTGTCGGTTTGATATCCTTTAAAAACAGAATCAGAATAAGTACGGCAAGAATTGCACCTACAATCATATTTTCCATGACTGACTCCACAATGGTATCAATGTAAACTCCCTGATTCATCAAAATCGTCATGTGAAGTTTGTCATTTTCTTTTTCCAGTGATTCAAATCTGGTTTTGATCCGTTTTGTTACATCCCCGGTAGAGTACCCGGTCTGCTTCTCAATGGAAAGCATAATCGCAGGATTTCCGTTTACCTTGGAATAGGAATCTCCCGTATCGTCCACCACTTCTGTTTCTGCAACATCCGATAAGCGGATTGGCTCGATTCCATCCAGTCCTACATCCACAAGCACAAGATCTTTTAGTTCTTCCACGGATGAAACCTCGTCGCCGACACGCACTAAATACTGTTTCTTATTTTCATTGACATAACCTGCCGGCATGGAAAAATTCTGTGCTGTCAAAATTTGGCCTAATGTTTCCACCGACAGGATCTGATTCAGATCCGCAGACTCAAGTGCACTCTGTTTTGACTCTTCTAATTTTTCCTGTCCCTGCTCTAACCGGGCTTCCCCGACCGCAAGCTGTGCAGACGCTTCACTCATCTCTAAGATCCCGTCGATCTCCATCCGGTTTAACGTTACATACGCATCATCTAAGGTAGTTTTTCCATCTGTAACCTGTTCCTGTGCAGTCTGCAGAGCTGCCATTGCTGTTTGGATCTCAACCTGTTTTTGTGACAGCTGCGTAATCACCTGCGGAATATCATCGATCGAACTAAGACTCACATTTAACGCTGCTAACTGATCTGCCCACTGCTGATTTAAGGATGTATTCAGTTCTAACAGTTCTTCCTGTAATAATTCCAGACGTTTTCCTGCTTCCGCAATGCTCTCCTGATTTTCCCCGGTCATCGCAAGGATCTGATTGATCTGTTCCTGATCTCCGGAAATCTTCGCCTCCTCTAAAAGTTCTTCTATACGTCTGCTTCCATCGTCACTGTTCATCTGGGCTTCTTTTTGTGCCTGTTCAATGTCTGCTTTTAATCCCATTCCCTGTTCATAAATACTCTGGAGTTCCGGGATTGCCCGCTTTATCAGCTCATCGGTCGCTTTCAATACTGTATAATTCTGACTCAGATCTGATTCTGCCACAAACGCCTGCGACTTACCATTGATCACTTCATTTTCTGCCTGTCCAAGCTGGTTTGCAAGCTGATCTTTTCCGCTTTCCATCTGCCTGCGTCCACTCTCCACCTGCTCGGCAGTCTGATCGAGCTGTTCCTGCGGTTCAGTAAACTGTTCCTCGATCTTACTCTGGATCTTCTGATTCAGTGCATCGATTTTATCCTGATCTAATGTGACATGAATGTTCTCTTCCACAGTTCCGGTTGTAGAAACAGATGCCACACCGTCGATACTCTCAAGCACCGGCGAAAGTTCATTTTCCACATAATCCGAAATCTCTGACTGCGTCATGCCTTCCACATCGGCAGATGCCACCATTACAGGCATCATATCCGGGTCGATCTGCATGATCATCGGCTTCCCGGCACCATCCGGAAAACTGCCCTCTAACTGGTCTAATTTCTGCTGGATCTCGATAATGACCGAATCCATATTGGCATTCTGCTCATACTCTAAGATCACCATCGAATAATTATCGTAGGAGGCAGAACTCACATTTTTGATGCTCGAAGTCGTCGCCATGGATGCCTCGACAGGTGCTGTCACATCGGATTCCACTTCCTCCGGGCTTGCCCCCATATCCGTCGTAATGACTAAGGCATATGGCAGACTCATATCCGGCAGTAGATCTGTGGTCATTTTGGTTAGGGATACGGCTCCTAACACAATGACTAAGATCACGCCTACGATCACAGTATACGGTTTCTTCACACTTAATTTTGACAGCACTCTCTTTTGTCCCTCCACCTGAATACGTAAAACATTTGTAATAAACACCTGGCAGCAAATATTTTGCCACAATATATTTAGTTTACCTGTTTCAAAATGGATTGCAAGACTTTCGTACCAGTTTATATTTTTTTAGATTGCTGATTAAGGCAGAATCCTGTGCACAAAAAAGCCCCTGTCAGCTATACACCTATACAAAACTGACAAGAGGCTTTTCTCTTATACCTGCTGTATTCCTACTCTTCCTCTGATTCCTCATCATCCACGATCGCTGCCGTAGCACCTGATACTGCTGACACTACTGCAACCACAGTCGCTATGATGACTACTACAAGTAAACAAATCAGAAAAATCCATAATCCTGTCTCTGTCATATTCCTCTCCATTTCTATGTGTATTTTACAAAGATCCAGCCTGTCCGTTCTTGTCTGCACCCATGTACCCCAACACATCCGATCCTTTATTTCTACTAATCATAGATAATAGTATAGCACACAACCGGCTTATTTACCAGTGACATTGTCAAAGATTTTCGTCAAAAAATGAGGCCACCCTTACGGCAGTCTCATTTTTATGTAGTACAGCAATCTGTTTATCAACTGAGATTTGTTAACCCTTTACACTGCCAAGTGCAACACCCTGTACAATGTGTTTGGATAGAATCAGATATACGATGATAACCGGGAAGATAGAGAATGCGATCATCACATATACCTGCCCCATGTCAAACTTGAGCCAGTCTGCCGCACGCAGCTGTGCGATTAAGATAGGCAGTGTTTTTTTCTTGTCATCATGTAAGATCAATGCCGGTGTGAAGTAGTTGTTCCAGCTGCTTACGAATGTGAAGATCATCTGCACAGCAATTGCCGGTTTCATCAGTGGCATTACAATTGCATTGAAGGTACGGAATTCACCGGAACCATCGATACGTGCTGCCTCGATCAGTGACAACGGCAGTGTACTCTCCATATACTGTTTCATATAGAAAAATGTAACCGGAGCCGCAATCGTCGGCACGATCAGAGGTATAAAGGAATCCTCTAATTTCATGTTGGAAACAAGTTTGATAAATCCAAGTGCAGTTACCTGTGTCGGAATCATCATGATCATCAAAATAAACGGATAAATGTATTTTTTCAGTTTGAAATCATATGCATGGATCGCATAAGCTGTCATCGTTGAAAAATATACGCTGAGTACTGCACTGAGCGAAGAAACGATCAGGCTGTTGAACATACCGTTCCATACCGGAAGCGTTCCATTTCTCAAATTCTTCCAGTTTTCCCACAGATGGCTGCTCGGAACCAGCGTAAAACCTGACTGCAACTCACCGTTTGATCTGGTTGCATTGATAAACAGTACATAAAACCAGAACAGACACAATATGGAAACAATGATCAGTACGATATATGCGATCAGTCTTCTTGCATGAATTCCTACACCTTTTTTCAGATTACGATTTTCATTCATGATCTTCACCCCTTCCTCTTATCATTGCCGGTTATCTTAAATACTACCAGGCTTAAGATACCTGTAATGATAAACAGAACAACTGACAATGCACCAGCCATACCATAGTTCTTGCTGTAGAGATGTTTATTTAAGAACATGATCAGCGTCATGGTAGAACGCATCGGGTCACCGGTTCCATTGGTTAAGATCTGCGGTACATCGAATAACTGTAAACCACCGATCAGAGATGTAATAACCACATATACAAGAATCGGACGTAACAATGGCAATGTGATCTGCCAGAATACCTGAGAAGAAGTTGCACCATCAACTTCCGCTGCCTCAAACAAAGAGGTATCAATACCCATCATACCTGCCATTAAAAGGATCGTTGTATTACCAAACCACATCAGACAGTTCATTAACGCGATCAGTCCTCTTGCACTGCCCGCATTGGATAAAAATTTGTACGGTGTATCAATAAATCCGATCTGCATCAGCATCGAGTTGATCGGTCCTCCATCTGAGAACAATGTAAAGAATAACATGGAAAATGCAGATGCCATGATCAGGTTTGGCAGATATACGACTGTTTTAAAGAAACGGGTTCCTTTTAATCTGAGACGTACATCAGAGAACCATGCTCCAAGTACCAGTGATAAAATGATCTGCGGTACGAAACACATGATCCATAACAGCATCGTGTTTTTTGTATAAACCCAGATATCACCATCGGAGAAAAGTTTTTTATAGTTTGCAAGTCCGACAAAATTTGGTCCGACCTGCGTCAGTCCTGACATATAGTTTTCAAAGAAACTGTTGTAAATAGTGCTGATCAACGGAATCAGCTGAAAAATAACATATACTACAATAAAAGGAATCAAAAAGATATATCCCCATTTATTGTATCTTACTACCTTTCCACTACTTTTTTTCATAACAATCTGACCTCCTTTTCCAGAGTGCATGATTTTCGTTCACAGAGCTCACAGTATCCCTCACCTTTACCCTGTGTAAGTCTGCTGTCAGCTCTGCGCTTACAGTTTTTACACAAATTTGGATATAAAATGAGCCGCGCCCGCCTCCCTTACGGTCCGGCAGGCGCGGCATCAAATCATTTTTTATACCATTCGTCTGCTTAGTATGTTAACTCCGGATATTTCTCTACAACTGCTTTGTAGAACAGATCTAATGCCTCTTCTTTGGTAGCAGTTCCCTCAAAGTAGTTCTTCATTGCGTTCTGGAACTCTTCGTTACATCCCTGATCGTATGCAGAAAGGTTGCTTAAATCAAGTTTGGAAACACCTGCGCTGTAAATACCAAGTGGATTCTGTCCGCCTAAGATCTTGCTTGAATAAGAGCTGTCAGCCATCTCAGCGATTACATCCTGGTTATTTACGAAATCGTCATCTTTCTTGATGATATCTTTCATAACATCATCATTGGTTGTCATCTGAAGCATGATATCTTTTACAAGGCTTGGGTTATCCGTTCCTGTTGCTGCACAGATCCATGTACCACCCCAGAAGAAGCCCTGCGGTCCTTCGGTTGCGCCCCAGCCACCGTTGTAACCGATACTGCCTTCTGTATCTGCTGCCATTGAGAAGTTTACTAACCATGCAGGTCCAAAGTAGCAGAATACATTTCCTTCCGGATAGAAACCTTTCTTCCAGTCATCACTCCACAGTTCGTATGTTCCTGTCTCACCTGCATCTACAAGTTCTTTGGAATCATCCACCCATTTCATAATGTTGTCATCAATATTGATCTTGCCATCAACAACCCATTTGGAAGAAACGTTGTTGGAGTATACACGGTAAGTATCGTTTGCGGAAGATGTGATTGTGTAACCTGCATCTTTCATTTTCTTTGCTGTATCATTAAATGTATCCCAGTCTTTTACGTAATTCTGAACTTCAGCAGGATCATCAGAACCTAATACTTCTTTTGCTGCATCTCTGTTATAGAATAATACACCAGGGCAGCCCTGCCATGAAACACCTTTTAATACACCGTTGGAATCTGTAACAACATCTTTGGTGTACTGGTACTGTTTGGAAAGATCAGCATCGGTAATTCCAAGATCTGTAACTGCCATTGTGTAATCTGTATCAACATATTTCAATGCGTAATCGGCTTCTACCAGAAAGATATCGATCTTGTCATCTGCTGCTGCATCTGCCTGTTTTAATAAGGTTGCATCCAGATTGTTCTGATATGCATTGTCATCATTTGGTGTAATGTTCCATTTTACAGTTACATCACCGATCGTACCTGTGGTTGCATCCACCTCTGTATATCCTGGATAATGATCTATCAGACGGCTCTTGAACTCTTCATTCCAGCAGTAGATGTTAAGTACTTTTCCTTCATCAGAAGCACTTGCATCTGAACTTGTATCAGCGCTTGCTGCTTCTGTTGCCGGAGCGGCTTCATCTGTGGTTGCTGCTGCATCACTCTTCGTATCTGCTGCGTTGCTGCCACTGTTTGTGCTGGTGTTTGCTGCATTGCTGCCGCCGCATCCTGCCATCATAGTTACGAGCATTGCTGTGCATAATAATGTGCTAACGATTTTCTTTTTCATGGAAAACCCTCCTCCTTAATATGTGGTCTTTTGACCATTGTTTGTTTGCTACTTTTCAGTAGATAGTTCAGAATCAAATGCCTATCTTCCGTATACATTTCTGCAAAAATGCTGTCCGTATGTAGCTGCAACTACTTTTAAATACGTCCAACGGATTTACCGGCAACTAAGATTCCTTCTATAACGACTCTCTCTACGAGAGTTGTTCTCGGTTTCTCAATAGCGCCTATCAGCCGCTTGGCTGCCTCACTCCCGATCAGCTCTGTGTCCTGTCTGATCGTCGTAAGCTGAGGATGTAACAACTGCGACATCCTCGTTCCGTCATATCCTGCAATCGAAATATCCCGCGGAATCCGAAGTCCCATCTCTATGATGACGTTCCTTCCTCCTATTAAAGAGGTGTCATCCGGATAAATGATACAGGTTGGCGGATCTTCTAAATTAAGCAGCTCTTTTGTCTGTTTTGCTGCCTCCCTGGTCTCTAAGTAATCTGCTGTCCGGATGTATTCATCCGGAATCTTCAGGCCAAGTTCATCCACCGTCCGGTAGAAACTTGCCAGCCGGTCTTTCGTAACGTAAGAAGCCTGCTGCCCATGAATATATGCAATTTTCCGATGTCCCTGCCCGTATATATATTTTACAAGATCTTCCATACCCTGAATATTGTTGGAACTGACTGCCGTACAGTTATGATGTACATAATCAATCGTAACGACCGGCAGGTCACTATTCATCAGTTCTAAGACATCCGGGTCATTGAAATCGGCACAGACGATTGCAACTCCTTCAAAATTCCGGTATCTGCAATGTTCATAATAGGACATCTTGCGATTTTCAAAACAGGTATTGATAAATGTAATGTCATATCCCTGTTTCTCCGACTGAACTTTTAATCCATTCAGCACTCCGGAAAAATACTCATGTGTCAAACCGCTTCCCGCCTCTTCTTCAAAGAGAACTCCTATATTATAAGAACGGTTTGTCTTTAGTGCTCTCGCCGCCGCATTTGGAAAATAACCAAGTGCTTCTGCTGTCTTTCTGACACGGCTCTTTGTCTCTTCGCTGATATCTCTCTGGTCATTTAAAGCCTTGCTTACGGTGGCAGTAGATACTCCACATTTCTCTGCAATCGTTTTTAATGATACCATGGAAACCTCCAGCTTCTCTTCGAAAACGAAATCCTGTTTCCGAAATATTGCTTAATCGTTTTCGTACTTTTACTATATGCCATCCATAAGCAAATTGCAACTGGTTTTTGGCGATTCGTCGCTTTTTACACTTTTTTACATTAGTTTTTGTGTATTTTTACATTAAATATTAGACCAATTATCTGTAATCTTAGTACTTTGTATCTACTTCTTATACGTTTTCGTAAAATACTTTAATTATTCATCAGAAAATAGCCATTGTCGCTTTCATCCATAAAAGTATGTTTTTTTTGTCTAATCTGCTATATTTGCCTGTTTTTCAATGTTTTATATTGATTTTTATTCTTTCTGAATATATACTTTTTATTAAGAAATGAAAACTTAATCGTTTTCGAAACCGCTACTTATCAATATTTATGTATATGGAGGATTTTATTATGAAATTCGGTTATTTCGATGACGCCAATAAAGAATATGTCATCACATCTCCAAAAACACCACTGCCATGGATCAACTACCTTGGTTCCGAGAACTTCTTTTCTCTGATCTCAAACACCTGCGGCGGTTACAGTTTCTACAAAGATGCAAAGTTACTCCGCCTGACCAGATACCGCTATAATAATGTACCGCTCGATTCTAACGGACATTACTACTATATTAAAGATGGCGATACGATCTGGAATCCAGGATGGATGCCGTCAAAGACGGAACTGGATGCCTATAGCTGCCGTCACGGCATGGGTTATTCCGTATTTAAAGGAAGTAAAAATAAACTGACTGCAGAACTTACCTCCTTTGTCCCGGTTGGTGAGACCTGTGAGGTCGGCAAACTTTCCCTTACGAACGAGTGTAATGAAACCCGTAATTTTTCCGTATTCTCTTACGTAGAGTTCTGTCTGTGGAATGCAATGGATGATATGACCAACTTCCAGCGTAACTTCTCCACCGGTGAGGTTGAGATCCATGGTTCCGCTCTTTACCATAAGACAGAATACAGAGAGCGTAGAAATCACTATGCTGTTTACGCTGTCAATGCCCCGATCGCAGGATTTGATACAGACCGCGATTCTTTCTTGGGTGCATATGGAGAAAATTCTGCTCCGGAAGTTGTCGTAAATGGAACTTCAAAAAATTCTGTAGCAAGCGGCTGGGCTCCGATCGGTTCCCACCACCTTGAAGTATCTCTTGCTCCGGGCGAGACAAAGACCTACGTTTTCGTACTTGGTTATGTTGAGAATCCGGTAGAGGAAAAATGGGTTGGTCGTGCTGAGGATGGAGTCATCAACCGCAAACGTACCGATGAACTTCTCTCCCGTTTTGATACCGCAGAAAAAGCAGACGCAGCACTTGCAAAATTAAAAGATTACTGGAATGAACTGCTTTCTCATTTTACTGTTTCTTCCAGCGAGGAGAAATTAGACCGTATGGTCAACATCTGGCA
>ERZ1034939.1247-NODE-1247-length-12573-cov-30.575731_pt1 | contig 12573 bp, 8 predicted proteins | sample MGYA00520626_ERZ1034939 | MGnify/ENA primary metagenome ERZ1034939 (study PRJEB33766, sample SAMN09781751) | gut metagenome | biome: gut microbiome | host: Homo sapiens | place: Madagascar | study: EMG produced TPA metagenomics assembly of the PRJNA485056 data... | reverse complement strand
TGCCGGTCTTTATCACGAGATGGAGGTTCTCCTCTCCGAGCTTGCCAATAAGGACGTCAAGAACCACCTTCTTGGCTGGTACGGTTCTCATTGCTGGGCAAGCAAGGCAGTAGCAAAGATTAAGGAGTGGAACGACACCAAGCTCCACTACGAGCCAGTGGGCGAGCCGGTGGATATGAAGCAGGCGATTACTCCAGAGGTGAAGGCACAGTGCGAGGCTCTGGGTAAGGCGATGGCAGAGAAGCTGCTGGCAGAATAGGAGATTTCTTATTGGAGATAATAGATAAGTTTTTAGAATAATCAAGAGCGGAAGAACAACTGGGGTTAACAGAGTTAACAGTTAACAGTTGTTTTCCCGCTCTTTCTCCTTAAATGCACATTTTAGCCAGCTCTTCCAGGTTATCCGCCACTTCAATCACATCCCGCCAATCGCCACGAATCATGCTTTTCTCTGCCATGTCATCCAATAGGGCGATGGTGGAGTTCCAAAAGCCTTTCATGTTGTAGAGAATCACCATCTTGTGGTGGTAGCCGATGGTGTGGGCGGCGGCGATGGTGAAGATTTCATCCAGGGTGCCGATGCCGCCAGGAAGGGCTACGAAGATGTCGCTCTGGGCAAGCATCAGGTCCTTGCGGTCGCTGAGATTATCACACGGAATCTCGATGTCGAGGTCAGGGAAGGTTCTGCCGCCTCGCTCTACAAGCGTAGGAACCACACCGATGGTTCTGCCGCCATTCGCCTTTACTGCCTTGCCGATGCAATCCATCAGGCCGGAGTTGCAGCCGCCGAAAACCAGGTCGTGGCCGTTCTCTGCCATCCACTTTCCCATCTCTTCAGTCAACGTGAAGAAGTCGGGGTCGATATTCTTATTTGCTGAACAAAAAACTGCTATTTTCATGTCTTTATTTTCTATTTGATGATGTTTTATCTGTTGTTTATGAATGTTTTATCTGTTATTTATAGATGTTTAGGCAAAGGTACGCAAAAAAATCGAGATTATTGGGCTCTTTTTGCGGATAATTTCTTAATTTTGCAAACTATAACTAATCTTATAAACAGGAAGATAGATTTCTTATCAACAAATTATAAACAGAAAGATAGAATGAAAAGGATTATCGCATATAGTATCATCGCATTGTTGCAGGCGTCGGTGGCGCTTGCTCAGGCCTCTGTATCGCTTGCACAACCCCCTGTGTCGTATGCGCAAACCCCTTCGAAGCCGAAGCTTCAGATGCGGGAGAAGTATGAATGGCAGGGAGAGATTCCTACTTACGTTGAAACGCTGAAGAAGGAATTGACGTATCCGATGGCTTGGGGCAACAGCCCGATTAAGAACTTCAAGAAGTGGAAGAAGGCGGCAAGGGCAAAGGTTTTAGAATGCATGATGACGCCTCCGAAGGCTGCTGCGGCTTGGGATATGGAAGTATTGGGCGAGGAACAGAGAGACGGATATAAGGCGCAGAAAATCGCCTTTAATATCAACGCCTATTCCCGAATTACGGCTTATCTTCTGATTCCGGATGGCAAGGGACCATTCCCAACAGTCAATGCGCTTCATGATCATGGTGCTCATCTCTTTATCGGAAAAGAGAAGATGGTTCGCCCTTTCTTTACTCCGGAAGAAAAAGATTCCCCTACGAAGCAGGCACTCTGTCGGGAGATCTTGGATGATGCAGATGCGTGGGCAAAACAGCTTTACGATAATCAGTATGTGGGCGATTATCTGGCGAAACATGGCTACGTAGTCTTTTCGGCAGATGCTCCGATGTGGGGAGAACGAGGTCGGAAGGAGGGCGTAGATAGAAACAAATACGACCTGATAGCCGGCAACATGATGATGCTGGGTAGAGACCTCTCTGCCTTCATGACTTACGATGATATTTCCAGCACCGAGTTCCTGGCTTCGCTGCCGATGGTAGATGCGAAGCGTATCGGATGCGTGGGGTGTTCGATGGGAGCCTATCGCTCGTGGATGCTTTCTGCCTTATCGGATAGAATCAAGGCGGGTGCTTCCATCTGTTGGATGATTACCACCGATGCGCAGCTTACCCGGAGATTCGGCAGAAAGGAGAATGGAGGTTTTGCGAATTGCATTCCCGGATTGCGCCAGTATCTCGACTATCCTCACATCGCCTCTCTCGCCTGTCCGAAGCCGATGCTCTTCATCAATGGCACGAAAGACAAGCTCTTCCCGGTGCCCGGTGTAAAAGATGCTTTCAGCGAAATGCACAAGGTTTGGAAGAGCCAGGGAGCAGATAATCTGCTGGATACCGAGCTTTGGGATATTCTTCATTCCTGCGGACTGAAGGCGCAGGAGAAAATGCTGGAGTTCCTGGATAAGAATCTGAAATAGGGGTTAACAGAGTTAACTGTTAACAGCTGTTTTTCTGTACCTTCTCCTCTTAAATATCAAAAGTCTACTAGGCTAACCCCTAAAAAAATGGCGTTAGCGTAGTGAACTTTTGGAATATACGAAATGAATCCTTACCACATTTTTTTAGGAGACAAATCTTTGTCCTTTCTGCCCATCAGATAATAATCGGCAAGGAACTGGAGGTGAGCCTGGGTGATGCGCAAGCCTTCCTCCTTCACATACTTGCTGGTGAAGATGTTGGCATCTGGCAGCATCTGGTTGTCTATCAGCTTGCAAACTATCTCGTAAGGGAATGGGCGACCATTGCCGCATACGATGCCGAAGCTATCCAGCTCAGCTCTGTCTGCATTGTAATATGGATTCTCGTCTGATGCGATGTTGTGAGCCTGACCATAGGTGATGTTGATGCCCGTGTATGGGCTACCGCATACGATGATGCCCTTCTCATATTTCTGAGGCAGATGGATGCTGGCTGGCATCTCATACCCTATCTCCTTGAAGAAGTCCTTGAGCGTCTTGTTATCTTCCAGGAAGATGAACTTGTCGCCATATCCCTTCTCCTTCAGTAGGTTATAGTCCTTGATGCCCTGCTCGTGGTCTACTTCTTTTTCCTTCTCTGCGTCGGCAACCATCTTCTTGAAGTCCTCGTCTTCCCAGAGTTCATGGGAAGGCTGATTGGCGCATATCTTCTGGAGCCACTCCAGCGAGGTGAATGCCAAGAGATTGTTGCGCAGGGTGATGGTCATGTCCATCTGTATGCCATACGCTGTCTGCTCATTGAGCCCCTGAGGCGAAGTGGCTAGTCGCTGCAGGGTAAACTGCAGGCGCTTCTGATTGCCCAGGTTGAAGTAGCTGCCATAGTGGAACCATGCCAAGATATCGCGGCGAGTAACCTCCTGTATTTCTTTGTCTTGAGATGCGTCATAATCGCAGAGGAATGTGTGCAGGCGCTCATTCTCTGGTGCCGTCTCATATTCCTTGTCCAATATCATGTACACCATCTTGGCGGCAAGCTCCAGTGTGCCAAAGAGGAATGGCACGGGCTCCTGTACGTAAGAACTCTGCTGATAGTGATGCCAGAGGAGGAACTTGATGTCGGCGAAGTTGATCTCGTCAGCATCGTAAGTTGCCACGTCATCGCCCAGTGTACTCTGGATGAATTCTTTCTCATGCTCATAGAAAGGAATGTGATAGCCGTAGCGTTTCTGGCATTCGGCAGTAAAGGTCTTCCAAATTTGGGTATCCGAGAGAATATCCTCGAAATATCCGGCGATGCTGAGGGCTAGCTGCTTGGCGTCGTCAGCATTCTTGAAGTTATGAGTGTAGCAAGCCTCGTCGAGGGCATGATATATCTCGTTAGCCAGTTCGGTATAGTACTGGTCCACTTCGTCTGGTTTCTCGTATGGATGCATAGCCATCCAATCTTGTGTGAAAATTACCTTTTTCATATAGTTCGATTGTTGTTATTTTCAGTTTTTTATGCAAAGATAATGATTTCTCTCGGAAAAATAGCAAGAATTTGGATAAAAAATCGTAACTTTGCACCCGAATTTAGGCAATCTTAATAAATGCGTATGATTGCTGCAAGCGTTTCGGAAGGATTTTTGCACCCTAATTCATGGCTGGGAGGGTGAATTCGGCCTTCCATTTTGATTACATGAATTAAGGTTTTAAAAGATTGAAGACATTTGAAGAATTGGGCGTGTGCGAGGAGATTCGCCGGGCCATCGAGGAGATTGGATTTGAAAATCCAATGCCTGTTCAGGAAGAAGTAATTCCCTATTTGCTTGGTAATAAGAATGATGTCATTGCGTTGGCGCAGACGGGTACGGGTAAGACCGCTTCATACGGTATCCCTGTGCTTCAGAAGACGGATGCCTCTCGTAAGGACACGCAGGCTGTTATCCTGAGCCCTACTCGTGAGCTTTGCCTCCAGATAGCCGACGACTTGAATAGTTTCGCCAAGTACATCGACGGTATGCACATCGCCGCTGTATATGGTGGTACCGACATCGGCTCGCAGATTCGCACCCTGAAGCATGGTGTGCAGATTATCGTAGCTACACCGGGTCGATTGCTCGACTTGATCAATCGTGGCGTGGCTCAGCTCGAACATGTTAACAATGTAGTGCTGGATGAGGCTGACGAGATGCTCAACATGGGTTTCTCGGAGAGCATCAATGCCATCTTCGAGAGTGTGCCAGAGGATAGAAACACATTGCTCTTCTCTGCCACCATGAGCAAGGAGATAGAGAAAATCGCCCTCAACTATCTGCACGATCACAAGGAAATCGTGGTGGGTTCTCGTAACGAGGGTGCCGAGCACGTGAACCACATCTACTATCTCGTGAATGCCAAGGACAAGTATCTCGCCCTGAAGCGCATCGTCGATTTCTACCCACGCATCTTTGCGATTATCTTCTGCCGCACCAAGTTGGAGACACAGGACATCGCCGACAAGCTCATCAAGGACGGCTACAATGCTGAGGCCCTGCATGGCGACTTGAGTCAGCAGCAGCGCGACCTCACCATGCAGAAGTTTCGCCAGCATACCGTACAGTTCCTCGTGGCTACCGACGTGGCAGCTCGTGGCTTGGACGTGGATGATTTGACCCACGTTATCAACTATGGTTTGCCTGATGATATCGAGAGCTATACCCACCGCAGCGGTCGTACCGGTCGTGCCGGCAAGAAGGGTACATCCATCTCCATCATCCATACAAGGGAAAAATTTAAGGTTCGCCAGATAGAGAAGCAGATTGGCAAGGACTTCGTGGATGGCACATTGCCTTCGCCAGAGGAAATTTGCAAGAAGCAGCTCTTCAAGACGATGGACGACATCATGAAGACGGATGTGGATGAGGAGCAGATTGCGCCATACATGGAGGAAATCAACCGCCAGTTTGACTACATCGACAAGGAGGACATCATCAAGAAGATGGTAACCATCACCTTCGGTAAGTTCCTCGATTACTATAAGAATGCCCCTGAGATTGTGAAGCCAGAGAGCGGACGTGGCAAGCGTGGCTCTGAGGGTAGAGGCTCAGAGGGTAGAGGTAGAGTATCCAATGGTCGTCGCAAGCATGAGGCAGAGGCTGGATTCAAGCGTCTCTTCATCAACCTGGGCAAGGCTGATGGTTTCTATCCTGGCGAGATCATGCAGTACTTGAACAAGCACGTGCGTGGCAGACAGGAGGTTGGTCATATCGACTTGCTCAGTAAGTTTGCTTACGTCGAGGTGCCTGAGCAGGATGCCAAGAAGGTGATGAAGGCACTGAATGGCACTGAGTATAAGGGCAGAACCGTGAGATGTAATGATGCTGATGAGGAAGGTCACGGCAGAGCTGCACGTGGCGGACGCAGTGCTCGTGGCGGCAGATCAGAGCGCAGCGGCAGAGGCAGTCGTGGCGAAGCTCGCAGCAAGAAGCCTCGCTACAATGATGATAATGGCGACTGGCGCGACCTCATTCAAGGCAAGCCATTCAAGCTGAAGGGCGAGGAACCAAACTTCGAGGAAGAAGGCTGGGCACGTCGTCGTCCAAAGAAGAAGTAAATTCTTTATTCTCTTGATATGAACAGAGGGCGGAAAAGCATGCTGTGTAACACTGTAACAGTGTAACAGTTGTTTTTCCGCCTTTTTCTTTTCTCCTCATAATCTTTTCTATAAAAAGTTATCTTTCTTTACAAATTACACAGAAATCTCCTTTCCTCAAAATCTTTTTAGTTAAAATCCCCCCGAAATCTCAAAATCTTTTTTGGCTTTTTAAGGGAGCATTCTAGCCTTGATACTTGGTTTGATATCACTTCCGTTTCTCTTAATTAATATCAAAAATGTGCAATCTTGCCACTTTTTCATATCAAAAATGTGTAATTTTGCCGAAAAATGATATTAATGCTGATTTATACAAATGATGACAGAAAAGGAGAAATGTAGCTTGGGCATGCTGTATGATGCCAACTATGATACTGGATGGAGCCAAGGTGAAGTTTGGCGACAATGTATTCGTGGCGATTTAACAGTTTTCGTGTATTCCTAAACCTTTTTACGGATATTTCTTTTCTTTTCATGGTGGTTTCAATTTTTCTTTTTATTTTTGCAGTTGAAAATCATCAATTTTGTTGATGCGGAAATTATCAACTCATTAATGGCAAAGTGAAGTATGGAAGAAATTATCAAGCTCAATACGGTGGATAAGTACTGCGAGTTCTTCGGCATGGAGACGCAGAATCCCTTGGTGGCAGTTATCGATTTGAAGGATTGCGCTCGCCATCCTTCTAATTTCTCGTTCAATTATGGCTTGTATGCCCTCTTCTTGAAGGAGAACTTGGCGTGCGACATTACTTATGGTCGTCAGAAATATGATTACCAGGAGGGTACGGTGACGAGCTTTGCGCCGGGACAGGTGACTCATGTCAAGATGAAATCTGATCAGATGCCTCAGTGCGTGGGATTGCTCTTCCATCCCGACCTGATCAAGGGTACGCCCCTGGCTCGTGAGATGCGCAACTATTCCTTCTTCTCTTATAGCTCCAATGAGGCTTTGCATCTCTCTGAGGAGGAAAAGCAGATTTTTAAGGACTGCTTGGAGAAGATCAAGATAGAATTGCAACGCCCGATAGATAAGTTCAGCCGCAAGCTTATAGCCATGAACATCGAACTGCTCTTGAACTATTGTATGCGCTTCTATGCCCGCCAGTTTGTGACCCGTGAGGTGACCAACAAGGATGTGGTGACTCGTTTTGAGACGTTGCTGGATGATTATTTCACGGGCAATAAGCCCCATCAGGAGGGCCTGCCAAGCGTGAAGTACTTTGCTGATAAGGTTTGTCTCTCGCCTAATTACTTCGGCGACCTCATCAAGAAGGAGACAGGCATGAGTGCGCAGGAATACATCCAGGATAAGATTATCGACCTTGCCAAGTCGATGCTGTTGGGTTCGGAGAAGACCATCTCTGAAATCTCTTATGACCTTGGCTTCCAATATTCGCAGCACTTCAACCGTGTATTTAAGAAGAATACCGGCCTCACTCCGAGTGCATATAGAAAAGGGTAAAAAAGTTTAAGGGCGCATGCCTATTATACATTATAAATTAAACATTACAAGAAGTGTATAGTCCTCATCCATTAGTTCGTCTTGTCAGTCTTGGCGAGATGAACACATCCGACTTGACCCAATGCTTTGTGGTGATACTGCAAGGCAGAGAGAGCCGTGTGTGTACGGGAAGCACCTGCTGTGACTTCCGTGATGCCACGATGCTCTTCTTCCGTCCGGGCGAATGCAGGGAGTATGTGGAGAGGATGAGGAATGTGGCTTGTGGGGCTGAAGCAAAGGCACTCTGTTTCTGTGGCGATTGGTTGGAGCATCATCTTTCTTGTATAGATTGGCAGAAGCGTTATACTTTCTTCCAATATCATATCAAGGAGTCGTTGCATCTCTCTCAGCGGGAGAAAACGATTATTTGCCATTACTTGGATGATATTCAGGCGGAATTGGATTGGGACTTGGATGATTTCTCCAATATCCTGCTTGCCGAAAAGATAAAAATGCTCTTCGATTATTGCAGTCGCTATTATGTGCGTCAGCATCTCACTCGTTCTTGTGTCAATCATACGTTGATGCAGAAGATAGAGCGAGCGGTGGATGACTATCTCCTCTCGGGTGATAATTGCCTTACGTGCAGCCATGTTTCTGCTCATCGTTTTGCCGAGCCATTGGGCATGAGCGATGCCTTTTTGGTGGATTTCTTGCAGCAGGAGACGGGCAAGAGTATAGATAAGTATGTCTGTGCTCGCCATTTTGAGGTGGCAAAGCATCTGCTGCTTTCATCCAGTGATTCCCTGATTTGCATCGCCCGAAAGCTGGGTTATCGCTCTTTGCAAAGCTTCTCTACCACCTTTAAGAGGGTAGTGGGTTGCTCTCCTTCCGATTATCGTAATATGAACTAAAAGGGGAACTTCCGAATGAAATAGAAACATTTCAAAATCATATTAATTTGAAATAAAATGGTTAGAAATGATTCTATTTCAAATATTTTGATTATATTTGCAACCTAATTAGTATAAACTTAACAAAAGATAGGAATATCTTTAAACCTAAAGGATGAAAAAATCAATGATAATCGCTTGCTTGGGCTTGATGAGCCTGGGCATGCAAGCGCAAACGAATGGGGTGGCGCAGTCGCTGTCCCTGGCAGGAGAATGGAAGGTGACGCTTGGCGATGCCAAGGAAGTGAAACGTGCCATGCTCCCTGGTACCATCGACACCAATCACTTGGGATTTGCACCAAGTGATACCACAGAGACCACACGCCTTACTCGCCTCTATGCCTACAAGGGCAAGGCAACTTATTCTCGTACCATCGAGATACCACGCCAGTGGAAGAAGGGGGCTGTGGAACTCTTCTTGGAACGCACCAAACCTACTTGGGTGTATCTGGATGGGAAACTGGTGGATTCTTGTAATTATATCTCCACTCCTCAGCGATATATTTTACCAAGATTGAAGTCGGGCAAGCATCAGTTGGATATCGTGGTGGATAACTCTCGTGGCGTGCCAGAACAAGTCTATGGATCCAGCCATGCCTATACGGAGGATACGCAGACCAACTGGAATGGTATCATTGGAGAAATTAAGTTAGGAGTTAGGAGTGGGGAGTTAGGAGTTCTTCGAGGAAGGGCTGTATCTCCTATGGATATGGAGAAGTATCAAGGAAGACTAACTCCTAACGCCAGACTCCAAACTCCAAACTTCGAGATTCGGGGAGCGCATTTCTATGCCGATGGTCATCCTGTCTTTCTTCGTGGCAAGCATGATGCGGCGGTTTGGCCTCTTACTGGGCATGTGGATATGACCGTGGAAGGCTGGATGAAGTATCTCAGCACTTGCAAGGAGTATGGCATCAATCATGTGCGCTTCCACTCTTGGTGCCCACCAGAGGCGGCTTTTGTGGCAGCTGATAAGTTGGGCATTTATCTGCAACCCGAACTTCCTTTCTGGGGTTCCTTTGATGATAAGGACGAGGTGTTGATGAAGTTTCTCCATCAAGAGGGTGAGAACATCTTGCGAGAATATGGTCATCATCCTTCCTTCCGTATGATGGCTTTGGGTAATGAACTATGGGGAAGCATCGACAAGATGAAGGAGTTTGTGGATGATTTCCGTAAGATAGCTCCCGATAAGTATTATACCTTTGGTAGCAATTACTATCTTGGCTATCAAGGCGTAAAGGAGGGTATGGATTACTTCACCACTTGCCGCATTGGTGGCGAGGGATGGGGCAAATATAATACCCATACCCGTGGTTCCTTCTCCTTCGCTGATGCCTACGATGGAGGAATGATCAATCATTTCCATCCTAATACAACGATGAACTTTGATGAGGCTTGCGATAAGTGGGCTTCTCCTCAGCCTTGGCAGAAGAAAGATGGCAAGGCAGGCATCCCGATTATCTCTCATGAGACGGGACAGTTCCAAACCTATCCCGACTATCGTGAAATCAAGAAATACACGGGCGTGCTCTATCCTTATAACTTCGAGATGTTCCGTCGCCGCTTAGCCGCAGCCGGAATGCTCTCGCAGGCAGATGATTTCCACAAGGCATCGGGCTTATGGAGCGTGAAACTCTATAAGGCTGATATCGAGATGGATCTCCGAACCAAGAATATGGCTGGTTTCCAGCTCCTCGATATTCAGGATTATCCAGGTCAGGGCAGTGCCTTTGTGGGCATTCTCGATGCTTTTATGGAGAGCAAGGGAATTACTACGCCAGAGGAATGGCGACAATGGTGTTCGCCTATCGTTCCGCTGATAGAAACGGATAAGCTCTGCTATGAGGCAGGAGAAACCTTCAAGGGCAAGGTGCTGATAGCCAATTATGGAGCTACATCGCTCAGAGGCAAGAAGATGACTTGGCGTATCTCTTCGGATGAGCCTTCGTTTAATGAGGATGAGGGCAAGATCAATATCTTCACCTATAATGAGGGCTTGCTGGATGCTGGCGAACTCAACTTGGAGCTCCATGCCGATAAGCCAGCCAAGGTGAATCTCACTCTGAGCATTGATGGTACTGAGGCAAGAAACTCATACGAGCTGTGGGTTTATCCTCGCAAGACTGTGGATAAGAAGAATGTGGTGATCGCTAAGGATTTGACTCCCGATGTAGTGGCTTCGCTCGAAAAGGGGGCGAAGGTTCTTTGGATGCCAGATTCTCTTCCTTATACCGTAGGAGGACTCTTCCAAACCGATTATTGGAACTATCGCATGTTTAAGACCATCTGCGAGAACAATAAGAAGGCTGTGTCTCCTGGTACTTTGGGCATCTTGACCCGCCCAGAACATCCTATCTTCAAGGGATTCCCTACGGAGATGCACACCAACTGGCAGTGGTTCCCTGTCATCAAGGAATCTCATCCATTGGTGCTCGATAATTTCGCCAAGGATTACCTGCCTATTGTTCAGGTGATAGACAATATAGAGAGAAATCATAAGTTGGGTCTTGTGATGGAATGGAAGGTAGGGGCAGGCAAGCTCCTCGTCTGCATGAGCGATTTGGAAAAGGCTTCGCAATATCCAGAGGGCTGGGCTTTCTATCAGAGCGTATTAAGCTATATGCGCTCTTCTGACTTCAATCCTCAGTCGGAGATAACCATCCCTGACTTGATGAAGACATTGAAGGAAGAGCCTTGCAAGGTTAGCCTGAAAGAGCTGAATAATATCTCGCAATATTAGTGTTATAAGAAATATAAAAAAGGTTGGAATCCTTAAGACTAGGATTCCAACCTTTTTTATATATTGTAGTTTTTACTTCGCATTGATCTCTTTGAGCAATCTGTCTGCGTGTCCCCACTTATCCATCAAGTAGAGCACATATCGGATATCCACACCGATGCAACGAGCCAATCGCTTGTCGAAGTTGATGTCAGAGCTGAGGCTATCCCAGTTGCCATCGAAGGCAAGACCTATCAACTCACCCTTGCCATTAAACATAGGGCTACCTGAGTTACCACCAGTGATGTCGTTGTTGGTCAAGAAGCAGAGCTGCATCTTGCCAGTGGTCTTGTCCTGATACTTGCCAAAGTCGCTCTCAGAGAGCAGCTCGTGCATGATAGGCTCGGCATAGTAATCAAGCACCTTGTCGCCATGCTTCATCTTCTCTACAATGCTCTCGGCTGTGGTGTAATAGCCTGATGGCTTGCCACCGAGGTCGAAACCGCCTACCTGACCGTAGCTCAATCGCATGGTGAAGTTGGCGTCGCTGTAGTGAGGCATGTCCTCCTCCATACGGAGCTTGGCAGCACAGAGATACTTCTCCTGCTCGGCGATGCTATCGTTGATGCTGCCCATCTGAGCAGCGAAATCTGCAAATACATCGTTCAGATCCATACCGAAGCTTACGCCTGGATCCTTCTCATATCCCTTCTTGTTGAAGTAGAGCTTGGCACCCTTCTTCATGATGAGCGACTTCTCCCAGAGATAATCCACATACTTGGCGTAATCGCCGCCAAACTCAGCGTCGATGGTCTTGTAGAACTTAGGCAACCATTTTGCATCTACGTGCTCCTTGTAGTTCTTCAAGAGGGTAGCGAGCACCTCCTTATCGAGCGCCATATCCCATTCTGCAGAGTTATCTTCAAACTCATGATACTGCTTCTTCTTGTTCTTCTCAGGACCCTTCACCTCCATGTTGGTCTGGAGCTTGATGGCACGGGTAGAGAACTCGATGTTGCTTCTTCTTGTGAAAGATTCAGAGAAGTTGGTCCAGGCATACTTCACGTCTGCGCTCTCCTTGTAGAGCTTGGCGAGCTTGTCGAAATCTACCTTGTGGGCGAGGTCGTTGGCAGCCTTGGCTGTATCCTGCCAAGCACGGAGACGGGTTTCGTACTCACGCTTCAGATTCACGATGCCGATAGAGTCGATACACTTGTTCATACCGATGGCATTCTTCCAGTAGTTGGAAGAGCTGGCGTACTTGCTGTCGTACTTGATGCGCACAGCCTCGTCGGCACGCATGTGCTTCTGCATCACCTCCTGCTTTACGCCACGAACCTGGGCACGAGGAGCATTCTCTGCATCGCGCATGGTCTGGATTCCGTAGCTTGAAAGATAACGCTCTGTGCTGCCTGGGTAACCCATGGTCATTGCGTAGTCGCCATCCTTGTAACCCTGGAGAGAAACCTGTGCCCAACGCTTAGGATGAT
>ERZ1034939.1237-NODE-1237-length-12685-cov-7.986223_pt1 | contig 12685 bp, 6 predicted proteins | sample MGYA00520626_ERZ1034939 | MGnify/ENA primary metagenome ERZ1034939 (study PRJEB33766, sample SAMN09781751) | gut metagenome | biome: gut microbiome | host: Homo sapiens | place: Madagascar | study: EMG produced TPA metagenomics assembly of the PRJNA485056 data... | reverse complement strand
GTTTTTATGTATTTAGGGACAAATGAAATGCAGGTTAGTACGCCTGTTTTCTATTTGACGGTGCAAAGGTACTAAATTATTATTAATCTGCAAGCGTTTTTCTATTTTATTTTTCAAAATGATAGGATTTTTAATATTTCACTATCTATTTGCACTATTTTCGTATCATTTTCTCTTTATTATCCTAAATAAAAAGTCTTCCCTACGCCTCTCAATAAGTTTTTTTACTCAAATATTTGGTTATTTCAAATAAAATCAGTAATTTTGCAAACGTATCTGCAAACTGTATATATGGAAGAGATTTTGCATATATATAATAAGGTATGAATATCTTGGTCTCGTAGCTTAGTTGAATAGAGCGTTTGATTCCGGTTCAAAAGGTCGTGGGTTTGAGTCCCACCGAGATCACACATTCTCTATCCAGGGAATACACTTCCCTCAGAAACGGAATATCATCCTGAATCAGAGAATTATCACATTATTTAGTTAAAAACATGGACTTAGTAGAACGTTTTATAAACTACACAAAATTTGACACACAGTCGAGTGAAGATTCCGACAGTGTGCCTAGTACGGCGAAACAGTTAGAGTTCGCCAAGTATCTTAAACACGAATTGGAAGAGGAGGGGCTTAGCGATGTAGAGATGGACGATATGGGTTACATCTACGCTACATTGAAAGGCAATACCAAGAAAAAGACACCTACCATCGGATTTATATCTCACATGGACACCAGTCCAGATGCAAGTGGCAAAGACATCAAGGCACGCGTCATCCGCAACTATGATGGCGAAGATATTGAATTGAGTCCAGGCATCTTCTCCAGAGTCGATAAATTCCCAGAATTAAAAGCTCACAAAGGCGAGGACATCATCGTAACTGATGGCACAACCCTTCTTGGTGCAGACGATAAAGCAGGAATTGCTGAAATCGTACAGGCTATGTGCTATCTCAGAGACCATGATGAAATCAAGCACGGAGATATACGTGTAGGTTTCAACCCTGACGAAGAAATCGGAATGGGTGCTCACCACTTTGATGTTGAAAAATTTGCCTGCGACTGGGCTTACACCATCGACGGAGGCGACCTCGGCGATTTGGAATACGAAAACTTCAATGCCGCAGCTGCCAAGATCCGCATCAAGGGTGTGAGTGTACATACGGGTTATGCTAAAGGTAAGATGATCAACGCAAGCAGACTTGCGGTGGAATTCCAAAACATGATACCAGAGACCGACCTTCCAGAAACCACAGAAGGTTATCAGGGTTTCTACCACTTGCTGGGCATTGAAAGCCACTGTGAAGAAGCTAAGTTGGCTTATATCATTCGCGACCATGACCGTGATAAATTTGAAGATCGCAAAGCATTCATTGCTGACTGCGTGAAGAAAATCAACGAGAAATATGGCGAAGGAACATGTGAGGCTGAGATTTACGATCAGTACTACAACATGAAAGAGAAAATCGACCCTAACATGCATGTCATCGACATCGTCTTGAGAGCGATGCAGGAAAATGGTGTTCCTCCACGCGTAGAACCTATCCGTGGCGGTACCGATGGAGCACAGTTGAGTTTCAAGGGACTTCCTTGTCCAAACATCTTTGCAGGTGGCGTCAATTTCCATGGCCCACATGAGTTTGTCAGCATCCAGGTAATGGAGAAAGTAGTACAGACCATCGTGAAGATTGCAGAAATCACAGCAGAATACAACGACTAAGCTTCGTATCAATCATAATAATCTATAATCCCAGAAAGCATGAATGCTGATGGGACTATAGATTATTTTCATATTATGACCTGATACTCCAATAGACGATAAACTGTTTTCACTTACATATCAAACTTAATTTTCTTTCGAATGGCAGAAATTCCATTTTTAGTAAAAGATTTGGCACTCATACTGATGGTTGCAGGCATCGTAACCATCATTTTCAAGAAGCTCAAGCAACCCCTTGTGTTAGGATACATCGTTGCCGGTTTTCTTGTTTCACCACACATGCCATATACCATGTCGGTCATTGATGAAACAGATATCAAGACTTGGGCTGACATCGGAGTTATCTTTACCCTATTCTCACTCGGTCTTGACTTCTCTTTCAAGAAAATCGTAAAAATGGGAGCCTCCCCTATCATTGCAACCATAGTTATCGTGTTCTCCATGATGATGCTCGGCATCAGCATAGGACATGGCTTTGGGTGGAGCAAGATGGACTGTATTTTCCTTGGCGGTATGCTTGCCATGAGTTCCACGACCATTATATATAAAGCTTTTGATGATATGGGGCTGCGACAACAGAAGTTTGCGGGCATGGTGATGAGCGTTCTGATACTGGAAGATATACTTGCCATTGTCATGATGGTGATGCTGTCGGCCATTGCAGGAGGCAACAATCCTGATGGAGAGCAGATGATCGGTTCTGTGATAAAGATAGCCTTCTTCCTTGTCCTTTGGTTTATAGTAGGTATCTTTGCCATCCCACTTTTCCTCCGTTCTGTACGCAAACTTATCAACAATGAAACCCTTCTGATTGTAGCATTAGGACTCTGTTGCGGCATGGCAGTACTCTCCACCAAGGTAGGATTCTCCAGTGCTTTTGGCGCTTTCGTCATGGGCAGCATCTTAGCAGAAACCATCGAAGCAGAAAAGATTATCAAACTGGTGGAACCTGTAAAGAACCTGTTTGGAGCCATCTTCTTTGTTTCCGTAGGTATGCTCGTTGACCCCAAGATTCTGATAGAATATGCCATTCCTATTCTGGCATTAGTAGGTAGCATACTCATAGGACAAGCCATATTTGGCACCTTCGGCTTCATGCTCGGTGGAGAATCTCTGAAATCAGCTATGCGCTGTGGATTTTCCATGGCACAGATTGGTGAGTTTTCTTTCATCATCGCTTCCTTAGGTCTGTCGTTAGGCGTTATCAGCAACTATCTCTATCCAGTAGTTGTTGCCGTATCCGTCATCACGACCTTCCTTACTCCTTATATGATTCGCCTTGCCACACCGACGTATCAAGTCATGGAGAAGCATCTGCCGAAGCGACTCATCAACATACTGAATCATTTCGCGATGAGCCATCCCTCTACGACCCAGCAGAGCAAATGGAAGTCTCTTCTCAGACAAATGCTCATCAACACCGTAGCCTATTCCATCCTTACTGCAGCAGTCATCGCATTGATGTTTACCTTCGTACTTCCATTCACCCGAAGTCTTTTCCCTGGCTGGAAGTTGCATTGGTATGCTAACGCCATCACAGGCATATTGACCCTTGTGCTGATAGCACCATTTCTGCGTGCCATCATCATGAAAAAGAACCATAGCAATGAGTGGAAACGCCTATGGGTAGAAAGCAGCATCAACAGGATTCCGCTTCTCTTCACCATCGTCGTGAGATTTGTTATTGCATTGGCTTTCATCTTCTATATCTGCAATTATCTGACACGTTTCACAGATGCGCTCATGATCATCATCGGCATTGCAGTCGTTTCCCTGATGATAGCATCAAGATGGACCAAGAAGAGAAGCATCAAGATGGAAAGACTCTTCATTCACAACCTGCGTTCAAGGGACATCATGGCACAGGTAAACGGCGAGAAGAAACCACTCTACGAAGGACACTTATTGGACCGAGACATCCATATCAGCGATTTTGACGTGCCGGAAGATTCGTCATGGGGAGGGAAAACGCTCAAAGAACTGCATCTCCGTGAACGGTTTGGTGTAGATATGAGCAGTATCATGCGTGGTTCACAACGTCTGAATATTCCTAACGGAGATACGGTCATATTCCCTGGAGATAAATTACAAGTCATTGGTAATGACGACCAATTGCAGAAATTTGCAACCGCTCTCAGTACAGATCTCATACCAGAAGACCTGGAAATAGAGAAACGGGAGATGAAACTACGACAACTCATCATCAGCGGTAAAAGTGAATTCTGCGGGAAATCACTTCTTGAAAGTGGAATCCGCGATAAATACAACTGTATGGTTGTGGGATTGGAAGAAGGACAAGAGAACTTAACGAAAATAGCTCCTACCCGTACATTTGAAAAAGGAGATATCCTTTGGATCGTAGGAGAAGAAAGCGACTTGCAAAAAATAATGGAGAGGGCTTAGCCTTCTCCATTATTTTTTTAGAATCTATATCTTTATTGGCATTTCTTCAAGGCTCTCATTGCATTCAGTACTGCCAAAACCGTAACACCCACGTCTGCAAAGACTGCCATCCACATGGTTCCCAAGCCAACAGTTGCCAGAATCAGGACTGCCACTTTCACTCCTATTGCGAAGGCTACATTCTCATGGGCTATATGAATGGTGCGACGAGCGATTCTGACAGCAAGAGCAATCTTTCGCGGTTCATCATCCATCAAAACCACATCAGCAGCTTCTATGGCAGCATCACTACCCAGGCCACCCATGGCTATGCCGACATCAGCTCGTTTCAATACAGGAGCATCATTGATGCCATCCCCCACATAAGCCAAGGTCTTGCCCGCTTCTTTTTCTTGAAGTAATTTTTCCACTTCTATAACTTTATCTGTTGGCAAGAGTTCTGAACGGCATTCATCAAGTCCTATCTGTTGCGCCACCTTTTCTGCCACTTCATGACGGTCGCCAGTCAGCATCACCGTTTTCCCTACACCTAAGGCCTTGAGCTGTGCAATGGCTTCCGCACTACCCTCCTTGATTTGATCATTAATGACAATATGCCCCACATATTTGCCATCTATAGCCACATGAATGATAGTACCCACATGAGAACAATCATGCCATTTTGCCCCGATAGAAGCCATCATCTTCTTGTTTCCCACACAAACCTCCTTTCCATTCACCTGGGCACGAATACCATAACCTGCGATTTCCTTTACATCAGAAACCACGCAGTTATCCGTAGCTTCATCAGGGAAAGCGGAACGGAGCGCTGCACCTATCGGATGATTCGTGAAATGTTCGGCATGGGCTGCCAGATGAAGAAGAATTTTCTCCTGATCTGAATATTCGCCAACATGCACATGATGAGCGCCTGCGGATGAATCGCAAGAACAGGAATCACCCACATGAACAGCCTCCACGGCAAACTCTCCATGAGTCAATGTGCCCGTTTTATCGAAAACGACAGTACCCACCTTGGCAAGTGCATCCATATAGTTGCTGCCCTTGATAAGAATGCCATTGCGGGAAGCGCCGCCAATGCCTCCGAAGAAAGTAAGGGGAACGCTGATGACCAAGGCACAAGGACAAGACACCACTAAGAATATCAAGGCACGATTGAGCCATAATGGGAAATGATCACCGAAAGAACCATTGCCCAACCATTCTGATGCAATCCCCATTCCTCCCAACATAGGAGGAATCACAGCCAAAGCAAGTGCGGCAAAAACAACGATAGGAGTATATACACGGGCAAAACGTGTAATAAAAGCCTCGCTTTTTGACTTATTCTGGTCTGCACTCTCTACCAGATTAATAATCTTGGAAACCGTACTCTCTCCAAAGCTCTTGGTAGTACGAACACGGATCAATCCGGTTAAGTTGACACATCCCGACATGATTTGGTCGCCTTCATTCAAATCCCGTGGCATACTTTCGCCCGTCAGCGCAATGGTATTCAAGGCAGAGTTTCCCTCTATTACCACACCATCAAGCGGCACTTTCTCACCAGGCTTAATCACGATGATCTCCCCCACTTCCACCTCTTCCGGCGAAACAAGCTCCACCTTTCCATTTCTTTCAACATTCGCCACATCAGGACGGATATTCATCAGGTGCGAAATACTATCCCGGCTTTTACCCTCAGCATATCCCTCGAACAGTTCTCCGATTTGGAAAAAGAGCATCACAAATACAGCCTCAGGAAATTCAGTCTCACTCCCTGGGAAGAAGCCGATGCAAAGAGCACCAATAGTAGCTATCGCCATGAGGAAGTCCTCATTAAACATATCTCCTTTGGCAATACCTTCAGCCGCTTCTGCCAAGGTCTCATGACCCACTAAGAGGTAAGGCACAAGATATACGAGCAGCAATTGCCAAGTTGCCAAATCGTATTCTTTCTCAATAAAAACAGCAACTACCAATAAAATGACAGTTGCAGCTATCTGAATCAGTTTGGATTTTAAATTTCCTTCCTCGTGATGATGCTCGTGTTCACCGTGGCAATCACAATGATGATGATCATGTTCACCGTGGCAATCGCAATGATGATGATTCATTTCTTCCATAATTTTACAATACATTTAGTTACTACTTCAATTACTTTCTTTATTCTGCTGCAAAATTACGAAAAGGCTTTTGCAACTGGGTTGCAAAAGCCTCTTTTACCAAAAATATAGATCTTTTCCCTAAAATTCCATAGAGAAAGTGATGCCACGACGCATCATATCCTCCAAAGTTGGCTTCATACGAAGGATAAAGCCTTCCCATGAACGGTTATTTTGCATGCTCCAGCCCGCCTCTGCCAAAGCCAAGGCACGAGGATAAGCCTGGTAATAGATACGTTCAGGTGTATTAATGCACTCGCTCCATAGCGTACCAGCCACACCAAAAAGATTATTGTTTTCAAAATCTTCACCCATTCCCCAACCCGGATCAAGACGATACGTATCTTTCAGAGTGGTGACAGGCATTCCCCAATTCACTTCCGGCATATCTCCCTTCGCCATAGGATAATCAAAATAACAATGTTCACCTGGACAAAGCATAATACGGGCATTGTTTTCTACGGCTGCCTTCAAAGCTTCCTCTGTCAGACCAGAACGCCAGGCAAAGGTAACGCATCCCGGTTGAATTTTCTTGAAATCCAGTTCATACCAGAACATCGGAGTCTTATGATACCGGTTGCGCAAGAGTTCTATCATGCGGTCGAAGAGATAACCTTGCAATTTCCAATTCTCAGAACGGTCGGTCGTGGTAATACCTAATTTTTTCTTCAGCGCCTGACATTTAGGACAATTGGTCCAACAATCCAGTGCCGGATTACCTGCCTCATCTCCACCTAAATGAATACAAGGAGAAGGGAATACGTCTGCCAATTCTTTGAAAACATTTCCTAAGAACTCGTAAGTGAACTCATTACCCGGACAAAGTAATTCATCAGAAACACCACAAGTCGTTCGGATTGGCACCTGCACGCCATGACAAGTCAATTCAGGATAAACGCTGATAGCAGCCACTTCATGCCCAGGCATTTCGATTTCAGGAACCACCTGCACATGATATTTCGCAGCAAAACTTACCAACTCCCGCATTTGCTCTTGCGTATAATATCCTTTGATAGGCATATTCATGTCATCCATTCCCCATCTGCTGCTTGCTTCAGCCGTCAAACGAGGATACTTCTTGATTTCGATACGCCAAGCCTGATCATCCACCAGATGCAGATGGATGGCATTCAGTTTGTAGCGGGCCATCTCAGGAATGAAAGCCTTCAACTGCTCATAAGGGATAAAAGTACGACAAGGATCCACCATCAGTTCTCTGACATGAGTGCGTGGCTGGTCTGAAAGCGACAGTTGAGGAATCGCATCACAACAGTTCTTTGCCCCATTACCACGCAGCAACTGGTCAAAGGTCATTAAACCATAAAATACACCAGCTGCCGTTTTTCCCTTAATCGTTACTCCTCGCTGCAAAACTTCGAGAGTGTAAGCTTCAACGTCAGCAAGAGAAGGATTTATTTCCATCGTTAAAGTCAACTGATCTTTGCTTCCACCCTTTACGTTCGCTTTCTGTCTGGAAATTCCCTCCTGAGTGTTATTGTTTGTCAAACAGTCCCGTTCAGAAAGGATTCTTTCGGCCTGTTCCTTTTCATTCGCAAGCCCATCAGCAGCCACGATATTCCAAATTCCATGCACCTGAAGTAGGCGGGCATCTTTCTTTACCTGCAAGTCCATAGGCACAGGAATCAGGCATTTCATCGGGTCGCATGTTTCCTTAGCTTGCTTCATGTCTGCAAAGAACAGACTCCAGCCCGGTGCCTTCCGGTAAGCCTTCTCGCTCCCCTTTGGAACGATTAACTTACATTGACTGCGATGAATGCCATAGAAAGTCGTGACGTCAGCACGAGGAGGAATCTTGGAATTCACCTTCACGGTCTGTAAGCCCGATAAATGAGCAAAAGCATATTCAGCCAACTGTGGAGTTCCTTCGATGATGATATGTTTCAGTTTTTTACAACCCGAAAAGGCAGCAGCATCTACCTGTCTTAAACTCATCGGAAGATGAAGTTCCTGCAAGTTATCACAGGCAAAGAAAGCCTGCGAACCAATCTGCTGCACTTTTTGAGGCAGGATGATATTTTGCAGATGATGGCGAGAATGAAAAGCATTCTTAGGGATGACAGGACAAGTAGCTTCACTCAAATCTACATTTCTGAGTTGCCAGCAAAGATCTCTCATTTGCCGGAAATCTGAATTACCTTGAGTGGTCAGGTTGCCCGTCAACTTCAAGGAAATCGCCGTTGTTTTCTTTTCTGCCTTCAGGCTATCCATGTTGGCTACTGTCTGTGCGAACAAAGTTGGCGAACACAGGAGCATGAAGGAAAGTGCTAACATTTTTCTCATACTTATGAATATCATTAGGTTATAGTTATTAATAATTCCAATGGGACAAAAATACGGATTTTATTAGAACTTTCCAAATCTTTTGAATTAAATCTTCTAAAAAAACGTATCTTACTTTATTTTAGATGTGTCATAACGGATTATGAGTTTATTCATCGGATGACACGGAATTTATTCGGAGGTATTCCTGCGGAGGCGATTACTCACGGATTTTCGCAGAGGCGACCTATTCGGTCGGTGCAGATACCCCTGAGCTTGGAAAAGTCCCACAGATTTCACAGATATACACAGATTTTTCTTGGGACGTTTTTTAAAGTCACGCAGATTTCGCAGATGACGCAGATTTTTTTTATTCATCGGATGACACGGAATTTATTCGGAGATTTCCTGCGGAGGCAATTACTCACGGATTTTCACGGAGGCGACCTGTCCGGTCGGTGCAGATACCCCCTGGAATTGGAATATGTCCCACAAAGAAAAATCTGTGTATATCTGTGAAATCTGTGGGACAAAATAATCCACACAAAGAAAAATCTGCGTCATCTGCGAAATCTGCGTGACAAAAACAACAGGAGCATATATAGGGCGCGAGCCATTGGCCAGAGGCCAAATATCCGCGAAATTCCGTGAGTAATCCGATAAGCAAGAATGCCTCCGATTCATCCGTGAAATCCGATGAAAAAAATGAAGAAACGAAAAAGGTGTGTCATGAACTCCATGACACACCCTATTTCATTGATTGTATTTTTCTTAGATTTCAGAGATATTCTAATACCATTGCACAGCATTAGAATAGCCACTGCGCTTATCATATTTCAAGGCATCCGTCAATGTAGAAGCATTACAACGGAAGGTGAAATTATAACTTGTATAAGGCGAAAGCACCACCGAACAACTCATATTGAAACAGTGGAGATCACGCTGCAAGCTTGCAGTAGTCATACTCATTTTATGATTGTCGAAATCATAACCGGATGAGAAACTGATATTCCAGCCATCACTCAGTCTTACGTTACCACTCATATTCAATGTCTGAGTAAACTTGTATGGATAGCGCATAGACTCTTTGTTGAACTTTTCCTTGCGTGTATCCTCACGCATGGTAACACCATAACCGAAGGTCAGCGACCAAGGCATCTTGAAAGCCATATAACCATCAGAATCGGTCTTAGCCTTGCCGCCCTTCTTCTTGGCAGCAGTCTTTCCCTTCTCCAAGGTATCGTCCACATTACTTTCAATATCAGTATCCAGTCCATCCTCGTCCTGGTCCTTACGCTTACTGTCCTTCTCATCATCATCACTCTTTCCACCAAAGAGTTTTGCAAGTTTCTCAGGTGTCAGCGTGAAAGACAGGTTCTGCGACATACCCTGGAATCGGCCGAATCGACCTCTACTCCACTCAGTATGAGTACCGACGTATGGATTTCCCTGTTCGTCCAGATCATAAGCATAGGTGGCAAAGACCGCATTCATATTGAACGTATAGTTCTTCCACCATTTCAGACGCAGGTTGATATTCATATCGCTCCAAGGTCTTACCTTCGCCGCCATATTGTAACTCATATTGATGTCAAACGCATCAATCAGACTGATTTTCTTGAAACCGGTAGAGTCCTTATCGCTCTTGACCTTCATTTCCAGGTTGTTGCCTAAAGTGAAAGAGAGACTTCCTGTCTTTCCCTTACCAGGCACACCATAAAGTGAATTCTGGTATGGCGAATAGCTGACGAGCGAAACATTACCATCGGCATCCGTTTTCTGGTAAGTTTCCCAATAACCATAGCGGGAAGCACCGAAGTCAGGCGCATAACTGAAGCTTACAGTTGGCGTGATGACATGGCGGATGGCCTGTATCTTATCACCGAAAATCTTGCGATTTGGCACCCAGAATCCATAGAGCTTGGTGGACATACCCACACTCATGTTCCAATTATAGACATTATGGAATCCATAGGTAGTGTCGCACACCTCCGTCTGCTTCTGTTCATCCCATGACCTTGTCACCTTATTGGTGTACATACGGTCAGAGAAGTTGAAGCTTGGATTGATGTTGATGTACTTGAAGAGCGTGAACGAAGCACTCACCGGAATCTGATGCTGCCATGCATTTCTCCAGTCCTTGATGAGATTACTCTTCATGAACTGGTCTTCCTTCGTATTGATCGAGTTGCTGATATGTCCAGTATAACTCATCGCAATCTTCTCATACCATTTCTCATCACCCACCATCTTCTTTCGGCGGAAAGGATAGAAACGGGCAATGGAAATATTGAGGTCAGGAAGTGTCACAGCCAAACTGGAGTCACGCATATTCTGCGAAAGGTTGGCAGTAGCGCTGAGCGACAGACCGATACTTGAGAATCCAGTACTCCAGCTCACAGAAGAGGTACGCGTACTCTGCGTCATCGTCTGCGGATTATAGAGCGAGTTGAGATTGTTGCGCTCATAGCTGGATGTGGCAAAGTTGACACTTGCCGACAACGAGCTGAAAGGATTGGCCTTCGAGTCCTGTCGATGACTCCACTGCACCTTGAAACTCTCCTGCTCAGCAAAGTCAGGCATTCCCTTGTCACCCGTCTTCGTATCCTGGTAACTGAAGAAGAAACTTCCCGAGTACTTATAGCGTTTGCGGTAATTACTTGCAGCAGAAATACCCCAGGAGCCCTTCGTGTAGATTTCACCCAGGAGTTTCAAGTCCCATTTGTCATTGACAGCAAAATAATATCCACCATCTCTGAGATAGAAGCCACGGTCGCTTTCATCACCATAGGTAGGCATGATAAAACCACTACTGTAGCTCTTGGTAAATGGGAAGAATCCGTAAGGGATTGCCAAAGGCATCGGCACATCGCACACCACGAGATAAGCCGGTCCGAAAACCACATCCTTACCCGGTCTCACTTTCGCTCTGGAAAGAGAAATATAGAAGTCGGGATGAGGATCATCACAGGTCGTATATCTACCATGTTGCAGATAGATAGCTCCAGTAGAATCACGTTTTGATCGGGCACCCGTCAGGAATCCATCCTGCTGCTCTGTATATACATTATTAATAAGTGCCTTCTTACTCTTGAAATTGAAGGCAATCGTATCCGTATCGTAGGTATCAGAGCCCATCTTGAAGACCGGTTTACCCTTGACACCACCTTCAGCAGTAGAATCGGCGGTACCCGTAGCCTTCACATTACTCTTGTCGATGTCCATGGAAATCTTGTCGCTCGTAAGGTCCATGTTGGTATATTTCACATTGGAATTACCATAGAGATGCGCCACTTTATGGGGAGCATCATAGACGAGCGAATCCTCCGCCGTATATTGCACCGGGGCATCCACGCCACCGGCTTTCTTGCGATTCAAGCTATCCAGTCGGATACTGTCATCGACCACTTTATTATGTTTCCATATAGCCTTCTGCAGCGAATCCATCTGCAGGGTATCATTAGCAGCGTCCACCTTGACTTCATTGCCTAAGGAATCCACCCATACAGAGTCTCCCACAGCCAAAGCGGTAGAATCAGCCATAGTCTTCTTCTTTTTCTTAGAAGGCATACCCGGATTGGCCACCATCATGCAGACAGCAGCAAAGAGCAGTACAGCTATAGTTGATTGTTTTCTCATTCAATATCTTTTGAGAAGTTATATTTCAAACAATTTCTCCCATTCCTGGAAGCGTTTCACTCCTTCTTCGCCAAATTTAGCGAGACTTTTCTCTGCCTTTTCTATCGACTTTTCCTCGTCGAGATGGGTTTTGCTGAAAAACTTATCAGCATAGCAAATCACCTTTTCCTCCATTGTTTCGGGAAGGAAATCCTGATGAGGCAGCGGCAGATTCTGCTCTTCGATTTGCTTACATGTAATGCCAGCCCCCGTATGGCGTTCGCATACCCGTGCATGGCGTTCATATCCTTCTTTGCGCAGGATTTCAGCTCCCATACGGCCATGACAGATGTATGGATGAGACCCAAAGCACTGTATGCCAGGAGCATCCGTCAGGAAGATTCCCAAGTCGTGGAGCATAGCAGCTTCCTCGACAAACTGGGCATCCAGCTGCAATTCAGGATGATACGAAACAATCTGTAGCGCTTTTCGCGCTACAGATTGACTATGTGTAATGAGGAT
>ERZ1034939.1232-NODE-1232-length-12708-cov-4.859322_pt1 | contig 12708 bp, 8 predicted proteins | sample MGYA00520626_ERZ1034939 | MGnify/ENA primary metagenome ERZ1034939 (study PRJEB33766, sample SAMN09781751) | gut metagenome | biome: gut microbiome | host: Homo sapiens | place: Madagascar | study: EMG produced TPA metagenomics assembly of the PRJNA485056 data... | reverse complement strand
GGGTTGGGGAAACCGGGTATGGAGTCTGTTGTGCCGGATTTTCCGTATGCTGGTTCCGTACATCGAAAATCTGATTTGTTTTATCCCATTTTTTATGATCAACAACCGTGTAGTCGGCAGCCAGTATTTTTCAAAGCTGGATGCGTACCTTCTCTATGTGTTGCTGTTTGCCATCGTATATGGTCAGCAGCAGGCGATTTTCTCGGCCCTGCTGGCGACTGTGGGCTACTGTTTCCGCCAGATGTACCATCAGAGCGGACTGGAGGTGCTGATGGACTACAGTACCTACATCTGGATGGCACAGCTTTTTATCCTGGGAATGGTTGTCGGTTATATGCGGGATCAGATTCTCCAGATTAAAAAGGATGATGAAGAGGAGATCGGGTATCTGCGCGGACAGCTTGGCGATATGACGGAGATCAATGACAGCAACGTGCGCATGAAACAGCTTTTTGAGCTGCAGCTTGTCAACCAGAAGGACAGTCTTGGAAAAATCTATGAAATTACATCGTCGCTGGAACGCTACGGCGCCTATGAGGTGCTTTTCTATGCGGCGCAGACGATTTCGAAGCTGATGAATACAGAGGATGTGGCAATTTATACCGTCGCCAATCGCGTCTATGCGCGTCTCTTTTCGTTCACATCACCGACAGCGCGAAAAATGGGAAATTCCATCCGCTATCCTGAGATGGAGGCAATGTATGAAGACCTCAAAGAGCATCGCGTTTACATCAACAAAACGATGGATGAGCGCTATCCGCTGATGGCGCAGGCTATTTATGCAGAAGATGAGATGCAGATCATCCTGATGCTGTGGGGACTTCCGTGGGACCGCATGAATCTTGCGGAATCCAACCGTCTGACGGTCATCAGCTATCTGATCCAGAATGCAGTGGTGCGGGCAAACCGCTATCTGGAAGCGCTGCACGAACACAGGTATCTGGAAAACAGCAAAATTCTCGAAAAAGATGCCTTTACGCAGCTGGTAGCGGCATTTTTCGAGGCGAAGCGAAACGGTCTGACAGAATGCTCACTGGTTCGGATTGTGTGCAGCAGCGAAGATTATAAAAAAGCAGGTGAGATTCTGGAACAGAAGCTGCGTCAGACGGATTATATCGGGATCCTGGATGGCGGGCTGCATGTATTGCTTTCCAATACCGATGAAGAAAATGCGAAAGGTGTGATCTTGCGCTTCGGGGAAGAGGGTCTGAAAAGTATCCTTGTGAACAGGGAGGTGGCAGCGTGATGAGCCATGAAACCCTGACTTTTGTGGTTCTGTGGATCGTCAATGCCCTGATCGCCCTGATCTATCTGCTGATCGGAGCTCTGGTTTATGTTCCGGCGTGTGATTTGAAACAAGAGCAGGGAGAAGAGGTGCAATACGATAACCGGAGAGCCTTTTTGATCCGTTTTATCGTCATGGTGCTCTGCCCGGTCGTCGGTCCGGCGTTTTTTCTGTGCAGTTATCTTCTTTTCAAAACCGTATTCCGTCAGGCAGTCGATCTGGAGGATGTTGTGTTTGGTAAGGAACGTGTGCGGACACATCTGAAGGCGGATGAGGAGCGGGAGCGCAACATAGCACCGCTCGAGGAAGCACTTGCCGTCAGCGATAAACAGAATCTGCGTATGCTGATGCTGAATGTGATCCGCGGCGATCTGCAAAAATCGCTGGAATCGATTACTATGGCACTGAACAGCGGGGATTCCGAGACATCGCATTACGCCGCATCGGTGCTCTGCGATGAACTGAACAAGTTCCGCTCACAGGTACAGAAAATGTATACCGGGATGCAGCAGGAAGGCGAAGAAGAGACGGATTACGAGAAGATGATGCTCGACTATATGAACAGAGTTTTAAGCCAGAAAGTCTTTACAACTCTGGAGCAGACGAAGTACGTCAAGATGCTGGAGGAGGCCACAGAATCGCTGTATCGGAAAAACAGAGAGCGGATCTTCGTAAAACAGTATGAGGGGCTCTGCCTCAGACTTCTGGAACTGAAAAAATTTCCGGAAACTGAAAAATGGTGCCGGCGTCTGGTACAGCAGCATGGAAATACACTGGAGGCGTATACGTGTCAGTTAAAGCTGTATTTTACCATGGGTGAAAGAGAAAAGTTTTTTCAGGTGATGCAGGAACTGAAACAATCGGACGTTATTATCGATAATGAAACGCTGGAGCTGATCCGCATTTTCAGTTAGAGCGTGTTTGAAAAATCATTTCCGCGAAAGGAGGGACGAAGAGATGTCCATGAGATGGCTGACAATTTTACAATTTCTGGAAATTTTTGCTGCCTATGGCATCGTAACCCTGTTTCTTCCATGGCGGATCCTTGGGAAGAGGTTTCATCGGTTTTCCGTTGCAGAACAACTGATCGCTTATTTCTTCGCAGGGAATTTTTATATCATTTATCTCGTTTATCTGCTTCAGTTTCTTCGGATCAGCAGTCGTGTGACGCTGCTCCTCGGAACTGCAGGGCCATTCCTTTTTGTCTGGATCCGGAAAAGAAAAAAACAGATCCCGGGAGCAATTGAGAGCCTGTTGGTATGGATCGAACGATTGCTTGACAAAGAGCGGGGAAAAAAGACATCTCTGGTGCAGCTTCGCAGAGCTGTTTCCGAACGGTGTTTTCGGGGAAAACGAAAGCAATGGCTGCATGCGCTGCCGGAAATAGCAGTGCTGCTGGCGGCAATTGCAGCGATCACGTATGTGTATGGACCGAATATGGTGGAAACGTTCGGTTACAAAGCAAGTGATATCCCAGTGCACAACTACTGGATCAATGAGCTTGAGCGGAACAATATCTGGGTTGCGGGCGTGTATCCGTATGGACTCCATATTGTGATTTATTATCTTCATATGGTGTTTGGAATTCCTACCTATGTGCTGCTTCGGATTTTTGGCGTGGTGCAGACGTATTTTGTGTATCTGGCTCTGGTCGCGGCGCTGAAAATGGTGTGCAGGGGAAGGTTTACGCCGTATTTCGGGATACTGTTTTATGTGATGGATATCTTCAACTGGAGTACGTACGCCCGTTTTGAAAGTGCACTGCCGCAGGAGTTCAGTATGATTTTTGTCCTGACCTCTGTCTGTATGGCGATCCGTTTTTTTCAGGAATTTGCAAAAGAACGGAACGGAAACTGCCGCTGGTATCTGGTACAGTTTGCGATTGGATTTTCGCTGACGCTGACCGTTCATTTTTACGGTACGATGGCTGCAGGCCTGTTTTGTATTGGCGTTGCTGTTGGCTTCTGCTTTCGTTTTTTCCGGTGGAACTATTTCAGAAGAATCCTGATTACGGGAATATTAAGCGTCCTTCTCTCAGTCCTGCCGATGGCGGCGGGCGTTGCGATGGGAAAGGGGCTGCAGGGATCGCTGTACTGGGGAATGAACGTCATTACCGGTGATAAAAAGCAGGAGGATGCGGACACAGCAGGTACTTTATTACAGGACGGTGTATCCGACAGTCTGACGGCCGGCGAAAAAGAAAGCAGCGGCAACACAACCAAGAACGGTGAAACCGGTTCTGTGCTCAGCCAGTCCCGGATAGAAGAGCTGCGAAAAGAGGCAGAAGAAAGAATACAAAAGCAGCAGAAACCGCTGGCGGAGAGGCTCAAAGAAAAAGGATCGGCAGTGCGGGAAAGCATCCGTATCAATGTCATGAATGTAAAACCCCATATGGCAGAAATTACGCTGGGAAGTATTGCGGTTTTGCTGCTTCTTGGTATTTTCCTGTTGGTGCTGCGGGAGAACGGTTTTGCGGGAGCTGTTTTGTCTGCGGCTGTTTATCTGCTATGCATGTGTTCTTTGCAGTGTGCATCGCTGCTGCATCTTCCGGCGCTGATGGATGCCAACCGCTGCGGCATTTTCCTGTGCTATGCCATCTGCTTTGCCTGGGCGCTTGGCGTAGATGCAGTGGTGTATCTGGCGATACGCTGGTGGAAGCGAAGATGGCTTGGCGAGATGGCTTCCCTCCTGACACTTGTAACGGCTGTAACAGCCGTTTTATCGCAGGGTCTTATAAGAGAGCCGGTAAAAGTCGGAGCGCTGGAAGATAACGGAGCCATGGTATGCGTTACCAATATCTTGCGGGAAAATAAAGATTTTACATGGACAATCTGTTCAGCGAATGATGAGCTTCGCATGACAGAATTTTATGGATATCACTATGAGACCATTACCTTATTAAATCAATTGAAAGATCTGGGGCAAAATCCGGAGATTATAATACCAACGAAATGTGTGTATTTTTTTATTGAAAAAATACCAGTAAGTGTGGATGGGAGTACAGGACATGAGGAGGTAACTGAAGAAGGAGCCAAAGAACCGGTACCGGGAGGCTCGGGAATTCTTCCTTATACCAAGGAATCCCGCTGGATCACGATGAGCCATATGTATGAGTGGGCACAGAGGTTCCAAGAGCTTTATCCGAACGAAATGGAAGTTTACTATGAATCCGACAGCTTTATCTGCTATCGCCTTCAGCAGAACGTTAACAGTTCATACAACCTTGCGATTGATTATGGCTACAACAACCCAATGCCAAAATAGAGCAGACAGGAAAAAACAAAGAGACAGACAGGGCTGGAAAAACTGAAATTTCAACAAAAAAGACTTGATGACAGAAGGAGGAAGAAAAAATGGTTTCCCGCAGAACTTTTGCAGCAATCACAATGCTTATGGCAATCATCCTCTTTTTGTTTCAGGGTCTGAATCTGGCAAAGGAAAAACTGAACCACTATGAAAAAAATGCGTATGCGGCAGAGAAAGAAGATCTGGAAGATGGCAGCGGCGCATTTGGAACAGAAGACGCATCCGGCGAGAAAAACATAACAGGAAGCCGGGGAACGATCGTCTATATCGGAGAAGCCGAGGAGCATTCTGTGGGGGCGGTTGTCTGTGAATGGTGCCGGTATATGAAGTACGAAGCAGCAGTTTATCCATCCATGCGCAAATATGAACAGGCAATGGAGAAGAAAGGTGCAAAGCAGCCGGAGATGATTGTAGTGAATTCAGAAAGCATCGACTGGACCGCCTTAAAGGATGTCATAGATTTGCAGGACAGTGTGGATGAGGGGATCCATGTTGTGTTTGCAAATCTCCCGGAGGTGTCTGTGATCCGGAAAAATCAGAAGCTGCGGGAGCTGCTTGGAATTGCAGAAGTAAAAGAGGATTCTACAACCGTAACGGGGTTGGATCTGTATGACAATCTGATGCTCGGCGGAGAAAATATTTACCGGGCCGAAAATAAGGAAGAAGAAAACAGGCAGGATCTTAAGCTTACGTTTCCATGGTTTAAGCTTGGAGATGGAACCAAAACTTATATGAAAGGCTTTCCGGAGGATCAGACGCTGAAAACCCAGGATTATCCGGTTGTGATCTGGCGGAAAAATTTCGGGACAGCCAGTGTATTTGCCGTAAATGGAGATTATATGGAGGATGAAACCGGGCTGGGACTGCTGACGGGAATGGTGTATGAAACCAGAAATTATCTGATTTATCCGGTTGTAAATGCGCAGAATCTTGTTGTGCAGAACTTTCCGTCACTTGCGGAGGAAAATACGGACAAAATGCAGGAGATTTACGGAAACGGAACAAAAGATGTTAACCGCGATATTGTCTGGCCATCGATTGCAGCAATCTACAGAAAAAATCATTTTGGTCTTACCTGTATGGTGGCACCAAAACTGGATTATGATGCTCCGGCAGAAGCAGATGGCGAGCTGCTGCATTATTATGCGAAGCTGCTCAACGAAGAAAAAGGCGAGATGGGACTTTCCGGTTTTACAGAATCCGAAACATCCGTAAAGGAAAAATTAGACGAAGATCAGAGCTTCATGCAGAAAAATCTTTCGGATTTTTACTTTTCCTCCTTTTTCAGTGGAAACCTGAGTGAACAGGAGATGGAAACAGCTTTACAGCAGTCTGCTCTTGGGAGTGTCCGCACCGTAGTTAAGAGCAAAGATACGGCTGGCGATCTGGTCAGCTACCTGGATGCACAGACGACACAGCAGAAAATTGTCACGGAAGATACCGGACGTTTTACCTATCGTTCCTGGATGAAAATGAAGAGTATTGAAAGTGCGCTCGGCTATGCCAGTGTAGGGCTGGATTTAAGCAGAGTGATTTATCCGAAAACAGAGGAGGACCGCTGGGAAAAAATCGTCAAAGAATTTGCCTCCAACCTCGGAACCTACTGGCAGCCATTTTCCGGATTTGACGGTACCACGGTTTCCACCTGCGATTCCAGAATCCGCACCTTCCTGAACTTACGCTGCGAGGACGAAAGAGAGGGCGACACCATCACCTTAAAGACCACGGGAACAGAGAAAACTGCGTACTATGTGATTCGGACACACAATGAAAGCGTTGAAAAGGTCACGGGCGGAATGGCAGAAAAGCTGGAGGATTCTGCATGGCTGATCCGCGCGGAAAAGAGTGAAGTAACGATTACACTTCGTGCATCCGACCGGCGGTATTACTATGAAGAGGGGGTGAAAAACGAATGAAAGTCTGTATGGTAGCGGAGGGCTGCTATCCCTTTGTGGTAGGCGGTGTTTCCAGCTGGGTACACAGTCTGATCCAGCTTTTCCCAAAAACAGAATTTATCATCCTCGCCATTGCGGCAAACCGTTCCCAGCGCGGAAAGTATGCGTATGAGCTGCCCCAAAATGTCTCCGCCGTCTATGAACTCTATCTGGACGATGTGGACTGGGGCGGAAGTAAAAAACGACATAAACATCGGCTGAAGAAAGAGCAGTATCAGGCACTTCGAAGTCTGCTTCTTGATCAGGATATCGAGTGGAATGTCCTGTTTGATCTGTTCCGGAAAGAAGATGTTTCCCTGAATGCGCTCCTGATGGGAGAGGATTTTCTGAATGCCGTGAAAGAGTGCTACAACCTGAAATACAGCCAGATCGTTTTCTCTGACTTTTTATGGACTATGCGCTCCATCTATCTGCCGCTGTTTCTCACAATGCAGACCGAGCTCCCGAAGGCGGATCTTTATCACTGCGTTGCAACCGGCTATGCCGGCGTGCTTGGCGCAATGGCAAAGCATTTCTATGGAAGCCGTCTCCTGATTTCGGAACACGGTATTTACACCCGGGAACGCGAGGAGGAGCTGATTAAAGCGAAGTGGGTTGCGGGAATCTACAAAAATATCTGGATTGACCAGTTCCGGAAAATGTCAAAGCTGGCGTACCACGAGGGAACTCTGATTACCTCCCTGTTTGAGCACGCGCGGGAGCTGCAGGTTGAGCTTGGCTGTCCGGTGGAAAAGACGATGGTCACACCGAATGGAATCCGTGTGGAAAATCTTCAGAATATCCCGGGAAAGACCGAAGAGGATACGGGAATGGTGAACATCGGTGCAGTTCTTCGTGTCACACCCATCAAGGATGTGAAAACGATGATCCAGGCATTTGCCTTTGCAAAAGAGCGCGACAGAAGACTGAAGCTCTGGATCATGGGACCATGGGAGGAGGACCGGGAGTATGCCGAGGAATGCTTCCAGCTCGTATCGGATCTGGAAGTTCCGGACGTGGTATTTACCGGAAGAATCAATATCCGGGATTATCTGGGAAGAATGGATGTGACGATTTTGACCAGCATCAGCGAAGGCCAGCCGCTGACGATTCTGGAGAGCTATGCGGCACACAAGCCGGTTATTGCGACAGATGTCGGAAACTGCTATGGTCTGATCTACGGTGAGAGCGATGATTTCGGCGCAGCCGGAATAGTTACGCATATCATGAATATAGAAGAAATCGCACAGGCAATGCTGGATATGGCGGCCGGTGAGAAAAAACGCCTCGAAATGGGAGAAACCGGATACCGCCGTGTTATGCAGAAATACCGTGTGGAATATATGCAGAAAACATACTGGGAGATTTACCGCGATTTTGCGGAGCAGATGGGCCAGAAATGGCAGGAGGAACCGGTAAAGCTGCCGGAAAAACAGAAATAAAATAAACACCGCAAGGTGGAAAGGGGATAGATGGCATGGCAGGAATCGGCGTTCGCCTGAATCGGATTTTTGAAAAAAATACCATTACGACAAACCTGATTGGATTCTCCTACAGTACCGTTGTAACGATTGCGCCGATGATGGTTGTCATTCTCAATCTGATCTTAATGGAGGAGCTGCTCGAATTTTCCAGTGTCGGCTATGCCACGCGTGAGCTGTTTTCCTGTACGATTCTCTATATCTTTATTTTTGCGTTACTGACGGCATCACCGTTTAATGCGGTGCTGTCCCGTTATATGTCCGACGTGATCTACGAGGAACGGTATCAGGACATCCTGCCGTGCTATCAGATCGGAATGCTTCTGAATATCGGATTGAGCTGTCTGGTCGGCATTCCGTTCTGTCTGTGGGAGCATTTTGTCGGGAAGGTGTCAACGGCGTATGTATTTTGCAGTTTCTGTGGCTATATCAGCCTGGTGCTGGTTTTCTATTCCATGATTTATCTTTCCATCTGTAAGGATTATCAGAGGATTTCACAGTATTTCTTCTTTGGAATGCTGGTTGCATTTGTCCTGGCATTGATTCTGCATTTCCTCATGAAATGGGAGACGACGCGCAGCATGCTATTTTCCCTGACGGTTGGATTTTTTGTGACGGCAACACTGGAAAACGCCCTGATCCGGCGGTATTTTGTCAAAAAAAGTAACCGCTACCGGCCGGTGCTGCAGTATTTCAGAAAATACTGGAAACTGATTTTTTCGAATTTTCTGTATATTCTGGGGCTGTATATCCATAACTTTGTGTTCTGGACAACCGATATGCGGATGGAGCTGGTAAAGAGCTTTGTCTGCAATCAGCCATATGACATGGCTTCCTGCCTTGCCATGTTTACCAATCTCTCGGCATCGATTATTTTCATTGCGCGCGTTGAAATGCGTTTCCATGAGAAATACAAGCTGTATTCCGAGGCGGTGATTGGCGGAAAGGGAGCTGATATTGAAAATGCAAAAAAGCGGATGTTCCGCCAGCTTTCCAGTGAGTTGATGACGCTTGCACGCCTTCAGTTTATGATTTCCGTTGTGATATATCTGATTTGCGTGATTTTCCTGCCGCAAGAAGGCTTTTCCGGCATGACCATGAAAATTTATCCGTCCCTTGCAGTTGGATATTTTATTCTGTTCCTTATGTATGCGGAAATCATTTTTCTGTATTATTTCGATGACCTGACCGGCGCAATCCTGACGGCGATTGTGTTCTGTCTTGTCACCTGGATCGGCAGCCTGATTGCTACCCATCTGCCGGCCGTCTGGTATGGGGCTGGGGTCATAGCAGGATCGTTTGCAGGATGGAGCGTGGCGTTTGTGAGACTGCGATGGGTGGAAAAAAATATGGATGCGCACGTTTTCTGCCGCGGAAATCTGATCAGGCACGGGAAAGGAAAGCGCCCGTCCGGTCTGGTATTTCAGAGGGCAGAAGAGCAGAAACAGAAGGAAGAGATGAAACGATGAGTACAGCGACAATTATAAAGGTTTGTGTGATCCTGGCAGGGCTTGGGATTATGGCAGTGACGTTTGTGCTGCATGCGAAAAAGAAACTGACGATAAATCTGGCGGTTACCTGGGAGCTGCTTGGCCTTGCGGCAATCTTAAGCGGTGCGGTTCCGAAGTTCTCCGGCTGGAGCAGCCGCTTAAGTCTGGGAAGTCTGGCGGTGCTGCTGCTTACCGGGTTCCTTGTCGTGTGGGGCATGTATCAGATGACAATACAGATTTCTTCTCTGCTGATGAAAAATCAGGAACTGGCAATGCAGGTTTCTTTGCTGAACCAGGAGAATGAGAGAATCATAAAAGAGCTGGAACGTCTGACAGGAAAGCAGGCAAGAGACTTATGAAAAAAATACTGTTTGTAATCAATACGCTTGGCCGTGCAGGAGCAGAAACGGCTTTGCTGGAGCTTCTGAACCATCTGGATACAGAGAAATATGAAATTTCGCTGTATGTACTGCTGGGACAGGGGGAAATGATTTCAAGGGTGCCGCCGGAAGTTCATATAAAAAACAAAAGGATCTGTGAGGATTCCGTACTCTCCGGTGCAGGACGGCGAAAACTGCTGCAGACATCGGTGATGGCATTGTTCCGGCACGGACACACCATGGAAAAAATCAGGTATCTGATGAAGAATCTGCGTGTGATGAAGAAGGCGGGGAAAATTCAGCCGGATAAACTGCTCTGGAGAGTCCTTTCGGACGGGGCAGACCGGTTGGATGAAACCTTTGATCTTGCGGTTGCTTATCTGGAAGGCGGCTCTGCTTATTACGTTGCGGATCACGTGAATGCAAAGAAAAAAGCTGCATTTGTCCATATTGCTTACGGCGATTCCGGATATACACGGGAAATGGACCGCGACTGCTACGAGAAAATGGATGTTATCTATACGGTTTCCGGGGAGACACGCCGCCATTTCCTGGAGTTTTACCCGGAGTATGAAGAAAAAGTGCAGGTTTTTCACAATATCATAGACAGAGAGCGGATCGAGAGAGAGGCTAAAAAGCCGGGTGGCTTTTCGGATTCTTATGACGGTGTCCGTATTTTAACGGTTGGAAGGCTGGCACACCAGAAAGCATATGATATCGCCATTCTGGCAATGAAACAGATCAGAGATGCCGGATACAAGGCGCGGTGGTATGTTGTGGGCGAAGGTCCAGAACGGAAGGCTCTTGAAAAACAGATTGCAGAGCTCAGACTGCAGAAGGACTTTATTCTGCTTGGCATAAAGGAAAATCCGTTTCCCTACTATGCACAGTGTGATCTCTATGTACATGCGACACGGTTTGAGGGGAAAAGCATTGCCATTCAGGAGGCCCAGGCGCTTGGCTGTGCCGTGATTGCGTCAGACTGTGCAGGAAACCGGGAGCAGATTGAGGATGGAGTCGACGGTTTGCTCTGTTCGCTGACCCCGGAGGGCATTGCCCGGAAAATAGAAGAACTGATCGATGATAACGAAAAAAAAGAACGGATTGTGGCGGCAGCAAAACAGAAAGGGAACGGACAGACAGAGGAAATTTGGCGGATGCTGGATCTGATGAAGTGAGGCGGGAACTATGGAGCAGAAAGAAGTATTACTGATTATTCCGGCATACAACGAAGAAAAAAACATAGGAAAAGTGATGGATCAGCTGGCACAGCCGGAGATCGCGGAGCTGGTAGATGTACTGGTTATGAACGATGCGTCCTCCGATAACACAATCTGGATGGTAAAACAGCGCGGCTATGCGGTAGTAACGCATGTTTTCAATCTCGGTTACGGAAGCGGTCTGCAGCTTGGTTATAAATATGCGATCCGCAGGGGCTACCGGTACGTGATCCAGATGGATGCGGACGGTCAGCATGATGTATGCAACATTCGAAAAATTTATGAAAAACTGAAAGAAAAAGATACAGACGGAAGAACACCGGATATTGTGCTGGGATCCCGTTTTATGGATGGAAGCGCAGAGTTTTCGGTAGGCTTTGCAAAAAAGCTGGCATTCCGCCTGTTCCGGCGTATGCTGCACATCGCGACGGGAAGATGGATTGCAGATCCGACGACAGGACTGCAGGGGCTCAGCCGCAAGGCAGTGCTTTATTATTCAAAATACAATCATTTTGATGACAAATATCCGGATACCAACATGATCACACAGATGATGCTGCTTGATTTTAAAGTGGTTGAAATTCCGGCAGTCATGCATATCCGGACCTCGGGAACAAGCATGCATTCCGGGCTGAAACCCATCTGGTATATGACGCGGATGTTCTACAGTGTACTGGCCGTGATTTTCCGGTGTAAGGTTTTAAAGATGGATGCGGGAGCAGGGCGAAAAGATGTGGAAAGAAAAATGGAACCGTTTTCTGAAAAAGCAGAAAACAGCACAGAGCGAACCGGCGAGTGATCCCGCGTTCTCTCGGGCAGATTTTGCAGAGTGTAAAGGTGCGGTACAGAATCCGGGCTGCGGCTGGTACCATTTGTATACGTTTGATGCGGCAAAAACAGACGAACCCCTGTATCTTGCCTGTAAGGAAGAAGAGCTTGTACTTCTGCGGATTGGGATCGGAGCATTTCGAACCGGCAGGATCCCACAGGAGTCGATGGCGTGGGTGCGGAAAATTCTCGCATTTTTCCGGGACCAAAAGAAGGGAATGATCCTTCGGTTTGCCTATGATCTGGAAGGAAAAGGATTGGAACGCGAGCCGGGCAGCATCAAAACCGTACAGGAACATATGCGGCAGCTTGGCGCGGCAATCCGGGAATTTTCGGAAGATATCTATGTTGTGCAGGGAATCCTGATCGGAAACTGGGGAGAAATGCATGGATCCCGGTATCTGACACCGGACGGGTTCCGGACGCTGGTTCGGACTATGCAAGATGCGCTGGAAGGCGCCTGTCCGCTTGCGGTGCGCAGACCCTCCCAGTGGCGGGAGCTGGCAAGAAACTTTACAGAAGAAGAGAAAAAATATCTGACTCTGTATAACGATGGGATGTTCGGATCGGAAACCGATCTTGGTACATACGGTACTCTGGCGATGGAAACACCGGAGCAGGAGCCGCAGAGCCGTGGGGCGGAACTTGACTGGCAGAGAACGGCAATGCGCGGCCGTTTTTGCGGCGGCGAGGCAGTACAGCGTGCAGCCGGAGAAGAGAATGTTTCGGCAGAGGAAGCAATCAGGGATCTGGAAAAGATGCACATTTCTTATCTGAACAGTAC
>ERZ1034939.1225-NODE-1225-length-12761-cov-9.755076_pt1 | contig 12761 bp, 10 predicted proteins | sample MGYA00520626_ERZ1034939 | MGnify/ENA primary metagenome ERZ1034939 (study PRJEB33766, sample SAMN09781751) | gut metagenome | biome: gut microbiome | host: Homo sapiens | place: Madagascar | study: EMG produced TPA metagenomics assembly of the PRJNA485056 data... | reverse complement strand
AGCTGGCCTGCGTCCTCGCCGGCGTAGTCGGTCGTGATGTGCATAAACGGAATGCCGGCCTCCTCGGCGGCCTTCTCCACGGCAAACGACTCCATCTCGTAGAGCGTGCAGAACTGCAGGGCCACGTCGACAATGCCGTCGGCATGCAGGTCCTTGGCCATCTGAACAATGTCCTTCATACGCTGATCGTTGGGCGTAAAGACGGCACAGTTGATCTTAAAGTAGCGCTCGGCGATAGCATCGAGCATCTCGTCAACCGTCTCACCGGACTCATCGACCAAGTCCTTGTAATAGCGCGAACCCGTGCAGGACTCCTCGCCCACCACAACGCCGCCGGCCTTCTCGATGAGGTTGAACAGCTTCCAGTTGGGCACAGCCATGGGCGTGCCGGTGTACAGGATGCGCTTGGTTCCCTTGGGCGCCACGCCCTCTCCGGCCTCGACACGCTGCTCACACTCGGCCGCCATATCGTTGATGGCTCCGGTCAGACGCGGCGTGTCGTCCATAAAGGCGGCCTGAACGGTCAGCAGGCTGTCGAGACCGCTAATGGGCGCTGGGTCGGCAGCGCGCGTGGCAGCGAGGCGCTGCAGGGCGCGACGCTTCTCATTGACGGCGCGGATGGCGGCCTTCAGACGCTCAGGCGTAATCGTGACGCCGCACTCTTCCTCAATCTTGGCAGCAAGCTTTTTAACCTCGGCCTTCCAGGTCACGAGCGTCGACTCGTCGTGCACGTTGGGAATATCCATGACGTACATGTTCTTTTGCGTGGCAAAAAACTCGTAGGCCTTCTTCTTGCCATCACAGGTGTTCTCGCCTACCACCAAGTCACTCGACTCGATGTAGGGGCAGACCTCGCCCAGCTTAAAGCCGGCAAAGCTCTTGATAAGCGGACAAGTGTTGCGCGGCAAGTGCTCCTCGACCTTGTCCGTTGCCCAATCGGCACCCGAGCACAGACCAACGGGAATGCCGTCACAGGCAAGCACGATCTCCTCGGGCACGTACACGCAGAACGAGCCCACGATTTTGGTGGCCTCGCCAGCCTCCTTCTTGTCGAGCATCTCCTTAATGCGGCCGCTATGGATGTTGGTGGCCACAAAATCCAAGTAGGACGTGGACTTGGGGCGGTTGTTCTGCGACAGGAACATGTCCCCGTACATCTGGCCCACGGCGCCCAGCAGCATATCGTGGTCGGCAAGATTCATGCCGAGGCTCTCCCACATCGGATGAAAATCGAATTCTTCAGCCATAACGGTTCCCCTCTCGAACCAAAAACGGATAACAGCGGTATCGATGCACGACGGACGGCGATTGCCCGGCCGTGCTCAAACCCGGAATTTTAGGGAACCTGCTTTGCGGTCGATGATTTAGTTGTGCGTCGTCTCTCCCGGAGCCGTGAACATACCTGCTCATATGCGACTCCGAGCCATATGCTGGGCGCGCGCGGCAACGCGGCGAATGTATGTCGTCTGCGGCATGTGCGCACCCTCCTTAACCAGTCGAGGTCAACTATATCAACGGTCATCGCCCCTGCGAACACCGTTGACATTCGTACGACAGCCTCGTGTGCCGTCGTTTAATAAATAATTATCTTGATTGATAAGAGTTTGTCATCCTTCATTCGGCGAACGGCAAGACAAAGCCGCCGAGGCTTATATCCCCGACGGCATTACCCGGCGCTATCGACAAACCAAGTGGATCTTACTCGCATCGAAGTGCATGCGCAGGGTCTCGTCGGCCTGCGGCAGCCCGTCGGCAGCTACGTTCACTTTGTTGACCTTCCACTGCAGGCGCGTCGGCGCATCGACACGTGGCACGTCCAACAGCACCAAGCGCTCAAAACGCGAATCGCTCACGCGAGCCACATGCAGGTCGTAGCTGTTACGACCCCGCTCTGCGCGGTTGTCCATATGGAAGTAGCTCGCACGAATACCGAGGTACGCCACGTTATCGGGAACCTCACGGCCCACGTTGAAGGTCATGCCCCAGTCGAGGGCCTCAACTTCCTCGTCGCCGATCTTACGCGCGCGGCTCGTATTCTTGCAGCCCGTCAGGCGCAGCGCAGCCAAGGTTTGCGGCCGGCGGACCACGTCCTCGACGGAGCCGATCTCCTCCACATGCCCGTTATGCATCACGCAAATGCGCTCGCACAGGCGGCATGCCTCGTCAATATCGTGGCTCACGTAGAGCACGGTACGGTTACAGACGTCGAACAGGTCGAGCATGTTCTGCTCAAGCGCGCTCTTGAGATACGCGTCGAGCGCGCTCATGGGCTCGTCGAACATAAAAATGCCCGGGTGTGCCGCCACCATGCGAGCAAGCGCCACACGCTGCTGCTGGCCGCCCGAGAGGCGCGCGGGATAACGGTCGGCAAAGTCGGCCAGTCCAAAGATACCCAAGTAGCGCTCGGCAAGTTGTCTGCGCGCTGCGGCGTCGCCTGCACCCTCAACGCCGGCACATACGTTATCGGCCACCGTCATGTTTGGAAACAGCTGATAGCTTTGAAACATCAGGGCGCATTTTCGCTCCTGGGGCGAAAGGTTGATGCCCGTCGCAGAGTCAAAAAAGGTCACGCCGTTGACGACGATCTTGCCCTCGTCGGGTGCCTCCACGCCGGCAATGCAGCGCAGCGTGCAGCTCTTGCCGCAACCCGAGGCGCCCAGCAGCGCCACACGCTCCTCGCCGGCATCGAGCTGAATGTCGAGGGTAAAGCCGGGATAGCGCTTTTTGATATCCAGGACAAGCGACATGGTCTATCGACCTCCCTTCGAGACGGCGTCATCGCGCATAAGCTCGGCCAGCGCCTCGCGATCGATACGCAAGGCATCGCCGCCCGCCGGGTCGAGCGAATCGCCCTGTCCGGCGAGATCTTTGGCCTGTTTGCGCTCTGCACGGGAGAGACCACGCTCGCGATACTTTTGCGAATGCGCCGTATACATGTTGATGAACAGAATGACCAGGAAGCTGAACGCAATTACGACCACGACCCAAAAGAGGGCCACCGACGTGTTGCCGCCCATCCACTCAAAGTAGATGGCGATGGGGATGGTCTGGGTAATGCCGGCGTAGTTGCCCGCAAAGAACAGGGTGCAGCCAAACTCGCCCATGGCACGCGCGAAGGCAAGCACCGCGCCGGCGGCAATCGAGGGCCAGCCAAGCGGCATCATAAGCTTGGTAAAGATGCGACGCTCGGACCATCCCAGGGTTCGCGCGGCATCGAGCATCTGCGTGTCAAGGCTCTCAAAGGCTCCGAGCGCCGTGCGGTAGACCAGCGGAAACGACACAACGACGGCCGAAATGACCGCCGCGGGCCAGGTAAAGACGATCGAGATGCCGTGCGCGATGAGCCACTGGCCCACCCCGGTCGAGCGGCCAAACAGCATGAGGAGCAGAAAGCCGCAGACCGTGGGCGGCAGCACCATAGGAATCGTAAAGACTGAATCGAGCAGGCCCTTGATGCGACTCGAGGTACCCATAGTCTTCCACGCGGCAAACAGGCCCAGCGCAAAGGCAATCACCAGGGCAAGGCCACTCGTTTTAATGGACACCCAAAACGGGCGGTAGTCGATGCCGCCTAAAAAGGAGGCCAGAGAGGTCAAGGGGCCCTGCTCATCCCGCAATACGACAGACGATGCTTCTACCATTTGAGCGCTATCAAGCCAACGCGCGCCGCCCTTGGCATCACCCGAGGCCGATGCAATCACCACATAGCGGTCCCCATCCGCACCGCGCTCGTCAAAGCCATAGGTATACCCGCCGGCATCAAACGTTGTTTCCGCCGTAACATACCAAGGAAGATCAACGTCCCCTAGCTGCGCACCTCCCATGGAGTTTGCGCTGTCGAGCTCACAGACGAGGGCCTTGAGACCCGATACGCACTCGTTGTCCTGCGGATCCAATCCATACTTCTCGGCCGCCTTGGGCGATATCCACACCACAACGCGATCGGCAGCAGGCGCCACTACAAGGTCCACATCCTCGTCAACGGGAAACCGGTAGCCCTCGGGCTGGCCCTCCATAGCACGAGCGGTCCCCTTGGCCAACCGCTCAAAACCCTCGATCCCATAGGAAAGCCCATGAGCGGTCGCAGCAACCTGGGCCCCGTCCTCAGCGACCCCAGCAAACGCAAATCCCGGCACCCAGCAAAGCGCGAAGGTCAAAGCACAGGCGACAAGCATGCGGAATCTATTAAGCACGAAAAGCTCCAAGCGAATACAAGGACGGAGTGAAACACAAAACGATGGAATTATCGCGCCAAGCCGCACTACTCGGAAAGCTCAAAGCCGTACTTAGCCCAAATCTTCTGAGCCTTCTTGTTGGTCAGACAGAAGTCGATAAAAGCCTTGGCCTCGTCGGCGTGCTCGGAGCTCTCGGCAACGGCGCCCGGGTACACGATGGGCTTGTGCGAATCCTCGGGGCACACGAAGGCCTCCTCGATGCCGTCATAGCGGAAGATATCGGAGCTGTAGACAAAACCGGCCACGCAGTCGCCCGTAGAGACGTAAGACGCAGCGGTGCCGACCTTGTCGGCCAGGGCCACCTTGTCGACAAGCTCGGGTGCATACTCGCCGTCGTCGCCCTCGGTGCCGGTGTAGAGACCCACAGAAGCTAAGGCCTGGTTAGCGTACTTGCCGGCGGGGACGGTCTTGGCGTCGCCGATGGCGATCTTGCCGTCCAGGTTCACGACGTCGGCGATAGCCTCGATCTTGGTGTCGGAACCCTCAGCACGAATGATCACAAGGTCGTTGACGAACATATCCTCACGGGTGTCGGTGTCGACGAGCTCAGCGGCTTCGGCGTCGTCCATGGTGCCCTTGGAGGCCGTGATGAGTACGTCGACCGCAGCACCGGCACGCATCTGCTCAACGAGGTCGCCAGACGCCTTAAACTGCGTGTCGGCAAACGTGGTGCCGGTCTGGTCGGTGTAGAGCTCTTGGACCTCGGGCAGAGCCTTCTCGAGCGAGTTGGCGGCAAAGACCTGCAGCTCGACAGCCTTCTTGGAAGATGCCTTAGCAGAGCCGGCATCGGAACCGGTCGACTCAGGCTCCTTGTTTCCGGAGCAGCCGGCAAGGCCAAGGCCGGCAGCGGCGACAGCGGAGAGTGAGACGAATCCGCGGCGAGAAACCATATCGAACATGTTCAACCCTTTCGTACCTTGTGCCCGGGCACCCCACCGCGGGCTTTATTCTGTAACTAGATTATACTTCGATGCGAATAATGATTATGAGAAATTATTCTCGTCTGAAAATATAGTTTCAAGCATGCCTACAGAATGCCGTCCCCTTGGGCGCAAATAAAAGGCGGAGCAGCCGTTCAGGTCGCTCCGCCGCAGGTAAACCGCTTAGTTGGCGTGCCCGCCGCCTGCTGTCATCTGAGCCGCATGCTCCAGCTGGTCCGCTATGGCCTCCCAGCTTTCGCGGGCGGCCTTCGTAGAACCGGGAAAGTTTACGACAAGTGTATGACCTCGTTGCATGCACACAGCGCGCGAGATCATAGCGCGGCGCGTCTTGGTCATGGAGTATGCACGGATCGCCTCCGCAATACCCGGCACGTCGCGGTCGCAGACGGCACGCGTCGCCTCGGGCGTCACATCGCGCATCGAAAGTCCCGTGCCACCGCAGGTGAGCACGACATTGGCGTGGCACTCATCGGCGGCTTCCACAATGGCATCACCGATCTCGCTGACGTCGTCGCGCACGACCACATGCGAGGCGACCGTCCAGCCCTGCGCCTCGATAAGTTCCTCGAGTGCGGCTCCAGCCTCGTCCTGGGCAAGATCGCGCGTATCCGAGCACGTCACGATCGATATCTTCAGCTCCATAGCATTCCTCCTACAACACGGCGCCCTCGGGCAGGTCGACGCGAACAACGTCCACGACATCGCCCACCTTGAGGTCGCACGGTCCTTCGTCAACACGCAACAGGCAGTTCGCACGCTGCATAGTTCCAAGCAGCGCCGAATTCTGCGTCTTAGCCTCGGTCACCAACAGCTCACCGGTCTCGGGGTCGCGCAAAACCATGGCGCGATCGAAGAAGCGGCGATGCTGTCGCTTTTTCACGCCGTGTGTGAGCGTCGCCTGCTGTACGGGACGCGCACCCTCGGCAAAGCCGCGCATCTTGCGGATCGCCGGACGCGCAAGCATCTCAAAGCCTACATACGCCGCGGCCGGATTGCCTGAAAGTCCCAGGTAGGGCTTACCTCCAAGCAAGCCAAACGTGATGGCCTTGCCCGGACGCATCGAGATGCGGTCAAACAGCACCTCACCCTCGCGCCGGACGAGCGCCGTCACGTAGTCGTAGTCGCCTGCCGAGGCGCCACCGCTCGTAATGACAAAATCGCACTCCAGCACGGCGCGATGCACCAGCTCGGCAATCGCCTGCTCATCATCGGGCGCAATGCCGTAGAACACGGGCTCGGCTCCTGCATCGAGCGCTTCGGCCATCAACGCCGACGAGTTGGAGTCGCGAATCTGCCCGCGCGCCGGCATGTTGCTCGGTGCGACCAGTTCCGTGCCCAGTGAGATGATGCCCACACGCGGGGCAGCGTGCACCTTCACGCTCGCGTATCCGGCGCTTGCCAGCAGACCCGCGCCCGCCGGAGCCACGACCTCGCCGGCGTGCATCACAACGTCGCCGGCATGGGCCTCCTCGGCGGCAGAGCGAACGTTCTCCCCCACCTTGGCAGGCGCCGAAAACCTCACACGCGAGCCCTCGTTGCCGTCGCCATCGAGCACGTCGACGATCTCGTATTTCACCACGGCATCGGCACCTTCGGGTACCGGCGCGCCCGTCATGATGCGGACCGTCTCACCCGCGCCGATTGCGCCCTCAAACACATGGCCCGCGGCCTCGTGTCCGATAACGTCGAGCGTCACCGGCGCCTCGCCAGATGCCTGCGCCAAGTCCGACGAGCGCACGGCATATCCGTCCATAGCGCTGTTGGCAAACGGCGAGATGTCGATATCGGCCACCGCGTCCTCTGCCAAGGGAAGACCGGCGGCCTGCCACACGGGAATCTCGACAACTTCGGTGCGATTCACGTGCGACAAGACGATCGCCTGCGCGTCCTCCAACGGAATGAGTTTCTCAGCCATATACACCTCTAGCATGCTGCGGCGCGCAACAAAAGCGCCGATTCTTTATGTTTATCTCAGTATAATCCCTCGCCGCCTGCTCAAGACCTGGCCCGCGGCCGTGAATACACCTGTCGGTAACGGACGGCGAAACAGAACCGAAACCAACCTGCCGGTTTGTCTCGTTTGGCACGTTCTATAATGCTCGTGTTGCAACCCAAAAGAGGAACGTATGGCTTTTACCGACAAACCCGAAAGCGCAAACGAGGCGCAGGATCATTCCCATTCGCTCGACGACAGCGGCTTTTTCTCCCTTAATGACGTCATCATGGCAGGCAGGCAACAGCTCACCCGCTCCGAGCATCTCTTGGTTGCCGACACGCGCCGCAACGCCCGCAACCTACTCGCGAGCGCCAAGTTGCTCGTACTCGTCGTCATTGTCTCGCTCGCCATGGGCGTTGCCGCTTGGGCGTTTTTGGCCTCGCTGAATATCGCGACCGACTATCGCGAGCACCATGCGTGGATTTACGCGCTGCTTCCCGTTGTGGGCGTTGCCACCGCATGGGTGTACAAAAACCACGGTCTTGCCGCCAAACGCGGCAACAACCTGGTCATCGACTCCGCTCTGGGCACACGCCTCATCCATATGCGCATGGCCGTCCTCACCTTCGTCTGCTCCACGCTCACGCACCTAACGGGCGGATCGGCCGGTCGCGAGGGAGCCGCGGTGCAGATTGGCGGCACCATCGCCAGCAACATCTCGAGCCTCGCCCACCTCAAAAAGCATGACCACCACGACCTCATGCTCGCCGGCATCTCGTCGGCCTTTGGCGCCGTATTCGGTTCGCCCCTTGCCGGAGCTTTCTTTGGCATGGAGATGTGCTTTATCGGCAAGATCGACTACACCGCGGGCATCTACTGCCTGGTCGCCTCGTTTACCGGCTACTTTACATCACTCGCCCTGGGTACCGAGTACGAAGCGAATGTCATCGCCAGCGTTCCCAACATGACACCACGGACGGTTGTCATCGTTGTTATCAGCGCAATTATCTTCGGCCTGACGGCACGCCTCTTTGCCTGGTCGGTTCGAACCGTCAAGAGCCTGTACGGTCGCTTTATCACCAATTACCTCGTTCGCGCACTCATAGGCGCACTCGTGGTTTTGGCCGCCTATGCCCTCCTCGACGCCTGGAACTACGCCGGCCTTTCCACGTGGCTTTCCGGCGCCGGATTTGCCGGCAACACCACCCTGGCGGACGCAGTCATCAAGTTGGTCGTCACAGCGCTTACCCTGGGCGCGGGCTTCCAAGGCGGCGAGGTCACGCCCCTGTTTGGCATCGGTGCGGCACTCGGTGGCTGGATCGGTTGCCTTACCGGGCTTGACCCCAGTTTTCTGGCGGCTCTCGGCATGCTCGGCGTGTTCTGCGCCGGCCTCAACGTGCCCATCACCACCTGCATGATGGCCATCGACCTGTTCCACGGTACGGCCGCTGGGTTCTTTGTCATCGTGGCCTTTATCAGCTACCTAACCGGCGGACACCGCGGCGTGTACCCCGCCCAGCGCATCATTTCACCCAAGCGCCGTTCGCTTATTGTGGATGAGGGCGGTACGGTAGCGGATGCTATCGAGCGCCACAACGACCTGATAGAGTAGATGTAATAATCGCCGTGCAGCCACATTCGGGGGCAATTCGACCTGAGCGCGACCGCACTGTTATGCCACACGCCGGGAGTCGCCCCATGCACGCAACTGATTTTGGTCGCACGCTCATCATCGCCAACCCAGCCGCCCAGTCGGGTGCGGCGCGCGAAGTTGCCGAGCGCCTGCAACGCTTTTTGGACATGACTGCACGCGCATCCCAGTTTGACCTGGTGTTAACCGAGCGTATGGGACACGCCAAGGAGCTGGCCGCACAGGCTCAGGGCTATCGCACCGTTATCGCCCTTGGCGGCGACGGCGTGATTCACGAGGTCATCAACGGGCTTATGACGCAAAAGGAGGACGCCCGCCCCGCTCTTGCCGTCCTGCCCGTGGGCTCCGGCAACGATTTTGCCCAGACGCTCGGCATCGACGATTTCTCCGGCAAGGATTTTGGCGCGCTGCTCACCTGCGAGCTGCAGCGTCAGGACATCGGGCGCATTCGCTCGTGGAACTCTGCGAGCGGCAGCGGCGAGGCTACCGTTGAGTACTTCGACCAGACGCTTTCGATCGGCATCGATGCCGCCATCGGCCTTGGCACCACCGAGCTGCGCAAAAAGACCGGCTTGACGGGCGCGCCGCTCTACACTCTCTCGGGACTTGAGCAGTTTGGCCTACGCTATCGCAACTACCCCATGACAGTCAGCTTTGACGGGGCGCCCGCCGAGCGCGTGAGGGCGATCATCATGGCGATTCAGCTGGGCCCCACGTATGGCTCGGGCTATCGCATCTGTCCCGATGCCGACCCCTGTGACGGTATATTCGACGTCTGCTACGCCTGCGGCCCCGTTCCGCGCGCGGTCGCGCTTCCCATGTTCCTTTCGGCCAAAGATGGCCACCATACCAAGCTGCCGCCGGTTCGCATGCGCCGCTGTCGCCATGTTGAGCTTACCTTTGAGGAGCCCGACTACCCCATCCAGGCCGACGGCGAGCCCGTTGTCGCCTCGCGCATCGAGGTCGACATACTCGGCGGAGCCCTCCACGTCTGGCGCCCCACCCACTAGCCACCCCTAAGTTGCGGTGAAATAGGGATGTTTATACAGCTAAAGCCGCAAAACAGTCCCTATTTCACCGCAACTTATTGAGAAGATCATTCCTCCCTGCCCGGCTTGCGACGGTTGGCCTTTTTAATGGCGTTGAAGTGCTTGTCATTGAGCCTGCGCTGGCGAGAGCGCTGAGGCACCTTGGTCTTTACGCGTCGGCGCGGTGGACGCCCGCGACGCCCAAGCTCAGCGCGCAGCTTACGCAGGCAGCTGCTACGGTTTTGGAACTGACTGCGGCTCTCGCGCGCCGTCACGGTAATCCCCGAAGGGATATGTTTCATACGCACCGCCGAGTCCGTCGTGTTGACGCCTTGTCCGCCCGGACCCGTCGCGCGAAACACCTGCACCTCGCAATCGCGCGCCAACTCCTCGGCCGACATCTCGGCATAGCGCGCATACTCACGCCATCCCATCTTGTTCTCATCCATATCAACACCTCCCCTCATACAAAAAATGTGACAAAGGGACAGTCCCTTTGTCACATCGCATACCAATCGCTTGTGTTGCGCGCTTAGGCGAAGGTGATCTCGCCGGTCTCACAGTCCATATCGGCGATACGGGCCAGGCTCTCGACGCGAAAGCCGCGCTCGCGGAGCTTGTCGCCGCCGCCCTGGAAGCCCTTCTCCACCGCAATGCCAATACCGGACACCTCGGCACCCGCAGCCTCGCAGATCTTGATAAGACCCTCGAGCGCGCAGCCGTTGGCCAAGAAGTCGTCGATGATCAGGACCTTGTCGCCCTCGGACAGGAAACGCTTGCCAACGATAACCGGGTACTCCTTCTGCTTGGTAAAGGAGTAGATGGTCGTGGCGTACTGCTCGCCGTCGAGGTTGATGGACTGTGCCTTCTTGGCAAAGACCACCGGCACGCCGCCAAAATGCTGAGCCGCGATGCAAGCCATACCAATGCCAGAAGCCTCGATCGTCAGGATCTTGTTGATCTCGACATCCTTGAACAGACGGGCCCACTCGGCGCCCATGTGGTCGAACAGCTCAACGTCGCATTGGTGGTTGAGGAAGGCATCAACCTTAAGGACGTTACCGGCCTTTACGATGCCGTCATGGCGAATACGATCCTCAAGCTCCTGCATGGCGCAACCCCTTCTCGCGGCAACGATACCGCGCGATTAATAAACGTTGTTCGATAGTCTACCACGGACCGACCCCCGCCCGTCCCACAAGCCGCATCGCACCACAAACCAGTTTTTTTGAGACGGCGCGAATACGTGGCAGGCAGCCTCCCAACACGCTAATGGCGGGCGCGCATCCTCACCAAACGAACCATCGAGAGGACAAAGCCCACGGCTGCCACGGCCATCAACACATAGAACACCGAACGAAAACCAAACAGGAACACATCCGGACGGCCTGCAACAAAACTGGTCACGGCCTCGCCCATCGCCACGCTCATCTGCCCATACAGGATATTCGACGCCACCGTAATGCCCACTGCCATACCCGCATAGCGCGCCAAACTGCCCAAGCTGCCCGCAAAGCCGAGCGCTTCGCGCGGAGCCGAACCCATATACAGCGAGTTGTTGGGGCTCTGGAAAATCGACGTGCCGCACGACATAAACGCGACGCAGCACACGATCACAGGGATAGAAGAGTGCTCGTCGAGCGTGCTTACCGCAAATAGACCGCACACGTACACGCCCAGGCCGACCGCCGTGGGACCCTCGCAGCCAACACGGTCCGAAACCGTACCCGAAAGCGGGCCGATAAAGGCATTCACCGTTGGCAGCGCCAAAAAGAGCAGTCCGGAAATGTCAGACCCAAACCCATGCGCATCCTGAAAATAGAATGGCAGGATAAACTCGGATGCGCCGATGCCAACGAACACGATGAGCATGCAGGCAAGGTTGATGGTGAAGGCCGAATTTGCAAAGCAGCGACGAGCGGCCTCGATCAGGGACATGGGGCGCTCGCCGGCCTCTGGCCTAACATGCGGCAGCGTGTAGAGTCCCACGATAAACGAGATCACGCCAATGGGCAGGTTGATGAGGAAGATGCTCTCCCAGGGAAAGCTTGCCACCAGCATGCCGCCGAGCACGGGGCCACACATCATGCCGAGGGCCACGAAGGTCGCGAGAATACCCATGGCACGGCCTCGTTCCCGCGCCGGAAACGACTCGGTGATGATACCCATGTTGTTAGCCATGGCCGCCGCGCAACCGACACCCTGAACAATGCGCGCCAGGATAAGAACCTCAAGCGAGGCCGAAAGGCCGCACAGCAGCGAACCGACCGAAAAGACGATGACGCCCAGCTGGAACACATTCACCTTGCCACGCACGTCGCCCAGACGGCCAAACGGCAACATAGCCACGCAAGTCGCAAGCAGATACACCGAGCTTACCAGCTGAATGCGATCGAGGCCCACGCCCAGTTCCTTTTGCATCACGGGCAGCGCCACGGTCACGACGGTCGAATCCAGACACACCATAAACGTCATAATGAGCACGGTAAACAGAATCGCCCACTTGTTCTTGCCATGGGTGTCGCCCTCTAGGGCAATGTGCTCGCGGCGCAGCTGCTCTGCTGTTTTCTCCATATCCATCCTTTCGAGTGGCGCAACGCAAAAACGGGGCCCCAATCGCCTGCAAACAGTCGCGATTGGGGTCCCGCCTACGGAATCGGAACTAAAGGTTACCAAAGCTTTCTGCCAGCATCGGCGCCTCGCACGAACGCTAGACTAGCACTGCTCGAGCGCCTGCTCAAGGTCGGCAATCAAATCGGCCGTGTCCTCGAGGCCGCACGACAGGCGCACCATGTCGGCGGAGATGCCACAGGCGATGAGCTCCTCATCGTTCATCTGACGATGCGTGGCATTAGCGGGATGCAGGCAGCAAGTGCGGGCGTCGGCCACGTGCGTGGCGATCTGGGCGAGCTTGAGGCTCTTCATAAAGGTCTCGGCCGCCGCGCGACCACCGTTAAAGCCAAAGCTCAC
>ERZ1034939.1222-NODE-1222-length-12822-cov-9.095559_pt1 | contig 12822 bp, 12 predicted proteins | sample MGYA00520626_ERZ1034939 | MGnify/ENA primary metagenome ERZ1034939 (study PRJEB33766, sample SAMN09781751) | gut metagenome | biome: gut microbiome | host: Homo sapiens | place: Madagascar | study: EMG produced TPA metagenomics assembly of the PRJNA485056 data... | reverse complement strand
GAGGGCGGGCAGCGAGAGTATACCCCAAGCGACAAGCAAAGCAGCATACCAAACAAGAGAACAAGGAATGACAAAGGCGGGAACATCTTAACCGATGCTCCCGCCTTTTGGTCAGTCTGTAGGAAGGTCTTTCTTACCAAACAAAAGAAAAATATATGGGGGCAATATCCACGCAATGGCAGCGCTTAGCCATTCGTTTAAGCCGAGGTGAAATGCAATCTGAGAAAATACACCGCCCCATTCTGAAAGTTCGATCCAAAACATAGTGAATGATGTAAAAGTTCTTTGGGTCAGGTATGTGAATATGCCCAATACAATATTTAAAGCCACTAAAGCAGAAGAGGAAAAGAAAATTTCTTTGCGTGTCATTTGGCGAAAAAAGAAAAATCCGCCAATACAGACAACCGCAAGGAAGAGAACGGTAGACAGGATCAGCCACCGGGTATTATCCGATGAAAGGCTCCCGTCAGGCAGCGTCACGATTGTCCATTTTCCTAAAAAGTGTACTTCCATTTGAAAACATACCCAGCTTGCCGCCATGCAATAAACGGGGATTTTCCACCAGGATTTTTTCATATAATACGCCTCCTTTGCACGGTTTATGGAATTGCATTCTGCCTTGGTCGTGAAGTCATATTCCTCGGCTTAATGTCGGATTGGAACATTTCCGATGCTTCGCTGGGTACCGAGGATTTAGCACGAATGTCGGCGATTTGCGCTATCAAGTGATGTGAGCTTCATCAAAACCACAGAATATGATTAGAAAATGATATAAGGGAATCTTGCTTCATAGTTAAGAAATGTTTTGAATGTCATATTCGAGCCGTTGTACTTCCTTGAACATAGCCGCCCTAAACAAGTTATCTACAGTCTGGGTATCTTTTTTATTGAAATTCTTTTGGCCATATACTTCAGATAGAATTGCAGCCTTTTCTTCGAGAGAATATCTGTCTGCATTGACTATATAACTTGAACGGTTAACATTCTTTGTGATTTCATGATAAGACCGTACAAATCTCTTGATATCTTTTGGCTTTTCAATGCCATAGCGAGAAAACAAATGTCCAACGAACCAATCAAGGTGAAAAAGGATGCTTAAATCCGTAAGCTGAGAGTAATAGAATAGCCACCCGTATTTTTTTGAGTCAAGTATGCATCCCGTGATTCTGAGGTCTAGTCGCCAAATAAACACCTGCAGGGAAATGTTTTGCTTTTTTCGCAGTCGGAATAGTTCTTCAATGGAAGCTTCCAACTTTTCTTCTGCTGAAGGGCGAATCCCGACCTTGTTACCGAAAAACATATATCCAAGAAAAGGAACACCATTAACGATTTCGCCAAACATGGTTTTCTTTTCATTTGCATCCAGAATATAATCGGTTTTAAGTGTTTTTACACAGAAATCCTTGATTTTGCTCGCTTCCAATGCATTGCAAAGAATCAAAATATCGTCAACATATCGATAAAAACACACATCATATAAGGAACATACTTTTTCCTTGAAATCAGATAAATAAATGTCCGCTAAAATATTTGAGATAGAAAGACCCTCTGGAACACCGCATTTATTCTTACCCCTTATAGGGGCTGAACCAATTCGTGCTATTGTTTCTGTAGAAATGGCTTCCTCTAAGAAACGAATTGCCTCGGCTTTCCGAATTTTCTTTTTGACTTTCTTTAGTAATAGGCGGTGGTCGATTGAAGCATAAAAATGAGTAATATCAATTTTGACGTAGCCATTGAAATATCCAGACAAAACTTCTTGTGTAATATCTCCGACAATTGTATGAAGAAGTGGCTCTTGGATAGCTGTGCCAAAAGAAGCTTGCAAGAATTGATGGTAGGCAGATAAGGCCAATTTGTCTCGAATCGTAGGAATTGAAATAACTCTTGGTTCTTTTCCACGCCCCTTGCTAATCAATACTTCTCGGTAGCGAGTAAACTTATATTTTGCGGATAGCACTTTTTGAGAAATTAATTGAACATTTTCATCCAATTTGTTTTCAAAAGCTACTGGTGTTATTCTGTCCATTCCAACCGTTGCTCGATATTTGATTTTATCAGAATAAATAATTTTGAGCCATTTCGGTGAAAAGTAACGGCGAAAATATCGAGCGGCATTCATATGGTTTACCTCAAAAAGAAATAAAGAACTGCAGCGATAATAGGCATGAAAATTAATGCAGTTCTCCACATATATCCACACACAAGCTGACAGTAGTAATTACGCTTTTCCACATTAGACAATGCAAAAGTCGAATCTGTACTATTGGCTTTTAAGCGATATAAGTCAATTGGTATGTGGTTCTCTGATGCTTTCAAAAGAACTGCATACTTGGCGCTGATGCTCAAAATACATTTAGTATCGTCATTGCGCGTACAAGAAAGCTGATCTAATAGCAATTGCAGCGCAATGTAATTTTGCTTCAACGAAGATGACCGATCACGATAGCCTGCTGAGTTTGCATATATGATGGAAATCGTAAGTGCAATTGAACACGCTAAACTAATGATTGAAAGTAAATTGTCTTGCTCCGTCAAAGAAAGCAGCGATAGAATTATAACAAAAATTGAATAGTAGACATTTAATATTTCAATGTATTTTGCGTGTGATAAAAGTCTTTCGGATGCATTAATTCGGCATTTTCGAGTTATCCAAATATTCCTACTCAGTTTATCTTTTAATGATAGTTCCATTTTAACACCTCAATATAAAAGCCAGAGGAATTGCTTCAGAAATACAACATCGTCCGAATAATCAGAATTCCAAAAGGAACGAAGATTAATTAGCAAGAAAATCCCTACATACGCAGGAATCATGCCGAAGCATAAGCAATCCTCTGGCATATTCATTTTATCAAAAGCCGCAGCAAAATTCAATATGTGTGCAAATACCATGGAATTTTCACCGCAATAGACAAAAAAATAATAAAATCCCCCTAAAATCAACGATTTCAGAGGGATTTTGGTCCGAGTGGCGGGACTTGAACCCACGGCATCCTGCTCCCAAAGCAGGCGCGCTACCAACTGCGCTACACCCGGATACATGATATTTGCTTCTTTCTATGAATGAAGCTTTATTAGTATACCGCTTTTTGCATGGTTAGTCAAATGTTTCTTTTAAAAATGGCTGTTTGCACATTCTTCTGCGCATGGTGAAAGCGCCTGCGGCCCGCCTGACTTTACCGAAAAAACCAAAATGCCCCGCCTTGGCCGCAAGCCGGTATATCCAACCGGCTCGGCAGCAAGGCGGGGCATCGCTGTTATGGGGCTTATGTTATGCCTTGCCCAAGGCGGCGACTGCGCGCACGGCGACATCCAGATAATCGCCTTCAAATTCTTCGATCTTGCCTGCATCGGCTAAGCTTGCCAGCTTCGGGTCAATGGGCATGCGGGCCAGCACGGGCAGGCCATACTTGGCGGCAATCTCGTTCACATGGCTTTCGCCAAAGATCTTGATCTCCTTGCCGCAATCGGGGCATTTTACATAGCTCATGTTTTCCACAACGCCCAAAATCGGCACATTCATCATCTGTGCCATTTTTACGGCCTTGGCAACGATCATGCTCACAAGCTCCTGGGGGCTTGCCACCACGATAATGCCGTCCACAGGCAGCGTCTGGAACACAGTCAGGGGCACATCGCCGGTGCCCGGGGGCATATCCACGAACATATAGTCCACATCCTGCCAGATCACATCGGTCCAGAACTGCTTCACAGCGCCGGCGATCACAGGGCCGCGCCATACTACGGGGGACTCCTCGTCGTCCAAAAGCAGGTTCACGCTCATAATCTTGGTGCCCTTGGGGGTTTCAGCAGGCCAAATGCCGTTTTCATCGCACACAGCCTGACCATGTACGCCAAACAGCTTGGGAATGGAAGGGCCGGTGATATCTGCATCCAGCACAGCCGTGCCATAGCCCTGACGAGCCATTGAAACAGCCATCATGGCGCAGGTCATGCTTTTGCCAACACCGCCTTTGCCGCTGACAATGCCGATCACTTTTTTTATGCTGCTCATTTTGTGCGGGGCTTCCTTGGCGGGAGCGGCGTTTCGAGAAGAGCAGTTCTGGCTGCAGCTGCTGCAGTCATGGGTGCATTCGCTCATAGTTATTCATATCTCCTTCTGGGAAAATCACGCCGACAGATCATTGCCGCAGCAAAGCCGGGGCGGACTTTCCTGATAATTGGGCGGCTTTTGCCGCCATGCACGGAACTCTGCGGCCGCGCTCTTTATAGTATATCATAAATGCGCCGAAAACAACATAGCTTATATACTAATGATTTTAAAAGCGAAACAAATTTTCATAAAATGAGAAAAGAGAGCGTGTATGACGAACATCTATCTCAAAAATGCTGCGATTTTAACGGCTGCATCGCTGGTGCTGCGCGCCGCGGGAATGGGGCTAAGGGTGTTGCTGGCCGCACATCTGGGCAGCGAGGGCATGGGGCTGTATCAGCTGGTGTTTACAGCTTACGGCGTGTGCATTGCAATGGCCGTTGGCGGCCTTTCGGTGGCATCCACGCGCCTTTCGGCACAGGCATTGGCGCAAAATGACCGGCGCGGCGTGTGCAGGCTTATGCAAAGATTGATCGGTATGGGGGCAGTGCTGGGCTGCACCGCGGCGGCGGCGCAATACCTGCTGGCCAATGTGCTGGCACGGTGGCTGCTGGGCGATCTTCGCGCAGCAGCGGCATTGCAGATCCTGGCGTTCAGCCTGCCGTTTATGGCGGTGGGGGCGGCAATTCGCGGCTATTTTATGGCGGCCCGCAATGTGCGCCCCAATGTGGCGGCGCAGTTGGCCGAGCAGGCGGTGCGCATTGCGGTGATCGTGTTTTTGCTTCACACAGCCACGGGTGCTGAAATGCCCCGGATGGTGGCACTGGTTACGATGGGCAACACGCTGAGCGAGGCAATCTCCTGCCTGTGGATGCTGTGTTTTTGGAGGGGCGAAAAGCGTGCGCTGCAAAAAAGTATTTCAGCATTGCCGACCTGTGTGCCGGGCTGGGGCAAAGTGATGGAAGTCTTTTTGCCGGTGGAGGGGAACCGCTTGGTTTCCAGCTTGCTCCGAACGGCCGAAACCAGCCTTGTGCCCGCGTGTTTGGCGCTGTATGCAGGCAGCCGAAGCATGGCACTTTCCCAATTTGGTGCGCTGCGCGGCATGGCAATGCCGCTTCTCACATTTCCGTTTTCCTTTTTGGCAACGCTGTCCGGCTTGCTGATGCCCGAGATCGCGCGGGCTCACACGGCGCAGAACAAAAGTGCTCTGCAGAGCCTTGTGGGGCGCACGATGGCCGTTACGCTGGGTATATCGCTGTTTGCGGGGGCTTTTTTTACGCTGTGGGCCGTGCCGCTGGCCCAGCTGATCTACCGCGACGCCGAGGTGGGGCAATATCTTGCATGGCTGGGGCCCATCGTGCCATTTATGTATTTGGAAAGCATGGTGGACGGTATTATGAAAGGAATCGGCGAACAGCTGGCCAGCTTTCGATATGAAATGCTCAACTCGGCGCTGCGCTTTTCGGCAATTTTGTTTTTGCTGCCGCGCTTCGGCATTGCCGGGTATGCGGTGATCGTGGCAGGCTCCAATGTGTTTACCTGCCTTTTAAATCTGCGCCGAATGCTGCAGGTGCTGCAAATGCGCTTTTGTTGGGGGGAATGGCTTGTGCGCCCGGGGCTGATCCTGCTGGCATCGCTGCTTGTGTGCATGGCTGCGCAGGGAAGCATTCCCTCGGCGGATCATATAAGGCGGCTTTTTGTTGCGGGGGGCGCCATGGCGCTGAGCTATGCGGTGCTTTTATGGCCGCTTTGCCTGCGCAGGCACTTTGCGGCGCTGCAAAATAAAAAGGCACAAACATAGCTGGCCGCAGGGGTTTTAAAAGGCGCTGCAAATTGTTATAATAAAGGGGAAAAACAAACAAGGAGAATCTCCATGGCCGAAGATAAACTGATCTTAGTGGATATATTTGACCGCCCGGTTGGCAGTGCAGGCAAGGCCGAGGCACACCGCCGCGGGCTTTTGCATCGGGCCTTTTCGGTGTTTCTGGTGTCCGGAAATACCATGCTCATTCAGCAGCGTGCGCTGCACAAATATCATTCGGGCGGTTTGTGGTCTAACGCTTGCTGCTCGCATCCGCGTGTGGGAGAGGCACTTTCCGATGCCGTACAGCGCCGCCTGCAGCAAGAGCTTGGCCTGCGCACGCCCTGCCGCGAGATAGGGGCGTTTGTGTATCACCATAAATTTTCCGAGGAGCTGTTTGAATATGAATACGATCATGTGTTTGTAGGCGAATACACAGGCCAAGTGACGCTGAACCCGGAGGAAGCCATGGCGATGCAGTGGGTAGATCTGGATGCGCTTGCAAAGGATCTGCAGCAAAACCCGCAAAAATACAGCGCATGGTTTTTAACAGCAGCGCCCATGCTGCTTGCGGAGCTGAAAAAAGGATAACAAAAAATCTCTGCTTTGCCGATGCCGGTAAAAGCAGAGATTTTTTATATACATTTGTCCGCGCAGATGTGGCAGCAGGCTCAGGAGCATCTGCCGCAGGCGGCGCAGGCGCTGGGAGTGGCTGCGCAGCCGCCCAGTGCGGTTTCACGCAGTTCCATGGGAATGCGCTTGCCAACGGCGTACATGGTATCCAGCATTTGATCAAACGGGATCAGCTGGCGAATGCCGCTCAGCGAAAGCTCGGCAGCGATCAGTGCATTGGCCACACCGGCCGCATTGCGGTTCTGGCAGGGATATTCCACCAAACCGCCCACCGGGTCGCACACAAGGCCCAGCATATTCATCAGCACGGTGGAAGCGGCATCCAGAGATTGCGCAGGGGTGCCGCCCATCAGCTCCACAGCAGCCGAGGCAGCCATGGCCGAAGCCACACCGATCTCGGCCTGACAGCCGCCCACAGCACCGGCCACGGTGGCGTTGCGCATGGCCAGATAGCCCACAGCACCGGCGTTGAACAGAGCCTCGATGATTTTATCGTCCGAAAGGGAGTAATGCTCTTTCATGGCCAGCATAAGCCCGGGCACCACACCGGCCGAACCGGCTGTGGGAGCCGCTACGATCAGGCCCATGGAAGCGTTTACTTCCAGCACAGCCATGGCGTAGGTGATGGCCTTTTGCAGCAGATCGCCGCAAATGCCGCTGCCGCCTGCACGGTGAAGCTCCAGCTTTTTGGCCTCGCCGCCGATCAGCCCGCCCATGGATTTTACAGGGCTTTGCAGGGGCTGGCGGGCAGAATCCTGCATGATCTTCCATGCGCGCGCCATGCGCTGATTCACGGCTTCCGGCGTGGTTTCGCCCAGCTGGCATTCGCGCTCACGCATAACGCCCGAAATCGAAAGGCCGCTTTTGGCGCACAAGTCCAAAAGCTCTTTGGCCGATTTGAATTCCAGTTCCATGATAAGTTCCTCCTTACGGCTGCACGACCATTACATCGGTGATATTCGGATTCTGGCGCAAAAGCTCGCTCACGCCCTCAGGCAGGCGCTCATCCGATTCCACAATGGTGTAGGCGGTGTGGCCTTTGGCTTCACGGAACAGGCGCATAAAGGCAATGTTTACGCCGTGCTCGCTCAGAATATTGGTGATATGCGCCACCACGCCGGGCTTATCCTGCTGCACAACGATCAGCGCATTGTACTCGCCGCTGAAATCTACTTTCACGCCGTTGATCCGCACGATCCGCACCTTGCCGCCGCCCAGCGACTCACCGCGCACCGTCATAACCTGACCTTCGGCATTTTCCATGCGGATATCCACGGTGTTGGGGTGAATGTCCGTTTCGGTTTCGTTGGGAGTAAAGCTGTAGGCAAGGCCGCGCTTGGCGGCAATGTCAAACGAATCGCGAATGCGGGTGTCATCGGCCGAAAAGCCCATAATGCCGCCCAGCAGCGCACGGTCGGTGCCATGGCCGTGATAGGTTTTTGCAAACGAACCGTACAGCGTAAAGTTCACGCGAACCAAGGGGGGAGTGATCATTTTCTGCGCCAAAAAGGCAATGATCTCGGCCCCGGCGGTGTGTGAGCTGGAAGGGCCGATCATATTGGGCCCCAACACATCAAAAACACTAATAAAAGCCATTGTATTCTCCTGTTATAAAACACTTCCGGCGCAGGGCGCAAGGCGCACCCTGCGCCGGAAGCTGATAGCTATAGTTTTACCGGGTCGCATAAAATGCAATCAGGCATTTTTGATGAACTTCTGATACAGGGTCTCCACGATCACACCGATGGCGTTATCGCCCGAAACGTTGCAGGCGGTGCCGAAAGAGTCCTGCGTGATGTACAGTGCCACCATGATAGCGCAGATGGGGCCGTTGGGGTCGCCTGCTTCTGCACCAAAAATCATGTACAGGAAGGGCAGAGCGGTCATGATCGAGCCGCCGGGAGCGCCGGGGCTGGCCACCATGGCAACGCCCAGAGTCATAATAAAGGGCACAACGGTGGCAATGCTGATGGGCAGCTGGTTCATCAGGCACACTGCGGTAGCGCAGGCGGTGATGGTGATCATAGAACCGGCCATGTGGATGTTGGCGCACAGAGGCACAACAAAGTTACGGATCTGGTCGCTCACGCCGTCAGCGGCTGCACACTGCAGGTTGACAGGAATGGTGGCAGCAGAGGACTGTGTGCCCAGAGCGGTGGTGTAGCCGGGGATCTGGTTGCGGATCAGGGTGAGGGGGTTCTTTTTGGAAACTGCACCGGCAACGGTGAACTGCACCGCAATGCACACCAGGTGCATGATGATGACCACCAGGAACACCTTCCACAGAATGCCCAGAATGGCAAAGGTTTTGCCGGACTTGGTCATGTCGATGAAAGTGCCGCAAACATACAGGGGCAGCAGGGGAATGATCACAGAGTGCAGCACCTGATCAATGATGCCGGAGAAATCGTGCATGCAATCATACAGCGTGTTGCCGATGGTTTTGCCGCGCAGGGTGGAAAGGCACAGGCCAACCACAAAGGCGAGCACAACAGCCGAAAGGGTATCCAGAATGGGAGGGATCGAGATCGACAGATAGCTTGCCAGAGAGTTGTCGGCGGTGGCAGCGATCTTTTCCAAAGCACCCTCGCTCATGAAGTGAGGGAACAGGTTGGAAGAAACCAGATAAGACACCGAACCGGCGATCAGGGTGGAGCCGTAAGCCAGAGCCACCGTGATCAGCAGCAGCTTGCCTGCGCCGCTTTTCAAATCGGCAATGCCCATGCTTACATAGGCCACGATCATCAGGGGAATCACGAACTTCAGGAAAGAGCTGAAGATTCCCGATGCCGTTACGATAATGCGGCAGAACCACACGGGGAAGAACTGGCCGATCACAATACCCAGAACGATTGCGATCAGCAGCTTGGGCAGCAAGCCAAGCTTAGCTTTTTTCTTTTCCATTTTTTACATATCCTCCTAAAATCAATCAACCAATCAGTTGACTTCCTATGCAATATAGTCTACCATAGAGTTAGAATTGAAGCAAATTCAAAAATAAAATTATATCGTTTACTAAAACTAATAGCAGGAATGCTTTTTACAATATAAAACAGGAGGATCGCCATGGAAATTCGCCAGCTGGTCACCTTTATTCGTGCCTCACAGTTTCAAAGCTTCTCCAAAGCGGCCGAAAGTCTTGGCTACTCACAATCGGCTGTCACCGTGCAGATCCGCGCCTTGGAAGATGAGCTTGGTGTGCGCCTGTTTGACCGATTGGGAAAGCGCGTGGTACTTACCGGACAGGGCGAAAACTTTTTGCAAAATGCCAAACGCATATTAGACGAAGTATACAATGCCCAGCAAAGCATTAAAAATAACGGAGAGCTTACCGGAACATTGCACATAGGCACGCTGGAATCGCTGTGCTTTTATCGGCTGCCGCCGCTTTTGCAGCAGTTTCGCGCGGCGCACCCCAAGGTGTCGGTGCGCGTATGCACGGGTTCGCCCGAGGAAATAATCGAAAAAATGGAACGCGGCGATGTGGATCTGATCTGCATTCTGGATGAACCGCGCGACTCCGCCAACTGGCACAAATGTGTAGAAGTGCCCGAAGAAGTGGTGTTTGTGTGTTCGCCCGGCTTGTCGCTGCCCCATCAAGGCGCACTTTGCGTCAGCGAGCTTTTGGACAAGCCGTTTTTCCTCACGGAAAAAAATGCCAACTACCGCCGCCGGTTTGACCGTTTTTTAGCAGCGCACGATATCGAACTTTCCCCAAGCTTAGAAATCAGCGATACTTCGTTTATCATTAAAATGCTGGAAAGCAACCAAGGGGTATCGCTGCTGCCAAAATTCGCAGTGGAGGAAGGCATCCGGGAAGGCAAGCTGCAAAGGCTGGAGGTTTCGGATTTCCGCGTGACAATGTACCGGCAGGTGTTGTATCACAAGGACAAGTGGTGTACGCCGGAAATGAAAGCCTTTTTAAAACTGGCAGAGCAAGCATAAACAACACCACCGCACAGTTCCCGCCGGGGCGGAAACTGTGCGGTGGTGTTCAGCAAAGCCGATTTTTATACCGTTTCGGGATGGGACTTGGACAACAAAACCACGCACTCACAATGTGTCGTCGCTAGAATCGGAACACATGGATTCAGCCTCGTTAGAAGCATGGGAACACAAAACAGCAGGGAAGTGGTTCTCCTTGCTATTCTTGCGAAGCGGCTTGAAATTCTTGCCGTCCACGCTGTTCTTGAACCCGGTCTTGTAAACAAAGACAATCATGTAGGGGTCTTTGTTCCCATCACTATCATAACCGCCCACGATTACTTTTTCAACTATACTTTCAAAAATATGTCGGTCAAAGGTGTCCAGAACCTCATTCTGTTCAAGTGTCTGTCGGAACATGGCGACACGCTTGCGCATGGTAGTTTCGGTTTCGGCTGCATCTTGCAGGCTTTCACACTCTTTCTGCAACTGCTCAATCTGGCTGGACAGGTCTAAATACTTTCGGTCGTAGGTCTCCTTGTCAATGGTATCTTCAAGACGCATATCAACCAGCTTGTTTTTCTTGACTTCCAGAGCGTGAATGTCCTTTTCAGCTTTTGCAAGACGCTTGCCCGCGTTGCTTTCGGAAAGGGCTTCTTCCGTCCGTTTCATAAACTCGTCCAGAACATCCTTGTTGTTCTGGCACAAGAGGCGATAGGATTCTACAAAAGCCCGTTCAATCGTTCTTTCGTCAACACCCTTGCTCTCCGGGCAGAACTTTTTTCCTTTTTTGGTGGAAACGACACATTGCCAGATTGCTTTATTATATTGTGAACTGCTATGCCAACTCCTCCTTGTCAGGGTGCCACCACAGAAACCACATTCTATCATGCAACTAAAAGCGTATTTCCGGCTGAACTTTTCACGTTTGCCGTCCACGTTAAGGCTGCGGGGCTTTGCACGCCGCCGCAAAATTTCCTGTGCGGCTTCAAAGACTTCTTCCGAAATAATGGGCTCGTGGTGCTCACGAATATAAAATTGATCTTCCTCGCCGAAGTTGTACAGACGCCGTTTTGAAATAGGGTCAACGGTGAATGTCTTTCCTAACAAAATGTCGCCTTTGTATTTTTCGTTTTTGATAATGCCGATTACGGTACTGTCCGCCCATTTGGGACTGCCGCGTTTGGTTTTATAACCTAAGTTTTCAAGTTCTTTGGCAATAACCGAACCACCGGCACCCTCCGTGTATCGCTGAAAAATGTAACGGACAACAGCCGCTTCTTCTTCGTTGACGGTGAGGGTTTTGTCCTCTGGATTGTAGTCATAGCCTAAACAGCCCTGAAAACCGACCAGCTCACCGCGCTGCATTTTCATCTTCAAGCCCTTTTTGACATTCGCAGAAATATTTTCGACTTCCTGCTGTGCAACAGAACTTAAAATCACAAGGAGCAGTTCGCCGTCCATAGTAAGGGTGTTGATGTTTTCTTCTTCAAAAAACACAGCCACACCTTTATCTTTGAGCATCCGAACATATTTCAGAGTGTCAAGCGTGTTTCGTGCAAACCGTGAAATGGATTTGGTAATCACCATGTCCACGTCACCGTTCATACAGTCGTTGATTAACCGCTGGAAATCCTCGCGCTTTTTCACCTGCGTACCTGTGATAGCTTCATCAGCATAGATGCCTGCCAAAGACCATTCCGGCTTACTTTTTATAAGTTCGGTATAGTATTCGACCTGCGACTTGTAGCTGTTCAGCTGATCTTCGGTATCGGTGCTGACACGACAATAGGCGGCTACGCGCAGCCTTTTTTCAAAGTTTGTACGCGCTCGTGGAGAGAGCGTGTTTCGCGCTTTAATGACTTCAACATCTTTCATGCTTGACCTCCTTGTTGAATGTGTTCCTTTCATTGCGTTAATCATAACGCCAATGCAACACAAAATCAAGAGGATAGTTCGGAAACCACACGATAATCTTTCATTAAGCGCTGCTTGATAAGGGAATACTCTCTATCGGTTATGAGCTTTCTTTCTAACAGCTGCTTCAAAAAAGCAAGCTGAATGCTATAACGTATCAAATTTTGTTCTTTCAAAAATATCCCCCTTTCACAAAATAAAAAATGAGCCAACGGACGGCTGCTGGCAGCAACCCACGGGAATCTCACCCCTGCATTCCTCATGCAGCCCTACTCATTGCCTGCGACGCTCTGAACGCTCGGACTTTGACGGTAAGGGAGTATCAGCCTGCCTGTATGTCATGGCCCGCAAGCAGCCGCGCTTGCATTGCGGCGTGGTGGTGATCGCTCCACTTTTCAGAGAAAAGCATCGTGGCGCACCCGCCGTCCGGCTCGATACAGACAGCAACGTATCCGTTTGCCCTATGATGCACCGCCATTGTCCTGCGGGC
>ERZ1034939.1220-NODE-1220-length-12837-cov-4.600219_pt1 | contig 12837 bp, 8 predicted proteins | sample MGYA00520626_ERZ1034939 | MGnify/ENA primary metagenome ERZ1034939 (study PRJEB33766, sample SAMN09781751) | gut metagenome | biome: gut microbiome | host: Homo sapiens | place: Madagascar | study: EMG produced TPA metagenomics assembly of the PRJNA485056 data... | reverse complement strand
ATGATTATCATGAGAAGCAGGTACAGAAGATCTTTAAGAAGCTTTATAATCAGGCCGATATCTATAAGGGAGCTTATGAAGGCTTATACTGTACTCCCTGTGAATCCTTCTGGACAGAGTCTCAGTTAGTGGACGGCAAGTGTCCTGACTGTGGACGTGAGGTAAAGCCTGCTAAGGAAGAGGCATATTTCTTCAAAATGAGCAAGTACGCTGACAGATTGATTGACCATATCAATAAGCATCCTGAATTCATACAGCCGGTATCCCGTAAGAATGAAATGATGAATAACTTCCTGCTTCCGGGCTTACAGGATCTGTGTGTATCCAGAACCTCCTTTAAGTGGGGAATCCCTGTAGATTTTGATGATAAGCATGTTGTATATGTATGGCTGGATGCGCTGACCAACTATATTACGGGTATTGGTTATGATGCAGACGGCAACAGTTCTGAGCAGTATAAGAAGCTGTGGCCTGCTGATCTGCACCTGATTGGTAAGGATATCATTCGTTTCCATACGATTTACTGGCCTATCTTCCTGATGGCGCTGGGTGAAGAACTGCCCAAGCAGGTATTTGGTCACCCATGGCTGTTACAGAACAACGATAAGATGAGTAAGTCAAAGGGTAATATCATCTATGCAGATGATCTGGTGGATTTCTTCGGTGTAGATGCGGTACGTTACTTCGTATTACATGAGATGCCTTATGAAAATGATGGTTCTATTACATGGGAGCTTATGATTGAGCGTCTCAACTCTGACCTAGCAAATACGCTTGGTAATCTGGTCAATAGGACCATTTCCATGAGCAATAAGTATTTTGGTGGTGTAGTAGAGGACAGACATGCAGCAGAACCTGTCGATGATGATCTCAAGGCAGTTGTAACAGGTACTTATGATAAGGTAGAAGCCAAGATGGAGGATCTGAGAGTTGCAGATGCCCTGACTGAGATTTTTGCACTGTTCAAACGCTGCAATAAATATATTGATGAGACAGAACCATGGGTACTGGCAAAGGATGAAGCGAAGAAGGACAGACTGGCTACTGTACTGTACAATCTGGTAGAGAGTATTTCCATCGGAGCTGGTCTGTTAGAGCCATATTTACCGGAGACAGCACAGAAGATCGCAGCACAGCTTAATACAACTGTAAGAGACTTCGATTCTGTGAAGACTTTCGGTCTGTATCCATCTGGAAATAAAGTAACAGAGACTCCTGAGATTCTCTTTGCCCGTCTGGACCCTAAGGAAGTTATGGCTAAGGTAGAAGAGCTGCAGCAGAAGCAGGCAGCCGCAGCCGGACAGACACAGGAAGCAGCAGAAGATGAGAATGTCATTGACATTGAACCAAAGGCTGAGATCACATATGATGATTTTGCCAGGCTGCAGTTCCAGGTAGGTGAGATCATTGCCTGTGAAGCAGTTCCTAAGTCCAAGAAATTATTGTGCAGCCAGGTAAAGATTGGCAGTCAGGTAAAGCAGATTGTATCTGGTATTAAGGCACATTACACACCGGAGGAAATGGTTGGTAAGAAGGTTATGGTTCTGGTGAACTTAAAGCCTGCTAAGCTGGCTGGTGTTTTATCTGAGGGTATGCTGCTGTGCGCAGAGGACGCAGAGGGTAATCTTGCTCTTGTGTCACCTGAGAAGCCTATGCCTGCAGGAGCAGAGATCTGCTAAGTAAAAGGCTGTATGGCGCATCCCTTTAGAGGGGTGCGCTTCTTTATAACCTAGGTTTATCTGTCTGATGGAGGGCAAGGCATGAAAGAACGGATAGATAAAGAAAGACTCCATTTATTTGCGCCAAGAGATATTCTGGTGACGCATGTGGAGGTAGAAGGTATTATTTTTATTGAGAAATTAAAGGAAGCAGTAAAGAATGCTGTTGCCAGGAATGAGATACTAAATTCCAGAGTAGTCATTGAGGAGGATGGCAATGCTTATTATGAGACTCAGAAATTTGACGATAATCCCAATGATATGGTCAGAGTCCTGCATAATGTATACTGGAAGGATATCGTCAGTGAACAGGAGTCTATTGCATTTGACCTGGATCATGGTGAACTGCTGCGATTTTATTATCTGATGAATGAAGATAAGCAGGAGTTTCTGATTATTGCGCATGCATTGGCAGGGGATGGGGCTTCCCATGGCTTTTTCCTGAATGATGTCATGAGAGGACTGTCAGATATGCCGGTCAAGGCAAAGCCGTTGACCCGTTTTCAGTTAAGCAGTCTTCCAAAGGAAAGTAGACTATCCTTTATGGAGAAAATGAAGCTGTCAAGTACACTTCGAAACTGGAATAAAGAAGGAACAGACTTTACAGAAGAAGAGTATTATCAGCTGCATGCCAAGGCATGGAGAAATAAAAAGACGTGGATTCAATATGAAACCTTTCATAAGGATGCCTTATACCGTATTGCCTTGTATGCAAAGAACCAGCAGGTAACGGTAAACTCTGTTCTTCTGACTGCTTTTGCCAGAGCGTCCAGAGAGCTTAGGACAGCAGTTGTTGTTGATGCAAAAGGACGTCAGCAGGAGGCAGGATTGAAACCGGACCAGATTGCAATGGTTCTAAGCCTTCGTGGAGAGTATGATGGGATGGGAGATTATGAATATACCTATCCGATTGAGTATTTATATGATGATACACTGGATTTTGCGCAGAATGTGAAGAAGCTGCACAGCAGGATTCATCTGGATAACAGTAAAGAAAAATATCAGCAGCTTGGATTGCTTGGGGAATTGCCGGGAGAGCTGGTGGATTCTGTGCAGTTTCAACTGAATGGGCGTTATGTGAATCCGGTAACAGAGACGATCATGAAGCGATTGGGAATGGGTGAGGCGCCTAAGGGAATGGCAGTGACCAATCTGGTAAAAGTGCCGCTTGCATCCCGGTATGGCAGTCTTCGGTTATATAATTATGTATTCGTGCCACCTGTTACAGCTAACGCCAGAAGAATTATCGGAGTGACTACATTTCAAGGTGTAATGAATCTGTCCTTTCATGCCATGGATGATGAATTTACACCGAATTCACGCTTATTTTACCAGAAGTCGATAGCATATCTAAGGGAATTATGATAGGATACAAATAAAAAATGACATATATGTCAGAAATGAGGAGATTATGGAGAAAGTACAGGCAATATTGTTTGATCTGGATGGAACATTGTGGGATTCTTCCGAGGGTGTATTGAAATCCTGGAACCAGGTATTGGAAATGCATCCTGAATGTGGAAGAGGACCGATTACGCAGGAAGAGCTGAACGGATGCTTCGGACTTCCTATGACTGAAATTGCAGCAAAGCTCTTTCCCGGGCAGACCGGTGAAGGACAGCAGGAGATGATGGATGAATGTTGTGAAGTAGAGAACGCATATCTGCTGAGAAATGGCGGAATTCTGTTTCCACAGCTGGAGGAGACACTGGAGATTCTTCACAGGGAATATCAGTTATATGTGGTAAGCAATTGCCAGCAGGGATATATTGAAAGCTTTATTGCAGCTCATAAGCTGGAGCAGTATTTTGATGATATCCAGTGCTGGGGGGATAATCTTCTGCCAAAGGGTGAGAATAACAAGCTCATCATGCAGAGAAACAATATTACAAGGGCTGTATATGTAGGAGATACGGCAGGGGATGAACAGTCTGCCAGGGTAGCCGGTATTCCTTTCGTATATTGTGCGTATGGTTTTGGAGAGGCAGTTGCACCTGATTATACAATCCGGTCATTTGCGCAGCTTCCTGAACTGATGTCCCATATTGTTCTATAAGCAATAAATATAAATAAAAAAAGGCTTCCGGTCTTAGACCTTGGAAGCCTTCTCTAATGTAAAGATAAATTCTGTACCAACACCTTCGGTACTTACTACATTTATGTTCTCATTATGGGACTGGATGATCTCTTTTGCAATGGAGAGACCAAGACCGGTTCCTTTTTTGTCTTTTCCTCTGGAGAGATCAGTCTTATAGAAGCGGTTCCATATCAGTTTGAGACTATCCTTTGGAATACCGATTCCATTGTCTTTTACCGATACCAGAAGCTTGTTGGACTTCTCAATCGTCTCTATCTTGATAGAGGAGTTCTTGTGGCTGAACTTAATTGCATTATCGACCAGATTGTAGAGAACCTGTTGAATCTTGACCATATCAGCATTGACGTACATCTGCTCCCCGGTCAGAACCAGTTCAATGGTAATGAATTTGCTGCGGCAGGTGCCTTCAAAAGAAGCTGCTGTATTCTTGATGACCGGATTGATATCAAAATTAGTCCGATCCAGTATCATACCCTGTGTATTCAGATTATTCAGAGTCAGCAGGGAATTGGTTAGTTTGGTCAGTCTGTCAGTCTCATTTAATACAACACCGATATATTTCTCATGAAGTTCAGGGGGAATAGTGCCATCCTGCATTGCTTCCAGATAACCCCGCATAGAGGTCAGTGGAGAACGGAAATCGTGGGAAATATTGGCAACCAGTCTCTTCTGGTTGTCTTCACTCTTAGCAACCTCGCTTGCCATATACGCCAGGGAGGCAGCCAGATAACCAATCTCATCTTCGCTGTCTACCTGAAATTCATAGCGGAAGTTACCGATTGCGTACTGCTCTGTGGCATGTGTGATCTTGCGCAGTGGCAGATAGACCATCTCTGTGAAAAAGAGCAGAATAATCAATGACAGCAGGAAAAGAATCAGCAGTGTCAGATAAGATATATTCAGCAGAGAATCACAGGATGCATGCAGATCCTGCATGGAGGAATGGATGATTACATAGCCTTTTACTTTATATTGGGAAGTTATCGGGGCAAAAGCCGATATCATATCTTCATCGAACATACCGAAGAAATTGCCTACAGTATAGAAGGAACTTCCTGTCACCGTGGGACTGAAATTCGGTATCGTAGAGGGATTCTCAATATCCAGTGGAGAGCTGGAGTCCAATACAATAAGACCGGATGGATTGACAATCCAGACAGAGGCATCCAGGAAAGTATCAATGGCATTGATCTGTCTCCACACGGATTCCAGAGTGATCTCACTGTTATACAGGTCAACAGCATAGGAATTGGATATCAGCAAGGCTTCCTTATATAGTGCATCTGCCCGTTCCCTTTTCATATGTTCCAGAGTCATGTTGGAGGTGAAAGTTGCTACCACAATAAATCCAAAGAAACCAAATATGAAATAGGCAAGCACAAATTTCAGATATAAAGTACGTTTCATGGCAAATACCTTTCTCTTTTCAGTAAAAGATTATGCGTTCTTGACTTCGAATTTATAACCAATGCCCCAGATTGTAGCAATTCTCCAGGTCTCATGATCCTTGATCTTCTCCCTGAGACGTTTGATATGCACGTCTACTGTACGGGTATCACCAATGTATTCATAGCCCCATATCTGGTCAAGCAGCTGTTCTCTTGTATACACGTGGTTCGGTGAAGAAGCAAGGAAATACAGAAGTTCCAGTTCCTTGGGAGGCATATCTATATTTTTGCCGTTATAAATAACAGAATAGTTCGTTAAATTGATCGTCAGGTTAGGATAGCTGACCTGTTTGGAAGCAGGAGCCTCTGTAACAGGAGCTGCTGTTTTATAGCGGCGCAGAACAGCTTTCACTCTGGCAACCAGTTCCTTGGTGTCAAAGGGCTTCTCCATATAATCATCAGCACCCAGTTCTAAGCCCAGTACCTTATCAAAGACTTCGCCTTTGGCAGAGAGGATAATGATCGGAGTCTGGGATTTCTGGCGGATCTCCCTGCATACCTGATATCCGTCAATGCCTGGAAGCATCAGATCCAGCAGAATCAGGTCAGGAGCGAAAGTATCTGCCGCCTGTAATGCGGATTCTCCATCATATACGATCTGTGTCTCGAAGCATTCCTTCGTCATATAAAGGGAAATAAGTTCTGCAATATTTTCATCGTCATCAACGATTAGGATTTTTTGTTTGTTAGCCATAAAGGGACCTCTTTCTATTTGAATTCAGCGATGGTTACACCGGCGTCGCCTTCGCCGTATTCTCCCAGATGGAAGGATTTCACATAGGAAACGCTCTTTAAGTATCTCTGTACAGCAGCACGCAGGGCACCTGTGCCTTTACCATGGACAATCCGTACACTGGGCGCATGGGAAAGGTAAGCGTCATCCAGATATTTATCCAGCTCAGAGATTGCTTCATCTACAGTCTTGCCCAGAAGATTGATCTCCATAGAGAAAGTGGAAGTCTTAGAGGCTCCGATACGGCTGGTATTGCTGCGTGTTGTACGTGCAGTCTGTTTCTTGTAAGGATTATTCGGCATAGCATCTTCATTGATTAGTACCAGGTCTTTAATATTGACTTTGCTGCGGATGATACCACACTGAACGAACATGTCGCCCTTGGCATCGGGCATAGAGCTGACAGTGCCTTTTAATCCCATGGATACGACCTTTACCATATCGCCGGGCTTTATCTGGCTGGGTTTTAATATCTTATGTGTAGGATTGGCAGCCTGCTGGCTGATCTTGGAATTCTTCTCACTGATTTTATCACGTACTTTGGTACGGGCTTTCTCCATTTCCTTCATGGAAGTACCTGTATTGTACTTCTGGAAATTACGGATTGTCTCATCTGCCACATCTTTGGCATCCTGCAAAATCTGACGGGCTTCTTCGTTGGCTTCCTTGAGAATCCTGTCCTTCTGGGCATCGAGACGCTCCTGCTTCTGTGTCAGTTTATCTTTTAAGGAGCTGATCTCCTGCTTATAGCTTTCTATTTCAGCACGTTCTTTTTCGATGGTCTTACGGCTGTTCTCCAGATCAGCCAGTAAGTCTTCAAAGCTTTCATCTTCCTCACTGATATGCTGTTTGGCTGATTCAATGATTTCATTGGAAAGCCCAAGCTTGGAGGAAATGGCGAAGGCATTACTCTTACCGGGAATACCGATCAGAAGCCGGTACGTAGGGCGCAGAGTCTCTACGTCGAATTCACAGCATGCATTTTCTACATAGGAGGTTGTCAGGGCAAATACCTTCAGTTCACTATAGTGGGTGGTTGCCATTGTCCGGATGCTGCGGTCATGCAGGTGCTTTAATATGGCGATTGCCAGGGCAGCACCCTCTGTAGGGTCAGTTCCTGCGCCTAATTCATCAAACAGACATAAGGAATTCTCATCTGCATGTTCCAGAATGGATATCGTATTCGTCATATGGGCAGAGAAAGTGGACAGATTCTGCTCAATGCTCTGTTCATCACCGATATCCGCATAAACCTCTGTAAATACAGACAGCTCGGAACGGTCAAGGGCGGGAATATGCAGTCCTGACTGTCCCATCAGTGTGAAAAGCCCCACAGTCTTCAAAGATACAGTCTTACCACCTGTATTAGGACCTGTTACGATCAGAAGGTCAAAGTCTTTTCCAAGTGTGATATCAATAGGAACGACTTTCTTCTTATCAAGAAGAGGGTGGCGTCCTTTGCGGATCTGAATGTAGTGTTCGTTATTAAATAAAGGTCTGGATGCGTTCATGTCAATTGCTAGGCCGGCTTTTGCAAAGATAAAATCCAGCTGTGTCAGCAGTTTGAGATTATGTCCCAAAGCAGCAATATGCTCAGAGCAGGAAGCACTGAGGGTAGCAAGAATGACTTCAATTTCTTCCTTCTCCTGTAGAGCCAGCTCTTTTAACTGGTTATTCAGGCTCACAATGGCAGCAGGCTCAATAAAAAGTGTAGAACCGGTGGAAGACTGGTCGTGAACCATACCGGGGACATTTCCCTTATATTCGGATTTGACAGGAATACAATAACGGTTGTTACGCATTGTGATCACGGCATCCTGCAGATAGGTACGATAGCTTGTATTGACCATGTTGGTAAGCTGGGAATGAATCTTGTCATTGGTCTGGTTGATACTGCGGCGGATACGTTTGAGATTGGGGCTGGCATCATCAGCAATCTCTTCTTCGGAGATGATACAGCGATTGATTTCATTCTGTAGTGGGGTCAGTGGCTCCAGCTCTTCAAAAAGAGGATTCAGGCTGTCAGCAATCTCTTCATCACGCTCTGTCCTGGCGTAGGATCTGGCTCTGCCGGCACATGCCAGAGAGGATGCGATTTTAAGAAGCTCAGAAGCAGACAGATTACTGCCGATTTCCAGGGATTTCAAGCTGAAGCTGATATCCTTGTTATCGCTGAAATGGATACGTCCACCTTTGATCAGGCGTGTAAAAGCGTCCGCAGTCTGTTGCTGGGCTTCTTCAATTGCAGCCAGTTCTGTCATGGGTGTCAGTTTCTTACAGACTTCCTTACCAGGCAGAGAGGTTGCTTTATCTATCAGTAAATTTATTATTTTATGGTATTCGAGAATTCGCAATGCCTTGTCATTCATAAATAGAACATTCCTTCCTGTAATACTATTATTGTGAACAGAATAAGTATATCACGCATTGGAAAACTGTACAACTTTCTTTACTTTGCAAAGGGGTTCGGATATACTATATGAGTAAAGAAAGCAGATACTGGAAAGGGATTATATTATATATGGAAGAGAAGCAACAGGACAATCAGAATCAGGAGTCTGAAAGAGCAAGTGATTTTGAGTTTTTGCAGGAGAAAATAAAGGAAAGACCGATAGATAAGAAAAAACTGTTACAAAGGATGGTCATTACGGCATCACTGGCATTGCTGTTCGGGCTTGTGGCATGTTTGACATTCCTGTTATTAGAGCCGGTGCTGAATAACTGGCTGTATCCGGAAGAAGAACCGCAGACGGTGACTTTTCCGCAGGAGAAGGATGAAATGTTACCGGAGGATATGCTGACAGAGGGTGAGACCGGAACGCAGACAGAGGGTGAGACCGGAACGCAGACAGAGAGTGAGACAGAGACGGCAGAACAGGTAACAACACAGATTGCAGCAGAGGAGACACCAGCCAGTGAAGTGGAGACAGCAGAGAGTGCTTCTACAGAGAACCCACAGAAGGCATATCTGACTGAGTATCAGGCAATGTATGACAGTCTTCATCAGGTATATCAGGAAGCCTCCACCAGTATTGTTACGGTCACTGCGGTGAAATCAGATGTAGACTGGTTCAATAATACGTATCAGAGTGAAGGAAACATAGCAGGTGTTATTATTGCTAATAATAACAGGGAACTGCTGATTCTTACAAGAAAATCTCCTTTGGATAAAGCACAGAGCATCCTGGTGAATTTCTGCAATGGAGTCAGTGCAGAAGGAAGCATTAAAAAATATGATGTGAATACAAATCTGGCAGTCATCGCAGTGGATCTGAAATATCTGCGTGATACGACGCTGGATTATGTATCGGTGGCAACATTGGGAAGCTCCGTGAATAACGGACTTGCAGGTTCGCTTGTGATAGCTGTGGGTAATATCCAGGGATATAATGACAGTGTATGTTATGGTATGATCACTTCTGTAGGAAATGTGGTAACACTGGCAGATAATCAGTATAAGATGCTGACAACAGACATCTACGCCAGCCAGAGCGCCAGCGGTATTCTGCTCAATACGCAGGGGCAGGTCATTGGTATCATTGATAACACATATAATCATAGTGATACGAAGAATCTGCTGTCTGCAATCGGTGTATCTGAGTTAAAAGGCATGATTACGAAGCTGTCCAACGCAGAGGATGTACCTTATATTGGTATCTATGCACAGGATATTGCAAGTAATGTACGGACACAGCAGGGACTGCCACAGGGCGCTTATGTGTCAGATATAGATATGGATTCACCTGCGATGATCAATGGAATCCAGAAGGGTGATATCATTGTGCAGGTGGGAAGTACCCAGATTCACAGCGCCACAGATTATATGAATGCAGTACGTGGCTGTACCATAGAGCATGACGTTGAGATTACAATATTAAGGGCAAGTAAAGATGACTATGAGCAGATGATGTTTACAGTACAGCCTAAGGCAAGAAACTAAGAGAAAGGTATGGTTTAGAAGATGAAATATATTAAAGATTATAAAGACGGAGACAGAATATTTGATATTTATTATTGCAAATATAAGAGTTCGGCAGTAACAAAAAACGGTAAATCCTATGATAATGTGATCATTCAGGATAAGACAGGTACACTGGATGCCAAGATATGGGACCCCAATAATGCAGGAATTGCAGAGTTCGATGCAGGCGATTATGTAGAAGTATATGGCGAAGTTACCAGCTATAACGGTGCATTGCAGGTCAATATAAAGCGTGTCCGGCTTTGTCAGGAAGGAGAATATGATGAAGCTGAGTATATGCCGATGAGCAAGAAGAACATTGAAGAAATGTATACACAGCTTCTTACGATTATCAAATCAATTGAGAACCCTTACCTACATAAAATGCTCAATGCCTTTTTCGTAGAAGATAAAGATTTCATTGCAGCATTTAAGAAATCATCCGCTGCAAAGACCGTACATCATGGATTCATTGGAGGACTGCTGGAGCATACCCTGAGTGTAACAAAGTTATGTGAGTATTACTGCACAGCGTATCCAATCCTGAAAAGGGACCTGCTCCTGACAGCGGCAATCTGCCACGATATTGGAAAAACCAAAGAAATCAGTGCTTTCCCGGTAAATGATTATACAGATGCAGGACAGTTCCTGGGACATATCGTGATGGGTTCTGAAATGGTCGGCGAGAAAATCCGTGATATTGAGGGATTCCCTCCTATGCTGGCTATGGAATTAAAGCATTGCATTCTTGCACATCATGGAGAGTATGAGTTTGGTTCGCCCAAAAAACCGGCACTGATTGAGGCTGTCGCTCTTAATCGTGCGGATGATACGGATGCGAAGATGGAGACATTTACAGAGATACTGGAAGCAACAGAAGAAACAGGCTGGTTGGGCTTTAACAGATTCTTTGAGTCTAATCTGAGAAATTCTTCTTTATAATAAGTCCGGAAAGGTACGGTAAAAATGGCACAATATTTCAAAAATGATATTGTAACAGTAAAAATAGAGGATATCGGAACAGAGGGTGAAGGCATCGGCAAGCTAGAGGGCTTCACCCTCTTTGTAAAAGATGCGGTCATGGGTGACGTGGTAGAAGCCAGACTGGTAAAGGTAAAGAAGAATTATGCCTATGCCAGACTGGAAAAGGTGCTGACATCTTCCCCGCTGCGTGTGAAGCCGGTCTGTCCATATCATAAACAGTGTGGTGGCTGTCAGATTCAGGCAATGAGCTATGAGGCTCAGTTACAGTTTAAAGAAAATAAAGTAAAAAACAATCTGGTGCGTATCGGTGGATTTGACCAGTTATTCATTGAGTCGGTGATGGAACCGGTGGTTGGTATGGAGCAGCCGTGGCATTATCGCAATAAAGCACAGTTCCCAGTGGGAACAGATAAGGATGGCAGGATCATTACAGGCTTCTATGCCGGAAGAACCCATTCAATCATTGCCAATACGGATTGTGCATTAGGCGTAGAAGAAAATGAACCAATATTACAGAAGGTATTGGCATACATGCAAAATGAAAAAGTGTCTGCTTATGATGAAACTACAGGACAGGGGCTTGTTCGCCATATTTTGATTCGCAAAGGCTTTACTTCTGGCGAAATTATGGTATGTCTGGTCATCAATGGCAAAAGTCTGCCAAAAGAGGACAGGCTTGTAAGCACTTTGCGGGAAATCCCAGGAATGACAAGTATATGGCTTAATTATAATATGAAAAATACCAATGTCATTATGGGAACAGAAGGCAGAGTACTATGGGGACAAAATACGATAACAGATGTTATTCATAGAAGATCCATAGAGCAAATCAACTCAGGTAAGGATTGCCTGCGGTATGATTCAAAGGAAAATGCACCGCAGGGTATTACTTTTGCCATTTCTCCGCTGTCCTTTTATCAGGTCAATCCGATCCAGACAGAAAAGCTCTACAGCCTGGCGCTGGAATATGCAGGGCTGACAGGCGAAGAAACCGTATGGGATCTCTACTGTGGTATCGGTACGATCAGCCTTTTCATGGCGCAGTGCGCCAAGGAAGTCCATGGTGTGGAGATTGTACCGCAGGCAATCGAGGATGCCAGAAAGAATGCAGAGCGCAACCACATTGAGAATGCAACCTTCTATGTAGGCAAGGCTGAGGAAGTGCTACCGAGACTCTATGAGGAAGAGCATATATTTGCAGACGTTATCTGTGTCGATCCGCCCCGCAAAGGCTGTGATGAAGCTTGCCTTAATACTATCATTAAGATGGCACCAAAGAGAATCGTCTATGTAAGCTGCGACAGCGCTACACTGGCAAGAGATCTGAAATACCTGTGCGAGAATGGGTATGAGATCAGGAAAGTAAGAGCCGTGGACCAGTTTGGTCAGACGGTGCACACAGAGACGGTTGTCAAATTATCCCTCAAAAAAGAGACACCTAAGATTGAGGTTACAATGGAGCCTGATGAAGAGAGCAATTACACGCCAGAAGAAAAGGCTACTTATCAGAAGATTAAGGATTATGTGAAAGACAAGTATGGTGTGAATGTGCATACTTCTTATATTGCACAGGTAAAGCGGATGTGTGGTCTGGACATGGGTGAGAATTATAATAAGCCCAAGAAAGAGAATCCAGAGGTGAAGCAGTGTCCACAGGAGAAGGTGGAGTATATTAAGGACGCGTTGAGGCATTTTAAATTGATTTAGTAAAATTGATGGTATTATGTCACGGCAACATCACTACATACTCAAACAAAGCATGAAAATAAGACGTTTTTCGTTTGGAAAAGTGCTCTACTACACGTTTTTAGAAAAATAGCTCGGTATGGTTACTTTAAATGGATAATTGACATTATGGTATATATGCCATATAATATTTACAAAGGAGACTATAT
>ERZ1034939.1217-NODE-1217-length-12852-cov-9.941393_pt1 | contig 12852 bp, 14 predicted proteins | sample MGYA00520626_ERZ1034939 | MGnify/ENA primary metagenome ERZ1034939 (study PRJEB33766, sample SAMN09781751) | gut metagenome | biome: gut microbiome | host: Homo sapiens | place: Madagascar | study: EMG produced TPA metagenomics assembly of the PRJNA485056 data... | reverse complement strand
CTTAAAAAAAGCCTTGCCCCGCCACGGGAATATTCCGGCTATGAGTATGAACTATGTACCTGTTGAATGTCTATTCGATTTTCAAGGTTCGTGAGGTTTTTGCCCTCAATACTTAATTGGGAAAATTTCGAGCCAAAATAAAAAGATTTTTCAAAATATTCTTTTGAAATTTTTCTTGCCTCCTCACAAGAACAAAAAAGTCCCTATCACATCACGAGGATGTAATAGGGGCAGAAATAGAAAAAGCCCACTGACCGAAATCAGCGGGCTTAAATCATATGAAATTATCGTATGCTATCGGAACCTGTCTGCAATCGCAAAATTCCAAACGCATTTTTGGCGTAAGCTCGGAGTAAATTGGCGTAAGCACCGACAATTTTGGGGCAATCAATACAGCTTTGCGCCTGCCGGAATGTGAGGATCAACCATCAGCAAATGCAACTTTTCTTCACCGTTTTCGTGATGCACGGCGGAGATCAGCATACCGCAGGAGTCGATACCCATCATCGCTCTCGGAGGCAGATTGGTGATTGCAATGCAGGTCTTTCCAACCAGCTCTTCCGGCTCATAATACTCGTGAATTCCGCTCAAAATGATCCGATCTACGCCGGTTCCGTCGTCCAAAACGAACTTTAAGAGCTTTTTGGACTTCTTCACAGCTTCGCATTCCTTTACCTTCACGGCACGGAAATCACTCTTGGAGAAGGTGTCAAAATCGACCTGATCCTCAAACAAAGGCTCAATCTGAACATTGGAAAAATCAATTTTTCGGGGGCTTCAGGAGCCGTCTGAGCAGGCTCCGCAGGAGCCGAAACTTCCTTGGAAACCTTCTTGTCAGAGTCGAGCGGCTTCATTGTGGGGATACTTTCCGGAACCGGCTTACAATGCTTCGTGATGCTTCACAATCGCGTTTTCACTTGCGATCCCGGTATTCACAATCCTTCGTGATTCGCCGTCATTCTCGTAGTTTTGCTGTCAATTTGCTGTCCTTGGAAGAATTTTGCTGTCAGACAAAACGCTCAGTAAGAGCCCTTCTTTGCTATCAAAAAATATCCAGTGTAGCAGCCAAACGCTCAAATGATTCCTGTTTTTTCTCCTCGGTCGCCTCGGCATAAATGTCCATCGTGGTCTGAATGTCTTTATGCCCCATGACCGATTGGATGACCTTCAGGTTGGTCTCTTTTTCGCAAAGCCTTGTGCAGAACGTGTGCCGCAGATGATGTGCCGAAAAGTCCGGCAGCAGAACCGCTTCGCGATGCTGTTTCTTTGCTTCTACTTCCTCGCCTGCGTTGTAGTCTGCAATAATGCGCTTGATGGCGCGGTTCACAGACTGCGGATTCGGGACGTTGCCAAAGCGATTGCAGAAGATGAAGCCTGTCATACTATCAATCTCCACATCGTTCCAGCCGGATTCTTTCTGCTCCTCATGCAGCATTTCAAAGGCATCCTTCACGGTATCAAACATAGGGATCGTCCGAACGCCTGCTTCCGTTTTAGGTTTTGAGATGTGCAGAACAGAATTGCGGCTTTCGCCCACCGGGTAATAGACCAGACTGTGATTGATACTGATAGTGCGCCGCTCATAGTCCAAATCATCCCAGCGCAAGCCCAACGCTTCACCAATGCGGCAGCCTGTTCCCAGCAGTACCGTGAACAACGGCCACCAGTGGCAGAAGACCGGGTGATTGGTGATATGTTCCATGAACGCCCGCTGCTGCGGAATCGTCAGGGCATGACGCACACCAGTGGTCTGCTCGGAACTTTTCTTGATTTCTGCCATCACACCATCCGTGGGATTCTTGCGGACGATCTCATCCCGAACCGCCAGCTGAAAGGTGGGATGCAGCAGCGTATGAACGCTTTCGAGCGTGTTCGTCTGCAAGCCCTGCTTATCCAACAGGTAATTGTAGAACTGCAGCACATCCGAATACCGAATCTCCGCAATTTTCTTTTTGCCAAAGGTATCGCGGATGAAGCGGTCATACATATAAAGATAGTTGCTCCGGGTGGTCTGGCGTAGATTCGTTTTCAGGCTCATATAGCGGTCAAACACAAAGTTGACCGTTGCTTTGCCTGCGACGTAAATATCCAAACCGTCCATCTGGTCTTTGGTGAGCCGTGCTTCCTTCTCCCGAAGGGTCACAAGGTCATTTGCGTAGATGTATTTGCGCCGCCCCAGCGGGTCCGTGTAAGAATACGCATACCGCTTATCGGAGCTACGCTACATCTCACCTTTTCGCAGGGTACGCCCCCGCAGGTCTTTTCGTGTCGTTGCCATATCAATTCTCCTTCCCGAAAGAAGAAGGGCTTGATACTATTCAAGGTCGGACAAAACTTTGTCCAGCCCCTGCAAGACAACTTCTGTTACAGTCAGTTGATGTTGTTCGGCATAAGTGCAGATACGTTCATACAGAGCATCCTCCACCCGAATGCTCAAGGTTTTCTTTTTTGCATTTTCGGATTTTGGTCGTCCCATCTTTGCCATAGCTGCTCTCATACCTCCACAGTACCAGTATACTTTCCGTGTGACAGGAAGTCAAGCTGTAAAAAGCCCTTCTTGAAAATTTTTACGAAAAATCGAAAGTTCACACTCTGCTCATTGACATTTCGTCCTTGATTTGCTATTATAATGGTAACAACTCCCCCAGGCCTCTGCGCATAGCGTATGCACACTTGGGGGCGTTTTGCTTATAAAGGAGATTTTTCATGGCAGACAAGGACTTCAAAACGATAGACGAACAAATCGAGATTCTTCGTTCACGCGGCCTTACCATCGAGGATGAAGCCGAAGCAAAGGATTTTCTGCTGCGGAACAATTATTACCGTGTCAGCGGTTATTCTCTGACGCTCCGCAAGAACGATGTTTTTGCGAAGTCTGCCACGTTCCAAAATATCGAAGACATTTACAATTTCGACCATGAGTTCCGTCATATCATCCTGCACCATATCGAAACCATTGAGGTACAGATAAAGTCCATCTATGCCTATGAATTTACAAAAGTGTATGGGCCGCTGGGTTATCTGGATGCCGCAAATTTCTCCAATCAAGCAAAACATAAGGAAATCGTCGACAAAGCCAACCAGCAGAAGCGGCAGCGGCTGGCCCACGAAGCCTACTTAAAGCACTTCATCAACGACCTGCACCAAGAGATTCCGCTCTGGGCCTACGTTGATTTGCTGACGATTTCTGACATCTCTTTCCTGTATTCCATTTCCGAACGTCCGCTCAAAGAAACGATTGCCCATCAGTTCGGACTTACCATGAATCGCGGCCCGGAAATTCTGGGGCAGTATATGCACAGCATGACGATCATCCGCAATCTTTGCGCACACGGGAGCCGCATTTACAATCGTCTCTTTGAGCAAAAGCCTTCCCTCAACAAGAAAGAACAGACATTCTTGATTCGCCGGGAAGATGGCACAATGGATAATGCCCATTTCTTCGGATTCTTCCTCATCATGAGAAGGCTTCTGCCTGCTGAGAACTTTGCGGAAATGAAGGAAGCCGTCATTGCTCTGACGGAAAAATATCCGTTTGTGCGAATGGATTATTACGGCTTCCGGGATGACTGGAAAGAAAAGCTCTAATTTTGCATAGAATAAAGGTGACTTCTCCCACGAGCTGCCATGTAGCGCAATACTGTGGGCGGTCTGGGGCCGGGGGATTTTCCTCCGGCCTATTTTTATGCAATGCGGAAGGATTCCAGATACCGCTCGAAAATCTCGCAGTTGACCAACGCCACCTTATCGATCTTATAAACGGCTTTGGCTTCCTTCGCTAATTCCTGAAACTTTGTCAGGCCTAGGCTGTATTTTTCAGCACCTTCCTGATAGCGGACAAACTTTTTCGCGTTCATTTTTGTTTTTTCAACGTCCTTTCGGGCGTAACCCATAAGCAAAACCTCCATGTTTTTTGATGTAAGTTCAAAATCGCCTGCTCACTCTGCTCATCCTGCACCTTTTGCACACTGTGAGCAGGCTGAGCAGGGCTTTTTCAAGTTGATTCTTATTTTTAATCCCACGGACTTGGAACATCAATGGGTAAAAACAGGTCAACGTCTAACATTGTGAAAGCCCCGATTTGTGCCAATGCACTTATCATCGTAGACGATGCCCAGACTTTTCTGATTATCTTTTAGATGGTGGATAAAGGTTGATGCTGCCAGCGGCTTTTCCAGGTTATCCAGACACCAGCGTTCATAGACTTTATAGAAATCCGTGGATTTGCACTTGGCCCCCTGCCGAATTTTAAAATAGCCCTCGGATTTGAGAAAGCCCAGAATGTTATTGCCCTGCTCCATCGCTTCTTTCAGATTCGCGGCGGTTCGTTCGCTGATGGTAAATTGGTAATTGTTTTGAATCAGCCGATGCAGCCCCTCCAATGCCCAAAGCAAAATGCCCTCTTTTTCGTTCCGCATCTTATCAATGAGAAAAGGATCATCCACCCGGCCAACGGGCTTTTCCTTAGTGGTGAGCAACAGTTGGCGGCGATAGAAGCCGTTGGATTTGTCATAGAGCGCATGTAAACTGCCGTTTCCGAAGCAGGCAAACCGAACATACAGCGTACCCTGCACACTCTGCTGGCCCTTGCGCTCAATGTCAATTTTATCTTCCAGTGTAACAAGGGTCTTGATGTTGTTGGTCTGCGGCAGGGCTTCGGTTTTCATGTCATCGTCCACCAGAAGCAGCTTGTACTCCAAGTCTGCACGGGCAAAACGATTGGTTTCCACCTTTTGCAGACTGCCTGTATACATACTGCTGCCGAACAATTCTCGCAGGATCAGCCCGATTCTGGATTTTCCCTCACCGCCCTTGCCGACCATCAGCAGCATTTTCTGCGCTTTGGTAACAGGCAGCAGGCAATAGCCAATGTATTCTTGTAAGGCCGGAATATCTTCTTCGTATAGCAGTTCGTTCAAGAATTGCAGCCAGCGTGTCGGTGCTGGTGCTTCTGGCACATAGGCGATGGCAGTCGGTTCATGCAGTATTCTTTTTCAGGAGTAAAGTGACCGTCTGCAAAATATGTACCATTTCGGACATGGATGCGGTCTGTCTGAATCTCTGGCGGCTCGGATGCGCAGGCCAACTTGATGGCCTGCATGATATATTCAATGCGCCGCGCTACGCTGGTGGTAGCGTAATAGCGGACTTGCTCATAGATTTCCTTTTTCAATGGGGCTTCATCCTCGATCATGCCATCCACCGTAAATAGCCTGCCTTGAAAGCAGCGCATGGGGTGCAGGCTCAAAAAATAATCTGCGAACAATGGTTCAATGATTTTTCCGTTATCACCCACCCAGTTTCGGGCAGGTGCGCTATGCTGCTGCTTCGATTTCTTTGCATCGTTCGATTGCTTCTCCAAGGGCGGTCACTTCCTTTCCGTTGAATAGTTGTTGTTTTTCATACACATTGCCATGCAAAAGAATATCCAGCAGATATTGCACACGGTCTACATAGTGCATGCTTGCGACAAAACAGGGATGCAGGGTTTCCTCTGGATTTTGGGGAGCATAAGCTGTGCGCCAGTGTAGCAACAGGGCACGATAGCTGCACAAGCTTTTATAAAGCTGTTCTTTCTGGCTTAATGGCTTTTCCACAGGTCTGTAGTGCATCGGTGGAAAAACATCTGTTGTAGAAAGGCCAAAATCTGCGGTCAGCTTTTTCGCCGCTTGCCGCAGGGACAATTGAAACAGTTTTGCGGTGAAGTCAATTGCATCGCCATCCGCTCCACAGCCAAAGCAGTGAAACCGAGAGTCCACTTTCATGCTGGGATTGCGGTCTGCATGGAATGGACAGCAAATCATGCTGCTGCGGTTTGGACGAAAACCATAGGCTTCTGCAGCTTGTCGGGCGGTAATATTCAGCTTTACGACTTCAAATAAATTGTTGTTCTTGAAGATTTTCCTCCTTTACAGTTCCATGCCATGACTGCGCTTCTTTGGTTTGGTGCATGTCTGCTCACGCTGATTGATTTCTTCCTGCCGCCGATGCAGCTTTTGTAGAACAGACGGACGAGTATTTTCTTTGATTTGCTCGATGGCAGGCTTTTTGATTTCCGGCTTTATAAGGACAGTTGTCAATCTTGCGGTAATCCTGTTTACTGCTGCAATAATATTTTTTCGCAGCGTTGTGATTTGATATGTGGTGTAGTCCAATGTTTCCTTGCTTGCCGTTCGCCCCGGCTCTTTCAGCCAGTCCAAATATATATCGACCTGTTCTGTGCTTGCTTTCAAAGCATCGTTCACAGCGTTTTCTGAAACAACAGCCACAGCTTTGTCGTAGGCAACCGCAGAAATCTCATCCAACAAGTTCTCGGTATCTTCAATCTTCTGAGAAAGTTCACTTAACTGTTTTTCCTGCTTTTGAATTTTATTATTGTTGCTCAGAATCGTCAAGGACTGATAGGTTGTACGGCGAACCTGCTGATGATGTGCTTTCTCATTCTCTTGTTTCAAATTTTCAAGCTGAGCGGTCTGTTCCTGTACGGCTTTTTCCTGTTGAGCAAGTTGCTCTTTTTGCTTTGCCATGATATAGTCCCGCTTTTCCAGATAAGCCCGTCCGCCGTATTCCGGCACTTCGTCCAGTTCCAAGCCGTGGCGTTTGGCGATTTCAAACAGCATCGTGCGGCAGGCTGCATCAAATGTGATCTTACGATTGTTGTAGCGACCAAGGGGCTTGTCTGGTTTTGGCAGTTCAAAACCCAGTGCTTCCAATGCCTTTTCCTGCTGCGGAGCAATCTCTCCATACTTATTTTCACAGTCAAACACATGGCGTTCGTGGATGTGCGGCGTACCTTCATCCAGATGCAAGGCCCAATCCAGAATGTGAACGTGTTTGCCGAAACGCTCATGGAACTCATCCATAAATTCTGTGGCGATTTGAAAAAGTTCTTTGGGCGAAGCGTGGCTCTCCAGCGTTCCAAGCTGATAGATGCTTTCTTCGGGGCAGGTTTTCTTGCTGGCAAGCAAATCTTCGGTGGAGCGGTTTCGCTCGGTGTGCCGGATTTTGGCGTTGCGCTCATTCTGTCTTTCGGTGAAGTTGGTGTAATGGAGTTTGTAGTAGAGCTTTTCAACTTCTTCAAAAGTGTCGGCCAGACTTTCCTCACTCTTGGGCTGCAGAGCAGAGCGGATGCCGTTATAGCAATCCCAATAAATGTTTTGCTGGACACGTTCCGGGTCGATATGCTCGCTGTTGGGAATTTCAAAACTGCGGTCATTGTGCTTTGGGTTATACGTGCCGTGCTTTCCGGCGCGGCCATTGTGTCGGGTCAGTTTCAGCGACCATCTCTCCTTTCTGGGGGTCACGCAGAGAACGCCGTGCGCGGGGTAGAGACAACGCGGTGCAGCGAAGCTGCAAATCTGCCGCCCTTGACCCGCGCAAAGAGCTGCGCTCTCTGCACTCTTGCGCCGAACAACCTGACAGACAAAACTTTGCGAAGTCCTCTCTGCCAGCTTGCCCGGTTCTTCTTCGGTGTCAGTCTGCCCGCAAGCTGTTCCTGCCCGATTCCATCCGGCGTATGGCTTCTTCTTGGTGCGCTCTTATCGTGGCGGCACTTCTCCGAAAAAGCATATTAACTTGTAGCCGATCATGTTGTTGTCAAGGTACAGTGTGGTTTTGTAAGAAGTTGTGGGCTTTCAAAAATACGAGTAAGACCAATTCTGAAAACGGTTCCTACACGCTATACAAACTTAAAGGGGTGTTTTTAAACCGTCTTTCCGAAGAGTTCAAAAATTTTTTACTTTTTCAAACGACTTCCTATACCTATAACATTCTAAAACGGGTGTTTGGCAACCTGATTTTCAAATTTTGTTTGGAAAACTTCTTACACCAATATGAATCTATAGGGCCGTTTTGGAACACCATTTTGAAAATTTCACAATTTAGAGCAAAAAGAAGAACGGCAAAGTTTGCAATTAAACTTTGCCGTTCTTGGACGAGATTGTAAGGTGGTTAGGTATGCAGTTTTGCACATTCAGATCTTTTCTACGGGGATAAATTGATTGTGGAGTGGTACAATGATTAGGCTCGTTATGAGTGTGCCAAACCGATGCAGACCTGTACACAGGCTATATGGAGTTTGAAATCCGTAAGGAATGATTTTCTTTTTGTCTGACTGCTCCGTACAGCGAGGAACACAGACAAAAACCTGCTGACTGCTTGTCAAAAGGAAACTCAAACAAATCAAAAAAGTGAACGCGCAAGGCCAAATGGCATCTATCAAAAACAATGGCTCGCTGATAATCTACAGCGAGCCATTGTTTTTCCATCCATCTTGTGGTACTCTATTACACAGATAAGCGTGTTTCTATCCGTCAGGAGTATCTGGAAACTGCTATTTCATGGGCAGCGAGTGCCGAGGGAAAAACAATTGAAGCATACATGGGCCAGCACCAGAACGACCCAAGTGCTATTCTCCTTTGGAACTATTTCCGTTCGGGTACAGGCTATTTTTCCTAAAAAACGTAAAGAGATGAAAGGGCTGCCCTGGGGATTGTTTTACAACACACACGGCAAGCGAACAGACCTCGACCCTAAAATGTTGGAGGCAGAGATTCAACGCCTTATGGGGGATGAAGATGTCACAAAGAAATCTGGCATTTATGAATATCTGCTGACAGGAGAAGAAAAGAAGCTGTCCATTCGTGCTTTTGACCGCCGTGATGCTCTTGCGGCGTATGAAAAGCAAAAACATAGATGCGCAATTTGCGGCGGAGAATTTGAGTTTGAACAGATGCATGCCGATCATATTACTCCGTGGAGCAAAGGCGGAAAAACAACACCGGATAATTGCCAGATGCTTTGCCGCGACTGCAATTTGAAAAAGGGTGCACAAGAATAGTTACTAGGATCAAATTATACTTTCGTTTAGAAGGAGCGTTATGGGCGTAAGGTTAACGGGTATAAGCACACCTGTAGGTGGGGTTTCATGGGAATATACCAAAGGAGCGGAGCGCTCCGCTCCTTTGTCGATATTTCCTAGACAAAAAATCAAAGTATTCATTAGCTCGATTTGCGGTGTGGAAAAATATGATAAAGTACGAGATGAATTAAAAACTGCTATTGAGCGCACACAATTAGCGGATGTCTACACTTTTGAGAGTAAAGAGGCGTCTACATTGCCTGCGGGCAATCATTACACATGGGCATTAGAGGATAGTGACATTTGTATTTTCTTAATAGATAATACAGATGGAATAAAGCCAGGAGTACAGGCGGAGATCGACACTGTCAAAAAACATAATATTAAAGCTTTGTACTATTTCTGTGATGAAACGCAAAAAGAAAAAACAGCACTGGAACAAAGCTTGATGGGGGCACATTTTGCCAAAAGTAAAACCGTTCACCATTTTAGTGAATTGAGCCAAGATGGGGCTCAGGCGTTGATAGACGACATCGTTGCTGTATATCACTACTATTGTACCGGAAAAATAGTTTTGAACTCCGGTGAAAATGATGAAATTCAAGCAGTGGACGTTGTTGGTACAGAAAAGTATCAGCTTCCTACAATTCCCAAATCTACATTAAAAAATGTGGATAAATGTAGAGATTACTTTTTGAAGTTTGTTCTTGGATATTCCCGAGGCAGATACCCGGATGAAACGGAAAACACAAGTGAATTTGATGATTGGGGTATCCAGTTTCTCCCGATATTGTTTGAAGGCAAATCAATCAAACACTTTAATACAGCAATGTATCTGGATGCATTAAAGGTGCAGCAAGATAATGGACATTATCAGGTCGTTCAAATTCGCTGGCAAGCAATTCAGGCGTATTTTGCTGGAAATATCGAAAAGTGTGTAGAATATCTTGAATCAGCGTTAATTCTTGCAAAAGAAACGAATCAACCAACATGGGTTATAAAAGATATTCTGGTAGACCTGCGCAATCAATCCTTGACCCGTTGTATTATAAGAAATGAGTATTCTGATATACCCGCACAAAAAGAATTAACGGAAAGTAGCGAAGAACTCTATTATCCAATTCTTGACCGTATCCATGAATCGCTACATGAAAAATACATAGAGGGTTTGTATAAAAAGAAAATAGAATCACCTTATTCAGTCACCATAGGCAATAATTTAGATCAATATGGTGAAATGCTTGCAAGTTCACTTATTGTATCTATGTACAATGGTTCATTGACTCATATTTTGCTTATCTATGAAAAAATCAGGGACTTTGTATTCTACCTGAGCTGTAAATATGATGACTGGAATCTTAGACTCAACCTGTACAAACTTGCGATTTTCGCAGGAGACGAAAAGGAAATTAAGGGAATACAGAACTCTTTCCCTGAGGTTCTGAATAACCTAACTGCTGCTGAAGCAAAGTCTATCATGGACTTTTGCCTAAATCATCCGATAAAATATAAGCGATTAAGGAGTCAACTGCGAGCATTTGGCTCAGTAGGATATTTTCTGGATGATGAATACTATGAATCTTGCGAAAAATCTATTGTTGATGAAATCAAATCGTGGTTGAATAATGACACTGCTGTTGTAGCTATAGGGCAAGACATATTCAGGTGTCTCTCTGGGACAGCCTATCGTATGTCACAAGATATACTCAGCGAAATCTGCTGCCAATTCATCGACAGACATTATAGTCGCTGGTATATGGATATGTTTAAATTCATCGCAAATCATATTGATCTTCGGAAAATGAGCGATGAATCTGCAAAAGCACTTGTTGAACATATTAATTGTGTGCTTGATAACGAAAAGGAGCGAAAACAAGTTAATTATTCTCCGTTCTTCTTATGCGTTCTCAGAAAGCAAGATCGTGCTATCACAGGGGACATGGACAAAAAAATAGCCGAATACTTACCAAACTATTACGGAGGAGCCTATAAATTAGAAACGTCAGAAAACGAAAACCAAGATATGCCTGGATTTATACAAGAATACACCGAGCGTATTCGAACAAGCAATGAAGAGCAGGGGAAAAATGGCGTTTATTTTGGACATGGCACACGCGAGATTGCAACTGTCAGAACTATTTTGTTAAAGAATGAGCTCGCATATGATGCAGGTACTATGGACATGCTCATATCTGTAGTTGCAGATACCCTCTTGATTTCTAAAGAAGAAATCTCCACAAAACTTGACGCAATAGCACTTCTCATATGCATTGTGGTAAAATATCCTGAACATTATGCACGAAATCAATGTGTATTTGAAAAACTGTATGAGCAGCAGAGTACTATTGAAACTTCCGATAATTCGATTATTTCATCTAATATCGATCGTGTTTCTTTGAAAATCGGATTGCAACTTCTGTTTGCCTCGATAGGAAAAAATGTATACAGAAACATACTCGAATTAATGCCGTATATTCAAGGAGATGTTGCAACAACAATCGCAGTAACTCATTTGATCATTGAATATTTGGAAACCTCAGATGCGGTTATGCTGCCATCCAGAGTGGAGGCTATTATCCTTCAGAATGTTTTACAGTGGCTCCATTCAGAATATACAGATATAAGATGGAATGCTACACGCATTCTTTTCACGATGTCTCGCAATCCGGATAATTATGGCATTGTAAACCACCAGCTAGTGAATCTTATAGATTCTGATAGCGTATATATCAAAAATTTAATCATACGCCATTTGTATACAATGAACGGGATTGCCTATGGAACAAAAGATTATATTGTTTCCAAGTGCAAACAGGATGCCAATTTCGTTGTTAGAATGGTTTGTGACGAAGTGGAAAAAGGCGCAAACAAAGAATAGAGAAGAAAACCAGTCGAGCGGCTTATTATTGCTACAAACACAAGCGTTATCGTATGAAAACTGCGAAGCGGTTGAAAAATGTCTTTCAAGACCTGCTTCGTGCAAAAATCGATGATGTGCAAAATCAAAAATGATGTTAGGTGAATCCTGACAGTCAATAATATAAAATCCACAGCTTGTAAACGCAAATAGCATATACCAGTCGTGGATTTTTACTTGAGTGATAAATTAGCGTCGTTTTTATAACTTCCTCCGCTCGATTCTGGATTCTGTTCATCCTTTGCACCCATTCCATTTGATTTGCAGCTTTCAATTCTTCGTTCACACCCTCACGTTCAGCCATCTGCTGAGTAAGCAACTCCAACTGTTCCTCTGCCTGTGCATCAATGTCAGCCAGATAGCTGTTCAATCTGCCAGACAGCAGGAGGGCCTGATACCGTGCTGAATGATGTTCTTTGAGATACCATTTGTACATTCTACCCCAGCGGCCAACAGGACGAGAATCCTCTGCCAGAATCAAGGCAGGAAAATAGTAATCTCCGACCAGCACATAGTCCAGCCCATTATTTTCATCATGCAATCTAGTGTTCGGCTTTTCCATTGCACACCTCAAATCTTTCTCTGCTGGCGCAGGTACTCTTCAAAAATGCTTCTCCGAATCAAAATCTTCCGGCCAATCTTATAGATAGCCCCACATTCATGTGCCATCCGGGTGACTGGTTTCAGTCCCAGCCCATAATAATCGCTTGCCATGCTGTAAGTCACGAACTCATGCCGCATAAAATCCATATCTTCATCGTCAATCTGGTCGGAGAACATCCACACACTGCCGTTCACTCGTCCTCGACCTCCTCCACGGTAATTTTTCTTGCAGGTTCGTGGAAGCGTTCTAAATAGGCATCAAAAATCTCCCGGTTGATAAGCACCGTGCTGTCGAAGCGGTAGATTGCCCCGGCATCGCTGGCAAGCTCCAGCAGCTTCTTGTGGGATAAGCTGTACACGATTTCTGCCTGCTGGTAGCGCAGGAACTGGCGGCGCAGCTTGCGAAGCTGGTCAGGGATTTCTTTCATGGGTTTGATGGGCTTGTAGTCGTTTTTCATAATCTTATCCTCCG
>ERZ1034939.1214-NODE-1214-length-12881-cov-6.925230_pt1 | contig 12881 bp, 10 predicted proteins | sample MGYA00520626_ERZ1034939 | MGnify/ENA primary metagenome ERZ1034939 (study PRJEB33766, sample SAMN09781751) | gut metagenome | biome: gut microbiome | host: Homo sapiens | place: Madagascar | study: EMG produced TPA metagenomics assembly of the PRJNA485056 data... | reverse complement strand
GAAGCAAGAAAAGCTCTTGAAGAGGGTGTTAATAAGTTAGCTAATACAGTAAGAGTTACAATCGGACCAAAGGGACGTAACGTAGTTCTTGATAAGTCATATGGCGCACCACTTATCACTAATGATGGTGTTACAATAGCTAAGGATATTGAGCTTGAAGATGCATTTGAGAATCAGGGTGCACAGCTTGTAAAGGAAGTTGCTACTAAGACTAACGATGTAGCAGGTGATGGTACAACAACAGCTACTGTTCTTGCACAGGCTATGGTAAATGCAGGTATGAAGAACTTAGCTGCAGGTGCTAATCCAATTATCTTAAGAAAAGGTATGAAGAAGGCAACTGATTGTGCAGTAGAAGCTATAGCACAGATGAGCGAAAAGGTTACAGGCAAGGATCAGATTGCAAAGGTTGCATCTATCTCAGCAGGTGACGAAGAAGTAGGCCAGATGGTAGCAGATGCTATGGAAAAGGTTTCTAATGATGGCGTAATAACAATCGAAGAATCTAAGACAATGAAGACAGAACTTGACCTTGTAGAAGGTATGCAGTTCGACAGAGGTTATATATCAGCATATATGGCAACAGATATGGATAAGATGGAAGCTAACCTTGATAACCCATACATCCTTATCACAGATAAGAAGATATCTAATATTCAGGAAATCTTACCAGTTCTTGAGCAGATTGTACAGAATGGTGCTAAGCTTCTTATTATCGCTGAGGATGTTGAAGGTGAGGCACTTACAACACTTATCGTTAACAAGTTAAGAGGTACATTCAATGTAGTAGCTGTCAAGGCTCCTGGATATGGTGACAGACGTAAGGAAATGCTTAAGGATATCGCTATTCTTACAGGTGGTCAGGTTATCTCAGAAGAACTTGGTCTTGAGCTTAAGGATACAACACTTGATATGCTTGGTAGAGCTAAGTCAGTTAAGGTTCAGAAGGAAAATACAGTTATCGTTGATGGCGAAGGTGCTAAGGAAGATATCGAAGCAAGAGTTGCACAGATTCGTGCACAGCTTGAAGAAACAACATCTGATTTCGATAAGGAAAAGTTACAGGAAAGACTTGCTAAGCTTGCAGGTGGCGTAGCTGTTATCAGAGTTGGTGCTGCAACAGAAACTGAAATGAAAGAAGCTAAGCTTCGTATGGAAGATGCTCTTAATGCAACAAGAGCAGCAGTAGAAGAAGGTGTTATCTCAGGTGGTGGTTCAGCTTATATCCACGCATCTAAGAAGGTTGCAGAGCTTGCTGCTACACTTAGCGGAGATGAAAAGACAGGTGCAGAGATTATCCTTAAGGCTCTTGAAGCTCCATTATTCCATATTGCTAACAATGCTGGTCTTGAGGGTGCAGTTATCATCAACAAGGTAAGAGAATCAGAAGTCGGAACAGGTTATGATGCACTTAACGATAAGTACGTTAATATGGTTGAGGCAGGTATCCTTGATCCAGCTAAGGTTACAAGAAGCGCATTACAGAATGCTACAAGTGTTGCATCTACACTTCTTACAACAGAAGCAGTTGTTACAACTATTAAGGAAGATGCACCAGCTATGCCAGCAGGAGCTGCCGGTATGGGCGGAATGATGTAATAAGTAATAATTTGCTATACATCAGTAAGTTGATAAAATAAATTTAACACTTACATCATATTAAAAAAGTCCCTTTGCTTATGTTTTATATTCATAAACAAGGGGGCTTTTTGTTGTGTAATGTATAAGGAAACATGTTATGCTATCAAGGCTATTAAGTGAATTGCAGCAGATTGAGCAGATTCATATATGTCAGGAGAGCTTGGTTTATGCTTATTAATAGATAGTTGTTTCTATTTAAAAAAGTTAAGGGGTATGTTATAATACTTTCATATTGGGTTTTAGTTGTCACGCAGGAGGAATGGTAATGGCTGATATTGATGAGCTTAAAAAGAAACTTGAAGATGGATGGATAAAGGGTGAACCTTATGTATTTGTAAGTTATGCAAGTAAGGATAAAGAGAAGGTTTATGATTTTGTATATGAGCTTAGAAAACGTGGAATTAATGTATATATAGATATAGAGCTTCAGGAGAATATTTCTAAGAACTGGTTACAGAATATTAAGGAGCGCTTATATGATGTTGATTGTGTTGCTATGATTTCATTTCTTAGTATTAGCTATTTCCGTAGTTATGCCTGCCTTATAGAACAGCTTGTAACACGTTCAGAGGATTTAAAGATGGAAAAAGGCAGGTATCTTGAGAATTTTTATATTGCCTTGGATGATAATATGTCTACAATACAAAAAATGGAAGATGCAGTGTATGATAATACAGTTGCAAAAGAAAGTCAGAGTATGGCAATAAAGATGGTTCCAGAGGAAGTAAATGTCCTTAAAGATGTCATGGAAGATAATATTGCAGTAAAGAGCAAGTTAAAGAAAGATGTCAGGTCAACTATAGATGGTCTGAATACAGCACATAGAGTTGCGATAAGTATGCTTAGTTATATTTTTAAAGAGTCAAGCTATAGTATTCAGAAATATGGAACAGCTGGTGATTGCGCACAGTTAATGTATAACAATTTTACTAATGACAAGAATGACAAAATTAATATTGATGTATTGGAGAAACTTAAAGAAAAGTACAACAATGATAGTGTTGCCGATAAAAATAACATAGCAATAGACAGCGTTGCTGCAGATGATTCTGTAACAGCAGTAGATAACACCAATATAACAGATAATACCAGGACAAGACAGGCTACAAGTACAGGTGATATCAGATTTATGCTTTATGGCAAGGAGTATGAGCTTAATCAGTCAGATATGATGCTTACATTTTTTGCACACGTTCTTAACAAACATCAGGATATTGTGGACGAACTTCCTTCATATAATGGGATGACCTGCGTGTCTGATGTTGATTACAGTCTTCCTAAGAATCGTAAGGCAGATATGCCTACATATTTCAGAAGCTGCGAATTCTTTGAATTCGCTAATGGAAGCCATATATGCGTCGGAACATCATATTCAGTAGTAGACAAGTTAAAGAAAATGGCACTTCTGCTTAATATATGTGGTGAAAGCCCGGAAATATTCAGTTCAGAACAGGTTGAACTTCCAGCGGTAAAGGTAAGAGGAGGTTCTTCTGTTAGCGGCAAGGGAAGTGGAGCACTTGTGAAATTCAGCGTATATGGCAATAAATACGAGCAGAACCAGACAGATATGCTTGGAACAATATGCAGTTCTGTTATAGCTAAGCACCCAGACAAGTTAGAGGAAGCAGCAGATGCTTTATTATGTATTGATGTTAAAGATTATACAGATGTTGCAAAAGAGGACAGACCAGTATATTTCTCATCTATGAACAGATATGAAGTAAATGGCACAGCTTATAGTGTTGGTGGAAGCTTCGGAATGAAAGAAAAGCTTAAAATGATTGCCAGATTACTTATAATGTGTGACGAAAGCAAGGATATAATTGATATAGAAGACTATGAGATACCAGATGTAAAGGTTAAGGCAGCAGCAGGCACTAAGAAGAAAATTAATTACTTTGATTAATTGGAAGTATTACAAGATAGGAGGCTTTATGTTTGATATAGCAGTAGAACAGATAGTGAAGGTAAAACCACCTAAGACAGCAGTTGTTTATAAGACATTGCTTATAATAGGCTGTATTGTGGCGGCTACAACCATACCACAGACAAGAACATTTGGAATAATTGTGCTTGCATTATTTGCGGTGATGACATTTTTAGTATTCCAGTATTATAATGCAGAGCTTGAGTATTCGATAGTGGATGATACGCTTACGATTGACAGGATTATGGCAAAATCGGCAAGAAAAAGATGTGGTGTGTATACACTTTCAAGAGCAAAGCTTGTGGCAAGAGCTGATTCGCAGGATGCACTCCGTATGAACCATATGGACGTTAAGACTTATGATTATTCAGTTGGTGCAAGCAATCATGATTCAGTTGTCATATATGCGTATAATGAACATAACGAATTAGTCAGGGTATTTATATATCCTGATGAACGTGTTCTTCATAGCATACAAAATGTTGTTGAAAAAGATGTGTTTAAAGTTATTGACTTTTAAAAAATGCTCTGATACAATCTTAATATTATAAACAAAAGGAATATGATAGAGCGTTTATCAGATTTCTCCACACAGAAATGTCCGAATTGAGTATTCGGATTTTTTTGTATAATCCTATGATGTATCTGTTGTCAGGTTAAGTGATGTAGTATTAATACACACCGCTTTATAATACATCATAGCATTAGAAGCATATTACAAGAACAAGAAAGCGAGGACAAAGGAAAATGGGTACAATTATTGGCGAGGGCATTACATTTGACGATGTGTTATTAGTTCCACAGTATTCAGAAGTAACACCTAATATGATCGATTTAACAACTAATCTTACAAAGAATATTAAGCTTAATATTCCTTTGATGAGTGCAGGTATGGACACAGTTACTGAACATAGAATGGCAATCGCTATGGCAAGACAGGGTGGTATAGGTATTATCCACAAGAATATGTCTATTGAGCAGCAGGCAGAAGAGGTAGATAAGGTAAAGAGATCAGAGAATGGAGTTATAACAGATCCATTTTACTTACATCCAGATAATACATTAAAAGAAGCTAACGAGCTTATGGGAAAGTTCAGAATATCAGGTGTACCTATCGTAGATGAGAACAAGAAGCTTGTTGGTATAATCACTAACAGAGATCTTAAGTTCGAAGAGGATTTCTCAAGACCTATCAAGGAATGTATGACAAGTGAGAATCTTGTAACAGCAGAGGAAGGCATCACACTTGAAGAAGCTAAGAAGATTCTTGGTAAGGCAAGAAAGGAAAAGCTTCCTATTGTTGATAAGGATTTCAAGCTGACAGGTCTTATCACAATCAAGGATATTGAGAAGTCTATCAAGTATCCTGCATCTGCACATGATTCGCAGGGAAGACTTCTTGCAGGTGCTGCTGTTGGTATAACTTCTAATGTTATGGACAGAGTAGAAGCACTTGTTAATGCAAGTGTTGACTGTATTGTTATAGATTCAGCTCATGGTCATTCAAAGAATATTATTACAACTTTAAAGGAAATCAAGGCTGCATATCCAGAACTTCAGGTTATTGCAGGTAACATAGCTACAGGAGCTGCTGCAAAAGCTTTATGTGAAGCAGGCGTAGATGCTGTTAAGGTTGGTATCGGACCTGGTTCTATATGTACAACAAGAGTTGTTGCCGGTATTGGTGTACCTCAGGTAACAGCAGTTATGGATGCATATGCTGAGGCTAAAAAGTATGGTATTCCGGTTATCGCTGATGGTGGTATAAAGTTCTCAGGAGATATAGTTAAGGCGATAGCAGCAGGCGGTAATGTATGTATGCTTGGAAGTCTTTTAGCAGGCTGTGACGAAGCTCCTGGTTCATTTGAGTTATTCCAGGGCAGAAAGTATAAGGTTTATAGAGGTATGGGTTCTATTGCAGCTATGGAGAATGGTAGTAAAGACAGATACTTCCAGACAGATGCAAAGAAACTTGTTCCAGAAGGTGTTGAAGGACGAGTTGCATATAAAGGACTTGTTGAAGATACTATATTCCAGCTTATGGGAGGACTCCGTTCAGGTATGGGTTACTGTGGAGCACAGACTATTCCAGTACTTCAGGAGACAGCTAAGTTTATAAAGATGTCATCTGCAGCTTTAAGAGAAAGTCATCCACATGACATTCATATTACTAAAGAAGCTCCTAACTATTCTGTTGAGAATGCTTAAATAATATAATTGATATCGGGGTTAAAAGTAACCTCTTATCATATTTAAAGTGTAAAATAAGTTTCCGGCATGGCAAAATTGTGACTAGCTGTGCCGGTTTTGTTATGTGCAGTAGTTAAGAATGTGAAGTATTTTCTAAAATACCAGTAAGCAGCAAGTAATATATTAATTTTCAATCAATTAAATAAAATAAGTGATTGCTAACTTGTATCTTAATGATGTATAATGAATTAAAAGTTAAATGAATCGAAAAATTATAATTGACAGATAATCAGATATGAGGAGAGCGATGATATGCGGGACAAGATGATTAACAAATATATTGCCAAAAATCACGCTGGAACTGTTTTTACTGATAGTGAACTGAAGGTTATCAAGGAAGGTAATATAGATGATATGGTTACAACATTTCTTGATATGAACACAGAATACTACAACAAGCAGATGCAGAGTGTACTTAAGATATTTACTCAGTTTATAGGTAGTGATATGGAACTGGAAAGAATTATATATCAAAAGGAGTACGAGGGAAAGTTTGTAGGCTGCCAGCTTATGGACGGAGATATAGATGTATTTCTTGGCATAGCGGGAGATGATGACGACCTTTTATGTGTTGCATCAGTATTTTCACAGGAAGAGCTGAGTGAGTTTGATTCAGATGCTTATGATTCAATATGTGAGCTTATTAACGTGATTAATGGTGCGTATGCAACAAAGCTCAGCTATGAAGACATAGAAGTTGCATTGCATCCACCAGTATTTTATAAGGATACACAGATTAAGGCAGATAATGGAATGTATGTAGTTACATTTTCAATGAAGGGCCATAGATTTAATCTGATTATGGTGGCAGATGATAAGATTAAGCTGGAAGTTTAAGGTGTAAGCATATACCAGATTATAAAGTGGGAACGGAGGACGATTATGGCTAGAATATTGATAGTAGATGATTCTAAGACATCAAGGAAATTCTTAAGAAATATGCTTGAACAGGCAGGACATGAGATAGTTGCAGAAGCAGTAGATGGTGCAGAGGGTGTTGAAAAATTTAAAATATACAGACCTGATATTACAACAATGGATATTACAATGCCAAAGCTTGGTGGAATTGATGCAGTTAAAGCAGCGGGACAAAAGGCTAATATGATAGAGGCGCTTAAGATGGGTGCAGCTGATTTTATACAGAAGCCTTTTGAGATGGATGTTATCGTTAATACAGTTGAAAAGGTTATGGAAGAATAATGTATAATTATAAGTTACAGATTCAATATGATGGTGGCAGATATGATGGATGGCAGCGTCTGGGTAAAGATTCATCATCCAATACGATAGAAGTTAAGATTAAAGAAATAATTAAAAAAATGACTGGCGAGGATATAGATATATATGTTGGCTGCAGGACAGAAAAGGGTGTTCATGCACTTGCACAAACAGCTAACTTTAAGTTAAATGACAGGTATCAGGCTATTGAGATTAAGAATTATCTTAACAGGTACCTTCCAAGGGATATTGCAATCAATCGTGTTGAAGAAGTGGATGAAAGATTTCATAGCCAGTTGAATGCAAAGGGAAAAACATATGTATACAGGCTAGATATGGCTAATGTAGCAGATGTGTTTACAAGAAAATATGCATATCATACATTCGATGTGCCAGATATATCAGCCATGAGAACAGCGGCACAGTATTTTATCGGAAGTCATGACTTTAAAGCATTTACAACTGCTAAAAAGAGTAAGTCAACAGTAAAGAATGTCAAGTCAGTAGATATAGATGTAGAAGGTGATAAATGTAATATTACAATAACAGCTGATGATTTTCTTCATAATATGGCAAGATATATGATAGGAATGCTTCTTGATGTTGGTAACGGATTAAAGAAGACCTCAGATATAGAAGCTGCACTTGATGGAAGGGATGTTGTTATGTCACTTCCAGCTGAGAGCTATGGACTTTTTCTTGAAAGTGTCTTATACTAAACTAAATACAGCTTTATATATTATTGTTCAGAATAGTTGAAAACCTAAAACTGAGCAGTGATGTAGTAGTGTTTTATATGGAAGCTGTCGCAACGTAAGTAGTTTATATATCAATATATAATCAACTTAGTGCAACAGCTTCCTTTTTATATTTATTATATATGCATCAGGTGATATAACAACTGAAAAGCAAATAAAATCAGGAGTGGAGATTATATGAAGACCATAATAGAACTTATGACAGAACAATTCCAGAAAGCGTTTGAGGAATGTGGATATTCTAAAGATTATGCAAGGATAACAGTATCTAACAGACCAGATTTATGTGAGTATCAGTGTAATGGTGCCATGGCAGCAGCAAAGGCATATAAAAAGGCACCTTTTATGATAGCAGACGAAGTTGTTTTTAAGCTTGCAGATAACAGACTTTTCTCATCTGTTGAAAGTGTTAAACCAGGCTTTATCAATATAAAGATTAGTCCTGAATATCTTGCTGGTTATATGAATGATATGGCAGCTTCTGATAAGTATGGTTATCAGAACAATGAACAGGTTAAGACTGTTATTGTAGATTTTGGTGGTGCTAATGCGGCTAAGCCACTTCATGTAGGTCATTTAAGATCAGCTGTCATCGGTGAAAGCGTTAAAAGAATTAACAGATTTGTTGGCAACAGGACAATAGGTGATGTGCATCTTGGTGACTGGGGACTTCAGATGGGACTTATTATAGAAGAATTAAGAGATAGAAAGCCGGAACTGCCATATTTTGATGCTTCATTTACAGGTGAATATCCTAAAGAAGCACCATTTACAATAGCAGAGCTGGAGGAGATATATCCAGCAGCAAGTGCTAAGTCCAAGGAGGATGAAGCTTTTGCTAAAAGGGCGCACGAGGCAACACTTAAGCTTCAAAATGGTGATAAGGCATGCAGAGCTATCTGGAATCATATTATGACGGTTTCAAAGAAAGATCTGAAGAAGAATTATGATAATCTTAATGTATCCTTTGATCTTTGGAAAGGTGAAAGTGATGCACAGCCATATATAGATGAAATGGTAGATAAGATGGTTGATGATGGTATAGCATATGAAAGCCAGGGGGCTACTGTTGTAGATATAGCAGAAGATACAGATACTAAAGAACTGCCTCCATGTATCGTAAGAAAGTCAGACGGTGCGGCACTTTATGCTACATCGGACCTTGCAACTATAGTAGAAAGAGAAAAACTTTATAAGCCGGACACATATATATATCTTGCAGATAAAAGACAGGAGCTTCACTTTACACAGGTATTCAGAACCGCAAAGAAAGCAGGCATCGTAAGACCTGATGTTAATATGACATTTGTCGGATTTGGAACTATGAATGGAAAGGATGGCAAGCCATTTAAGACACGTTCAGGCGGTGTTATGAGATTAGAGCATCTTATTGCTGATATTGATAATGCAGTACTTAACAAGATAAAGGAAAATCGTTCAGTATCTGATGAAGAAGCAGAAGAAACATCAAAGATAGTAGGGCTTGCTGCACTTAAGTATGGAGATCTTTCTAACCAGGCATCAAAGGATTATGCTTTTGATATAGACAGATTTGCTTCTTTTGAGGGAAATACAGGTCCTTATATTCTGTATACAATCGTAAGAATAAAGTCTATACTTGCAAAATACAAGGAAAATGGTGGAAGTTCTGAAAATATTAATATACTACCTGCAAAAGAAGCTTCAGAAAAAACGCTTGCATTGTCACTTATTAAGTTTTCAGATGTGATAGAAAGTGCATACAAAGATAATGCACCACATAGAATATGTCAGTACATATATGAAGTATCTAATGCATTCAATGGCTTCTATCATAATACGAAGATACTTGCAGAAGAGAACGAAGAACAGAAAAAGGGTTATATAGCACTTATTACACTTACAAAAAATATTCTTGAAACATGCACAGACCTTCTTGGCATCAAGTGCCCAGACCGCATGTGATACCCAAGGGTCGAAAGTGTGACCGCTGTTCGTGCTTGCACGAAAAGGCGGTAACATTTTCGACCCGCACAAACATGAGGAAGAAGCGAAACCATTTTTTTGAAATTAAATAGGAGAGATTATACATATGAAGTTATTATCATTTGCAATTCCATGTTATAACTCAGCAGAATATATGGAAAAATGTATTAAATCATGCCTTGCAGGAGGGGATGATATTGAGGTTATCATAGTGGATGATGGTTCTACGAAGGATAACACTTTAGAAATAGCTAAAAAGTATGAAGAACAGTATCCAGGCATCGTTAAAGCTGTTCACCAGGAGAATGGTGGACATGGACAGGCGGTTAACACAGGACTTGCCAATGCTACAGGAGTGTTCTTTAAGGTAGTTGATAGTGATGACTGGGTAGATATAAAAAGTTATAGAAAAATACTTACAAAGCTTAAGGAATTCGTAGAAAAAGATGACCTTCCTGATATGGTTATAGCTAACTATGTATATGAAAAAGTAGGCGCTAAAAGAAAAAAAGTTATTCATTATGAGAATGCACTCCCAGTTGATAAGATGTTTGGATGGGATGATATGGGGCATTTTAAAGTTGACCAGTACATACTTATGCATTCAGTTATATATAGGACACAGCTTATTAAAGATTGTGGATTAGAACTTCCAAAGCATACATTTTACGTGGATAATGTGTTTGTGTTTGAACCGCTACCTTATGTTAAGAAAATGTATTACATTAATACTAATTTCTACAGATATTTCATAGGACGTGATGACCAGTCAGTTAACGAAAAGGTTATGATATCAAGAATAGATCAGCAGTTAAGAGTTACAAGGAGGCTTATAGATTCATATCTTTCTGAAAAACCAGAGAATGAGAAATGTAGAAAATATATGAGAACATATTTAAGAATTATGATGGAGGTTTCATCAATATTCTTAATAATATCCGGAACAGAGGAGAATCTTAACAAAAAGAAGGAACTCTGGAGGTATGTTAAAGACACAGATAAGCAGCTCTATAAGGAATTAAGATATAGTCTTTTAGGAAGTACAGTTAATATTCCCGGACGTATAGGAAGAGGAATATCCAAGACAGGATATAAGGTTATGAATAAGCTTATAGGATTTAACTAACTGCAATGAGCATTGCTTAGTTGTTATTTATTGATTTATTTTTAAATTAATGCAGCAGATAACAGGAAATATAAGGAAAGAGAGAGTATATGATATTAGATTTATTTAAGTTAGATAATAAGGTGGCAGTTGTTACGGGTGCCAATACAGGACTTGGACAGGGAATGAGTATTGCGCTTGCGCAGGCAGGAGCTAAGGTGCTTGGAGTTGCAAGACGTTCATGCGAAGAAACTAAAGCTAAAATAGAGGCAGATGGTGGTATATTTACCGAAGTATTAGCTGATCTTTCAGACATGAATTCTATATCTAAGGTTATGACAGCTGCTATGGATGTATACGGAAGAGTTGATATACTTGTTAATAATGCAGGTCTTATCAAAAGACAGGATGCTATAGATTTCACAGAGGAAAATTGGGATTCAGTCATACAGGTAAATGAAAAGATGGTATTCTTCTTAAGTCAGGCATTTGCAAAGCAGCTTATAAAGCAGGGTGAAGGCGGCAAGATTATCAATGTATGCTCTATGCTTTCATATCAGGGCGGAATAAGAGTACCTTCATATACAGCAAGTAAGAGTGCTGTTATAGGTCTTACAAGAGCCATGGCTAATGAATGGGCAAAGTATAACATCAATGTAAATGGAATTGCACCAGGTTATATGGCTACTAACAATACAGCCCAGTTAAGAGATGATGCTGACAGAAGTGAGGCGATTCTAGATAGAATACCTGCTGGAAGATGGGGAACACCAGAGGATATGGAAGGTGCAGTAGTGTATCTTGCATCTAAGGCATCAGACTATGTTAATGGTTTCACACTTGCAGTTGATGGCGGATGGCTTGCACGATAGCTAAGTGAGAGCAGAATAGAATACGGTAATGATAATCAGACAGGGGTTATTAGGAGTATAAAAGTATGAAAATAGCATTGTGCGAAGACGATAGTGCACAGGCAGATATGTTTGTCAGGCTTCTTGATAAGACAGCAGACAAACTTGGGATAAAGGTTAAAACGGATGCATTCAATAGTGTTGCAGATATTAAGGATGAACTAGAAGGATGCTGTGATTTAAAAGAATTCAGCAGGCAATATGATGCATATTTTCTTGATATAGAGTTGGGAAATGATAATGGAATTAGTCTTGCCAGATGGATAAAGTCAGAGTATAAGAATGCAATAATAGTATTTATAACAAGCCATACGGATTATATGCAGAATGCATTTGATGTACATGCATTTAACTATATTGTTAAGCCGGCAAATGAGGAACGTCTTTGTATGATTCTTAATGACATACACAAGATATGCAGAAAAGATAGTGATATGTTTTTGTTTAATATTGGAAAAAGTATATATAGAGTAGATTATGATGATATAGTATGTATATATTCAGATATGAGACATATCAATGTAGTAACAGTTGATGGACAATATCGTACATATGGAAAGATAAAGGATATCAAAGATAAGTTTCCACAAAGTCGGTTTGGGATGGCAAGTAGTGGCTGTATTATTAATTATAGATATATATCAAGATTACAGTCAGATGTTGTATGGTATAAGATATCAAATGAAAGTGAAAATGTTCCGATGGCTATAGCAAGACGTTATAGTAAAGAATTTATAAAAAAATTTAATGACTATGTTACCGCTCACAATTGATAGGTGGGCGGTATTTTGATTGTTATTCAGAAATATAATATGTTTTTTTGTATAATTGAAATTATTTAATGATTTATGCAATAATAGTTAAAAAGTTAAAAGGCAGACAGAAGGAAAAATATATGGGAATGTATATATATTGGCTCATACTTTTTGGGATAACTGAATATATAATATATATCAGCTTTATTAGTTCAATTACAAAACAAGTTGACGATGATGCATATATTAAGGATAAAATGTATAGTTTAAAATTAAAAGGGATTATATCATCAGATATAAAACATATAATAACAGGACTAATATTAATATCTTATAGCAGTTATACAATAT
>ERZ1034939.1212-NODE-1212-length-12892-cov-4.935187_pt1 | contig 12892 bp, 2 predicted proteins | sample MGYA00520626_ERZ1034939 | MGnify/ENA primary metagenome ERZ1034939 (study PRJEB33766, sample SAMN09781751) | gut metagenome | biome: gut microbiome | host: Homo sapiens | place: Madagascar | study: EMG produced TPA metagenomics assembly of the PRJNA485056 data... | reverse complement strand
TGACGACCTTGCAGCGAGAAGCAAACCGATACTACGGTCTGACCGCCAGCCAGACTTTACAGGCTGCGCAGGAATTGTACGAAGAAAAGCTGGTGACATACCCAAGAACAGACAGCCAGTTTGTGACCGAGGATATGCGCAAGACGGTGGAATCTCTGGTACTGGCTCTGGATGGCGCGGCGGCAGACGTAAGCTGCGTTATCAACAACAGCAAGGTCACAGACCATCATGCGATCCTGCCGACCATGCAGAGCGTAAAATGCAGCAAGGAAAAACTGTCCGAAACCAAACAGAGGATTCTTTCACTCATTATCTGGAAACTGCTGCTGGCCGTGCAGCCGCCGTTCATCTATGAGGATGTGCTGGTGACGGTATGCTGTCAGGGACAGAATTTTACAGCAAAGTATAAGGAAATTTTGCAGCCCGGATATACGGCAAAGCCTGTTCCGTTCGCAGAGCCAGAAAAGGATAAAGATGTACCGCTTCCGAAAAAGATGGAGCAAGGAATGGTTCTTCCGGTGGTACGGGCAGAGAAAAAGCAGGGCTTTACTTCACCGCCGAAAGTCTACACGGAAGATACCCTGCTGTCGGCCATGGAAACGGCAGGCAACAAAGAATTTGAAAAAGACACCGAGAAAAAAGGTCTGGGAACCCCTGCAACGCGCGCTGCGATTCTGGAAAAGCTGGTATCCGCCGGCTATGTGCAGCGTAAAGGCAAGCAGATGATTCCCACGGAGGACGGTGTGGCCGCGATCCGCAATATCCCGGACTACCTGAAATCTGCCAGTATGACAGCCGAATGGGAAAATGACCTGCTGCGGATGGAGCGCGGTGAGATCAAGCCCCATGATTTTGTGCAGGGCATCCATGGACTGATCGACAAGATGCTGGCTGACCTCCGGCAGATTCCTACCGTCGCGGCAGCTCCCCATCATAATAAGGTAAGCGTAGGAAGCTGCCCGGTCTGCGGAAACCCTGTACATGAGAGTAAGCTCAGCTTTTGTTGTGCAGACCGCAGCTGCAAATTTGCTCTCTGGAAAGAAAGCAGATACTTGTCCAACATGAGAAAAACGCTGGACAAGAAGATGGCGGTAGACCTTTTGAAGAAAGGCCGCACCCATGTAAAAGACTTTTATTCCGCGAAAAAAGATAAGACATTCGCCGCTGACCTTGTGATGCGCGTCGAAGAGGGTCGCGCACAGTACAGTCTGGAATTTTCCAAAACACCGATGAAAACGAAAACGTAAAGGAGGTTTGACCCTTGCCACAGATTAACGATATTCGAGAATTGGCGCAGCAGAACGCCCGGTATGTCAGTAACTCGCCACAGGACTGGATGAGTTATCTGGATGTGGCGGCGCGGCTGTATCGCTATTCGTTCACCGATACACTCCTGATCCACGCACAGCGGCCCGATGCAACCGCCTGCGCAGAACTGGAACTCTGGAATCAGAAAATGAGCCGATGGGTCAACCGTGGCGCAAAAGGCATCGCGCTTCTGGATGATACCGGACCGCGTACCAAGCTGCGGTATGTGTTCGATATTGCTGACACCCATCTGGTGCGAGGCGGAAAAACACCGCTCTTATGGAATCTGGACAGCCACGAGCATGAGCAGACGATCTTAGACCATCTGGCAGATACCTATGGCTTATCCCAGACAGACAGCATGAATGCTGCCCTGCTGGAGCTGGCACAGCAGTTGACCGCTGATAATCTGGATGAAGCGATGGACGGTTTGGCCTATGAGGTGGCGGATACGTTTCTGGAAGAACTGGACGAAGATAACATCCGTGTCCGCTTCCGGGAACTGATGACCAACAGTATTTTCTATACGCTTTCCCGCCGCTGCGGGCAGGAGCCTATGGATGTGCTGGACGATGATGACTTTATCCGTATTGTGGATTTCAACAAGCTGCCTGTGCTGTCGTTCCTTGGCAACGCCGTTTCAGAGCAGTGCGAAGCGGTTCTTTTTGACATTGGCCGTGAGATGCGGAAAATTTACAAAAAAGAAATCACGCAGCAGCTTGAAAAATCCGTTGACAGCTTGTATAATACCAATACGGACTTTAGCGCATTAAAGCGTGAAACCGAAGAAACCACGACCAAAGGAGGACAAGAAAATGGAGTTGACGTATTACCGCAAGGGAGATTATCTGTTCCCGAATCTGGCCGTGCAGGACGAGCCGCAGACCATCGGGAAGTACGGGATGCTGCGCAGGACGTACCTGAAAGAGAATCGCAAGAACTGGTATCAGAGTATGCTGATGAGCGGCAGGCTGAACCGGCATCTGGCGCAGATCGAGGACGCAGCGGAGAGCCGGGTGAAAAACCTGCTGGACAGCCTGAACGAGAAGTTTCCGGCACCGAGCAAGGAGCAGGACCCGCTGGCATGGGCGGCGCACCAGAACAACTTGACGGCGATGGCCGAGGAGATCGTCTTGAAGGAATTGGTGTACAATTAACCGAAACGACAACGGAACAGGATTTGAGCGAAGCAGAGGAAGAAATTGCCTCTGCTTTTTCTTTTCCTGATCTGCCCACCGTGGAACAGCAGATCCGCGCCATTGAAGCACCGATCCAGGCGCGGTATGCAGAGGAGATTGCACTTGATTCCGAGGTGGTTGATGAAGTTCTGCGCACGGGCAGCAACCGCAGTAAAGGTCAGCTTCGTCTGATCTACAATTTTATGGTCGAGAAAACTCCGAAAGAATACACGGAGTTCGTGAAAAACGAATATGGAACGGGCGGCAAAGGCTTTGAAATTGGCGGTGCGAAGTATGCGGTCTGGTTCGATGATTTGGGGCTGCGCATTGCGGCAGGTGATACGGCCAAGGACGGCACGATTGTCAATGCGTTTTTGTCGTGGGAGGATGTCAGCAACCGCATCCATGAACTGCTCCGACAGGGGGAGTACGCACCGCAGGCGGTTCTGGATGCTGCACGGCAGAATGCTTTGCAGGAACACGCGCAGACATTGGCTTATATGGAGCGTGATTTGGCCGATGGCGTTGCCGAAGCAGTGTTTCGGGATACAGAAATCTTCAGGGGCGGTTTCCCGGAACTGACGGACAGGCTGGCGGGCTTGCTGGATGATACGGATTTTCTGACTGACCTCAACGAGAGATTGTCTGCGCTGGGGGAAGCCTATACCGAAGATAGAGATCTGATGCGGATGCACTTTTATAAGCCGGATAAGGTCGCGGCACTGTTCCAGCAGTTTGCAAAACCTTATCAGGATTATGCAGCAAGAGAGGGCTTTCACTGGAACGAGTATAAGAAGTTCATCACGGAAGATGAAATAAACGCTTATTTCACACGGGGCAGCAATTATTCGGACAGTCGGCTGGCAATCTATTCGTTTTTCCTGAATCATGAGGACAAAAAAGAGCGGACTGACTTCCTGAAAGAGCATTATGGGATCGGCGGCAGCAGCCATGCGCTCTGCGGGGCAGACGATTCCCACGAAGATCACGATGGCAGGGGCATTGCTTTGGAGCGTGGCTCATACGGAAACCCGTATGCCAGCGTTCATCTGAACTGGAATCAGGCCGCAGGCCGGATCGACCAGCTGATCCGTGACAGTGAATATCTGAAACCAGCGGACTATTCCCGGATGCCTGTCTATGAGCGCGAGTGGATGGCAATGCGGGTGATGGGCTTCTATCATCACCTGCCGAACGAAGTGGAACGGCCTTTCCCGCAGGATCTTTACCACGAAGAGGGCCGAAAGGCTCTCGTCGAAAAGCTGGCAGACCCTAAACAAGAAGTGGAACTGTTGGCGCAGATGGACAATGCGCTGCTGTCCGTGCCGATGGATTCCGAAGAATATGAGCGCAAGGCAGAATTCCTCTCTATCCTGCACCAGTATGTCGAGGGAACGTACACGATTTTCCCGGAGAAGAAGCAGGCTGTTGAGATTGTGGTTCCTGAACAGGGGCAAATGTCCATGTTCGACTTCATGGAGCAGGAGCCGCAATCGAAAGAGCAGTCAATCGTCGCAACGGTTGAGAAACCCCGAAAGGCAAAAGTCGTTGCACGGTATCAGTCAACGGTGATGATGCAGGCGGGATATATCGAGGATATTGCAATTCTGCAATATCCCGATGGCAAGTTCTATAACCATTACAACTATGACGAAGAAACGGGAACAGGTGCTGCAGAAACAGGGCCGTTTAACAGTCTGAATGATGCAAAGGCGGTCATTCGTCAAACGAGAGAAGATGCAAAAGCAGTAGAATCGTTTGAAAATCAGCCCAAGCAAATGTACAGCAGAGAAAACGGCAGTTTTCTGTATTTGGGAAATAACCATCTGTACCGCATTGAGCGTTCCAATGCGCATGACGTTTATCTGAAAGATATGGAAAATTCGGCGGTGGCTGGCCGGGTCATTCCGTCACCGTCATATAGCGAAACGCTGGCGAAGAATCCGCTGAACGATTTCCTGAAACTGGATGCAGACCACACCCAGAAAGACAGCCGCAGCATCTATAAAGAATGTCTGTACACGCTGCTGGAAAAGGTAGAGCGCAGCGAAATCTATCCGTTGCTGCGTGACCGCGATACCACCGAGGAAGAAGCGGAAAATCTGATCCGTGAGAAAATCGAGGATTTGTTTGCTTCCGGCGAGGTGGAAAATGCCATTTATTCCGAAGCTATCGACACATGGGCGCACTTCGGAGAGTGGATTCAGGAAGATATTTTCCAGCACACCTATCAGGACGTTATTACGGACAGACGGGATGCTGTTGCACTGTATCAGGATAGCATGGATGCTCCGCAGTGGGTACGCGGCATTATGGTTCCGTATACAGCGGAAGAAAAGACCGTTGAACCGATTTTGCAGTCCCTGCCGCTGGATGCCGCCAACGAGTATAATGCGCTGAAAGAGCGTTACCCGGATGCACTGGTCGGGTATGAGCAGTACGGAAACTTTGAGTTCTACGGCGAGGATGCAAAGCGCGTTTCAGAACTTCTTGGCAGCAAGCTGTTGGAAAAGGAAACTGCACTCGGCAAGGTTGAGGTATCTGGTTTTCTGCGTGAACAGTGGATTTCACAGGCAATGAAGCTCTGGAAACAGGGGGAGAGCATCTATCTGTCCGGCCAGCAGGAAGATGGAACCCATGCCCAAACGAAATACTTCCGCAGAGAGGAATATCTGCCTGTTAATACCATCATCGAACTGGACGATAGAGAGTTCCGTGTGGATTCGGTGGACTTTGGAAATAGAACGGTCAGTTTGCAGGATATGACCCTTGCGAAAGAAGCCCGGTATCCGATTTTCCGAACGGAACCGCTGGAGTACATTCGGCATCTGTACGAACAGGCAGATGTGCCGATGGAAGAAGCGGTTGAAATCACAGTCTTTACGGCTCTGCACAACGCTGGCGTGGCCTACGAGGATTTTTCCCCGGAGCAGATGGATGTGATCTATTCGGTGGCAGAATCGGGTGGCGAGTTGGAAGAACTGCTGAATCCCGACTTTCCGCCGGAACAGATGCAGCTGATCGCAGATGTGCAGAACAGAACGGATGCCATCAGCCGCGCAGCGGCAGAGGAAGCTCTGGAACCGCTGACGCAGCAGCCTATGACCCCGGCAGAGGTCAACCATGCACGGCGGCAGCACAATCTTCCGCTGGAAAATGGTGCGGTGGAACAGCCTGCACCGCCCAAACAGGAGCCTATCAACTTCCATATTGAGGACAACGACCTCGGCGCAGGAGGGCCGAAAACGAAGTACAAAGCAAATGTGGAAGCCATTCGGTTACTGAAAACGCTGGATGTAGAGCAGCGGCAGGCTACCGTAGAGGAACAGGAGATTCTTTCCCGGTATGTGGGCTGGGGCGGCATTCCGCAGGCGTTCGATGAAAACAATGCGGACTGGTCAAAGGAATATGCTGAACTGGAATCTCTGCTTACGGCAGACGAGTACAAGGAAGCTCGTGCCAGTACCCTGAACGCATTTTACACTTCTCCTACGGTCATCAAGGCGATGTACGAAGCACTGGATAATATGGGATTGTCCAAAGGCAATGTTCTGGAGCCGTCCTGTGGTGTCGGCAATTTTATGGGTTTGGTGCCGGACAGCATGGAAAAGATTCGGATGTACGGCGTGGAGCTGGACAGCATTTCGGGCCGCATTGCACAGCAGTTGTACCAGAAAAACAAGATTGCGGTGCAGGCCTTTGAAACGATGCGGTTCCCGGACAGCTTCTTTGACTGTGTTGTGGGCAATGTGCCGTTCGGCAATTATAAGGTGCCGGATAAGCGGTATGACCGCCACAATTTCCTCATCCACGATTATTTTATCGCCAAGAGCCTTGACCTTGTGCGTCCGGGCGGCGTGGTAGCGGTGGTAACGTCCAGCGGTACGATGGATAAGAAGGATTCCTCTGTCCGTGAGTACCTTGCCAATCGCGCCGATCTGGTAGGTGCGATTCGTCTGCCGAACAATGCGTTCCAGCGCAATGCCAACACCGGTGTGGTCGCGGATATTCTGTTCCTGCAGAAGCGTGACCGTGCAGCGGTGGAGCGGGCTGACTGGGTGGATCTCGGTGAAACACCGGAGGGCTACTCCATCAACCAGTATTTTGCACAGCATCCTGAGATGGTGCTGGGGGAGATCACCACGGAAAGCACCCAGTACGGCAAGCAGGAAACTACGGTCAAGCCCATCGAGGGCGCAGACCTTGCCCAGCAGTTGAGAGAAGCGGTCAGCAACATCCATGCCACCATCACGGAGCCGGAAATCTCCGATGATGAACTGGATGTGCAGGAAGAACCGATTCCGGCAGACCCCAGCGTGAAGAATTTCAGCTTTACGAACGTGGATGGGCAGATTTACTACCGCGAAAATTCCTTTATGAACAAGGTGGAACTGCCTGCCGTAACTGCAGAGCGAGTGCTGGGCATGATCGCTTTGCGGGAAACCACCCGGAAACTGTTGGATTGTCAGCTGCATGATGGCTCGGATGCGGAAGTACAGCTTTTGCAGAATGAACTGAAACAGCAATACACCGCATTTAAGGCGCAGTATGGCCTTATCAACAGCACCGCCAACAAGCGGGCGTTCCGACAGGACAGCAGCTATTGTCTGCTGGCATCACTGGAAATTCTGGACGAGGAGAAGAATCTCAAACGGCTTGCCGATATTTTTACCAAACGTACTATCCGTAAGCCGGAACCCGTCACCTCAGTGGACACGCCCAGTGAAGCACTGGCACTTTCCATTGGAGAGAAAGCAAAGGTAGATGTGCCGTTCATGGCGCAGCTTTGCGGTAAGCCTGAGCAGGAAGTCACGGATGAACTGGCAGGTGCGATTTTCCGAAATCCTGTGACACAGCAGTGGGAAACGTCGGATGAATACCTGTCCGGCAACGTTCGTGAAAAACTAGCCACGGCAGAAACCTTTGCGGCGAACCATGCAGAGTACCAGATCAATGTGGACTACCTCAAACGGGTACAGCCCAAAGATTTGGATGCGTCGGAAATCGAAGTGCGGCTGGGTGCAAACTGGGTAAAACCGGAATACATCACGCAGTTTATGAGAGAAGTGTTCAAGACCCCGAACTACTATGCCGGGATTGACATTAAGGCAACCTATTCCGAAATTTCAGGTGCATGGAACATTTCGGGTAAGTCGCTGGATCGCGGCAATCCCCTTGTTACCAATACCTACGGAACGATGCGGGTCAATGCCTATAAGCTGTTGGAAGATGCGTTGAACCTCCGGGATACCAAAATCTACGATACGATTCACGATGCGGATGGCGACCATCGTGTGCTGAATAAGCAGGAAACCATGCTTGCACAGCAGGCGCAGGAATCCATTCGGGAAGCGTTTAAGCAGTGGATTTTCAAGGATTTAGACCGCCGCGAGGATTTGTGTGCGACCTACAATCGGATTTTTAATGCGATTCGTCCTCGTGAGTATGATGGCAGTCATATCCGTTTTGAGGGCATGACCCCGGAAATCTCCCTGATGCCGCACCAGAAAAATGCGGTAGCGCACATCCTGTACGGCAACAATACGCTGCTGGCGCATTGCGTGGGCGCGGGCAAGACGTTCCAGATGATTGCCGCCGGCATGGAGAGCCGCAGGCTGGGCCTGTCGCAGAAAAACCTCTATGTGGTTCCGAACCACCTCACAGAGCAGTGGGGCGCAGACTTCCTGCGGCTCTATCCCAATGCCAATGTGTTGGTGGCAACGAAGAAGGACTTTGAACCCAGCAATCGTAAGCAGTTCTGCTCCCGGATCGCAACCGGCGATTACGATGCCATCGTGATCGGTCATTCGCAGTTTGAACGAGTGCCGCTTTCCCCAGAACGGCAGAAAGCCATTGTAGAGCGTCAGATCGACGACATTACGCTGGCTCTGGCCGATGCCCGGAGTGAGGACAGCCGTAGTTTTACGGTCAAGCAGATGGAAAAAACAAAGAAAACACTGGAAGCAAAGCTGCAAAAGCTGAACGACCAGACGAGAAAGGATGATGTGGTTACATTTGAGGAACTGGGTGTGGATCGTCTGTTTGTGGACGAGTCACATTTCTATAAAAATATGTTCCTCTACACAAAAATGCGGAACATCGCAGGTATCGCCCAAACCGATGCACAGAAGTCCAGCGATATGTTCGCAAAGTGTCAGTACTTGGATGAGTCGACAGGCGGCAAGGGCGTGACCTTTGCAACCGGAACCCCGGTCAGCAACTCGATGGTGGAGCTGTACACCATTATGCGTTATCTCCAGTATGACACCCTGCAGAAGATGGGGCTGAGCCACTTCGATGATTGGGCGGCATCCTTTGGTGAAACCGTCACGGCAATCGAGCTTTCCCCGGAAGGAACCGGCTATCGTGCGAAAACACGCTTTGCCCGGTTCTTTAATCTACCGGAGTTGATCTCCTTGTTCAAGGAATCGGCAGATGTGCAGACAGCGGATATGCTGAACCTGCCTGTCCCGCAAGCAGAGTACATCAACGAAGTGCTGAAACCGAGCGAAACGCAGGAAGAAATGGTAAGTTCCTTTGCAGACCGCGCTGAGGCTGTACGCAACGGTAATGTGAATCCCAGATTCGATAATATGCTCAAGATCACCAACGATGGCCGAAAACTGGCACTCGACCAGCGGCTTATGAATGATATGCTGCCGGACGAGCCGGAGAGTAAGGTCAATCGCTGTGTGGACAATGCGTTCAAGGTCTGGGAAGAATCTGAGCCGGATAAGGGAACTCAGTTAATTTTTTGCGATTTATCGACACCAAAAGCAGATGGCACATTCAACGTCTACGATGATGTGCGGGAAAAGTTGGTGGCGAGAGGTGTTCCCCGTGAAGAGGTGGCGTTCATCCACGAGTACAACACCGAAACGAAAAAAGCAGACCTGTTTGCAAAGGTACGCGCCGGACAAGTTCGTATCCTGATGGGGTCTACGCCGAAACTTGGCGCAGGAACCAATATTCAGGATCGGCTGATTGCCCTGCATCATCTGGATTGTCCGTGGAAGCCCTCTGACCTGGAACAGCAGGAGGGACGTATTCTCCGGCAGGGAAACCGAAATAAGCAGGTGAAAATCTATCGTTACGTCACTGAAAATACGTTTGATTCGTATATGTGGCAGATTCTGGAGAATAAACAGAAGTTTATAAGCCAGATTATGACATCCAAATCGCCTGTCCGTGCCTGCGATGATGTGGACGATACCGCACTGTCTTATGCCGAAATCAAGGCACTGGCAACGGGCAATCCCTACATCAAGGAAAAGATAGATTTGGATATTCAGGTCAGCAAGCTGAAACTGCTGAAAGCCAATCACACCAGTCAGATTTATAGTTTGGAATCGGATATTGCGCGCCGCTATCCGCGAGAAATCGCTGTGGCACAGGGTCAGATCGAAGCACTGAAAACCGATATGGAAGCGGCAAAACCGCTTCTGGCGCAGGACAAAGACCACTTCTCTATGGAAATCAGCGGCAAGGTGTACACCGAACGCAAGGAAGCGGGTGCAGCCATCATCGAGGCTTGCAAGGCTTTGAAAGCGGCTGGCACCGAGGGAAGGATTGGCAGCTACGGTGCGTTTGAACTGCATTCCCGGTTTGACAACTTCGATAAGGTGTTCCGCCTGTCCATCAAGGGTGCATGGAACTACTCTATGGAAGTTGGTAAAGACCCGCAGGGCAACATTCTGCGTGTTACCAATGCGCTGGCAGGCATTGACAGAGCATTGCCGCAGGTGGAACGCAGACTGGAAACCTTGGAACAGCAGTTGGCGCAGGCAAAGGAAGAAGCCAAACGTCCTTTTGCACAGGAAGCGGAATTGGCCGAAAAATCTGCGCGCCTTGCGGAGCTGAACTCTTTGCTCAACATGGACGAAAAGGGCGGTGAGGATGCGCTGGGCGTGGATGAGGATGCAGCCGAAACGGAAGTGGCAGACAGGCCACGTCAGCCTGTGAACTACGCAGACCGCGTTGCAGAACGCACTGCGGACAGTGTACGGAAACCCTCTGTGCTGACACAGCTTCATGCAAAGCAGGCAGAGCGCACCGCCGAACCGCAGAAATCCCAGAAGCGGAAAAGTTACGATATGGAATTGTAAATAGGATAACCCCGTTAGATCTCTGCAAGGAATCTAACGGGGTGTTTTTGAAAAAGGAGGGCATTTGCTGACATTAACACCGATCAATCTGAAAACGGCAAACGCATTTGTACAGCAGTATCACCGCCACCATAAGCCGACACGAGGGCATAAGTTCTCCATTGGCGTATCGGAGAATGACACATTGGTGGGCGTTGCTATCTGCGGCAGACCAGTGGCACGGCGGCTGGATGATGGCTATACGCTGGAAGTCAACCGCTTGTGTACGGATGGAACGCCGAACGCCTGCAGCATCCTGTATGCGGCGGCGTACCGTGCAGCACGGGCAATGGGCTACAACAAAGTTATCACCTACATTTTGGATACGGAAAAAGGAGCATCCCTGAAAGCTGCCGGGTACACCTGTGAGGGCAGAGCCGGAGGATTGGAGTGGAACGGCGCGAAGGCACCGAAACAGGCCGACCAATATCCGCGCCAGATGAAAACACGATGGGTCAAGAAAAAGGAGGGCTTGCATGGCAGTTGACCGCAAACAGCAGATGAAAGAAATCACGGAACGGCTGGAGCAGGGCGTAAAGGACATTTTTACATCGGAAATGTACACGACATACCTGCGCACGATGGCAAAATTCCACAATTACAGCTTCAACAATACGCTGCTGATCGCTATGCAGCGGCCTGATGCCACACTGGTGGCAGGGTTCAACGCATGGAAGAATAAGTTCAACCGCTACGTCAAAAAAGGCGAAAAGGGTATCCAGATCATCGCTCCGGCTCCCATCAAGGAAGTCGAGGAGCGCGAGAAAATCGACAAGGATACGGGTCTGGCTGTGCTGAACGAAAACGGTGAGCCGGAAATGGAACGTGTGGAGTATGTGGTTCCGCGTTTCCGCGTGACGACGGTCTTCGATGTTTCACAGACCGATGGGGAACCGATTCCGTCGCTGGAAGTGAACGAACTGACGGCCAGCGTCAAAGACTATGCGCTGCTTACGGCGGCAATCGAGCAGGTATCGCCTGTGCAGATTCGGTTTGATGAAATCGAAGGGGAAGCCAAAGGGTATTACAGCGACATAGACAAAGAAATCTGCATCCAGGTCGGCATGGGCGAGAGCCAGACCATAAAGACGATGATCCACGAGGTTGCTCATGCGATGCTGCATAACAGCGATTTCATGAAGCAACGCGGCGAAGAAAAAGACAGGCTTACGAAGGAAACCGAAGCCGAAAGCATTGCATTTACGGTCTGCTCGGCGCTGGGCATTGATACGTCCGATTACTCTTTTCCGTATGTGGCAAGCTGGGCCAGCGGCAAGGAGATGAAGGAACTGAAAGATTCGATGGATACGATTCGATTGACCGCAGCCGATTTTCTGGAAAAGCTGGAAACGGCGGTGGCGGAAAGGAGCGCAGAGCGCTTGACCGCGATGCAGTATGCGGAAAAGCTGATTGCCAATAAGGAGCAGGAAAAAACGATTTTCGATGATGAGCAGCGAAATCTCATCGTGAATTTTGCCTTTAAGCTGGATGACCGGGCTGCAACGGAAGAACTGGTGAATGGTCTTGCGGCTGCACTGGCCGAGGACGACAAAGAAGAAGTCAACCGCCTGATGTACGATGCGCAGGAAAAAATTGAAAATCTCCCGGATGGGATGATTGGACTTTCCGAAATGCACGACTACGGTTATTTGAAAGATGATGTGCTACCGCTGACGAAAGAGGGCGCACGGGAGTGGCATCGGCTGGGTGAGAGGATTTATCCGCTGTTCCGTGATGGCACGGCAGGTGATTATGTAAGCCAAGAGGGAATCGAGCAGCACGATGGCATTTTCGGCATTAAAGCAGACGCATGGGATGCGATTTTGCTGGAACAGCGAGAAGATTATGCAGAGGACGAGTATACGCGCCCGGATTTTAAGCTGACAGTAATTAACCGTGAACAGGCTCTGCGGCTGTATGACGAGGGAAAGCAGATTTATCTCGTCCGCATCAGCCCGTGGCCGATTCTTGTCACGGCACGAGAGGAAATCGAGCGTGGAAGTGATACCTTCCAGATTGCAATAGCAGATTTGGAGCAGGAGCGGAACATGACAGAACAGGAAAGTGTGCTGCTGTATGGCAGCGAAAAGCAGTTCGGCATTTATCAGATCACAGAGCGTGACCCGGAACACGACTACCGCTTTATGGGGCTGGACTATGTGCAGAAGAAAGGCATAACGGTTGCTCGCGCAGATTATGACCTGATCTATACCGCGCCGCTTACGGAAAAGGATACGCTGGATGGCATTTATGAACGGTTCA
>ERZ1034939.1211-NODE-1211-length-12894-cov-5.510787_pt1 | contig 12894 bp, 8 predicted proteins | sample MGYA00520626_ERZ1034939 | MGnify/ENA primary metagenome ERZ1034939 (study PRJEB33766, sample SAMN09781751) | gut metagenome | biome: gut microbiome | host: Homo sapiens | place: Madagascar | study: EMG produced TPA metagenomics assembly of the PRJNA485056 data... | reverse complement strand
CACCTTCAGCGAGGCACCTACCTTACGCTTTATGACATCGAAGATTTCCGCCGCCGACATCCACTCGGCATTCTCGTCGAGCGGATCCTGCGCTATCGCGAAGCAGAGGTCGAAATACTGGTCGGCAGGTTCCTGCACCTCGTAGCGGCGGTTCCAGAGCATTATCTGCTCGGTCTCCGCCTTGTCAAACCAGCAGCGGTGTCCGTTGCGCAAGAGCTGCAGCGCCTGGGCGAAGACCTGGCGATGGTTGGGCACACGGGTGGTGTCGATGGGTGCCGTCAGCTCGATGCCGATGAAGCGACGGTTACCCGACGGGTCGGCGAGGATGTCGGTCATGTTGCTCGTGGCGATGAACGACGCCTTGCGCGGCAGTTCCTCGATGCGTGTGCCATAAGGCCGTTTCGCCTTTATCGAGGGCAGTTGTATGATGTTCTTCAGAAAGCCCTGCTGCACGCGCGGCGAAATCTGGTTGAACTCGTCGAGGTTGATGAGCAGCTGCTGCGACATGGCGAGCATCACCTGTCGGCGGTCGGAGATGGCAAGACTGTCGGTGTAGCCCCACCTTAGTGCGTCGGGCAGCAGTTGGCGGCAGAACGTGCTCTTGTTGTAGCCCTGCGGCGAGATGAGCAGCGGCGCGACGCTGTTGCCATAGACTCTGCCCGGCACGTTCTGCCACTGGGCGACCATGGCGAGCAGCCATGTGGTGAACCACTCGCGCCACAGCGGAGCGTCGGTGGGCACGGTGCCGGCGAGGTCGCCTATGTGGTCGTGCCCGTCCCATGCGCCTTCGCAACTGGCGAGGTAGTCGCCTACGGGGTCGAACGCACGCACATAGTCCGACTCGATGTAGTTTTTCACATCGTTCTGGCTCACCTCTATCCCCTCGCGCTGCACCTCAAGTATGATGCGGCGGCGCGTGCGTGGGTCGAGCGGCTCGAAGTCGTCGGCGGGGCTGCCCGTGTGGCGAAACTCTGTGCAGTTCATTACGGTGTTGTAGCGGAAGGCGTAGCGCATGGTGAGGAAGCCGATCATGCGGTCGACGGCGTTCATTGTGTCTTTGTTTGTTGTGTCTTTCATGTGTGTATTGTGTGTTGATATAGTTTAGTAAGATTCCGGCAGTGATGGAGCGTTACTCCGGCGCTACCGGAATGATTCTCCGGCGCTACCGGAATGATTCTCCGGTGCTACCGGAATGGCATTTTAGTCATGCAGGAATATCTGCGTTTGTGTAAAAAAATTACTGGAAGTCGAGGGTTTCTTCTGAGCAATCGAACTCTATGTCCTCATAACCATACTGTGAAAAAAGTTGTTTTATCCACTCCTGCTGTTCAGGCAAGAGTTTATGTTCGCCGTGGTGATAGCGGTAGTACGTGCTGCACCCACCGAGATACTCCCTCATGAGCGAACGCAAAGTAGGTGCGTCGCACAGCTTCACGTCCTTGAACAGGCGACTGAAGCCCCATGCCATACGCACGATGCGCAGCCGTTTGAACTGGGCGCATTCCCCGTCCGGGCGCAAAGCGTGTGGATAGACGGCGTTGCCCCATATGCGCGACTCGCCGAGAGCCACGGTGGCACGATAGCGCAGGCACTCCTCGCGTCGTTTGCAGTCGGTGTTGAAACAGTAGATCCAGTTGTGTGGAATGTTGCTGCTCTTGATGGTAGCGTTGATGATGTTTGTGTTTTCCATAATACTAAGTTTTTTAAATGTTCATGTATGTTTTCTAAAATTGCCGCAAAGGTACAATTCTGCGCAAGCGTTGTCAAGAGTTCGGCACATTTTTTTTCAAACTCGCAAGCGGACGGTTGAGGTGCTGGCGACAAACCTGTCGGTTCGGGCTGGTAGATGGACTGACAGATAACCTGATAGATACAGCTTTTGAGCGCATCATCTATCAGCCTTTATACTACTGATTATTAGCGCAATACGAGAACGCTGACAGATATGGCAGTATTTTTCGCAACACAAACTTTTCATACCGTAATTGCTTAACGTTTGCATCGGATCATGAGCGATGTGGCAATGCTGCTCATGTCCGATGCAAACGTTAATGATTTTTAATGTAAAACCGTTTAGGTTTCCTTATTATGCTTTTTGAGAGTTTTTATTTCATCATATATCCTTTGCCCATCTTCGCGCGTATGGGGTGCAGTGCCTGTGCATCGACAAAGCAGCGTGAACCGGTGAAAGGCTCTATTGTTGGCAGACTGTTGTACATACCGTTCTTTACGCGCGACGCCCAGATGCGGTCGCAGTTGCCGAATGTCGATACGAAGGTGTAGTGGTTGCGTTCGCCTATGGGTGAGTAGAAGTCTTCCAATTCGCCGGTAGACACAGCTTGATACCAGCCTGTGCGGTGTGCCATGGTGGCGCGTTCTGCGGTGGTGAGTGCGAGCTCAATGGTACAGACTTCGTTGGGTGCGAGTGTCGTAGCTGTCTTTGGGTCGATCAGTTCCAGGGCGTTGCAGAACGCCATAGGCTCCTTTGCCCATTCCTTTATCTGTGCGTGGTCGGTGTATTTCGGAAGTCTCGACTCGTATTCGCTGTAAGCCAGTTCGGTGTTCTGTTCCAGGTAGAGCAGTGTGCGGTGTATGTATGCCGCCAGTTCCTGCCGTGTCACGCTGCCGCTCTGTGGCAGTGTGGCGTCGTCGAGTCCGATGGCACTGGCTGATGCGTCCTTTCCAGACATTTCCTTCACGAGCAGTGTCATGATGGAGCGCAGCTGTTCGCGGGTGACGGGCTTGGTGTAGTCGTTGCCGAGCACGGTGTCGTCGACGAGGTTGTCGCACAGGGCGCGGTTCACGCCGTCCTGTGCCCACTCGCTCATCTTGGCCTCCGACTTGCGTGGCAGTATGAACATCTCGTCGCTCGGCAGTTCTGTCTCCAGCAGGCACATGTCTTCGATGCTCTTCAGGTTTTCGAGCATTGAGACTTTGAAATCTTCGAAGGAGCCTTCCATACCCATCATTTTCTGGTCTCTGGGTGTGAGGTGTCTCATGTGATAGCTGTGTGAGATGCCGCAATGGATGCAGCTCTTCCAGTATATGTGTTCTCCGGCTGCGTTCACGCCGATGTATGCCTGGTCGTTGGCTATGTTCTCGTTCATGTCATGCCATTCCAGTACTTCGGCTCCCGGTCTGGCGCTGAAGGTGTGCGCTTTGTTGCGTTCGCACTTGCCGCAAACCCTACATGAGTAGTACCATTTGAACGGTTGCTTGCATGTGTTGTACTGGCACACGCGGTCGGCAGCCTCTATCTTGGCTGTGAACACATGCTTGGTGCAGGTGAGAAACTTGGTGGCTGCCACGCCGGCTTTCTGTGCCTCAAACACGTCGCCGCGGTATGTGCGTATGGTGTATGTTGGCTCGGTGGCATCGAGATCCAGATAGTCGAGCACAGCCTTGCCTGCGTTCTCGGGGATGAACAATGTGCCCTTGGCGGTGTAGAGCTTGGTGCTCTGTTCCATGTAATGGCGTCCCCATCTTGACAGCCGCTCGACGGTGGCTTTGTTGAGGTCTCTGACGTATTTCACGGCATCCACCTTGGGGCTCAGCCACACTTCTTTCAGATTGAATATGGTGGAGTATGGGGCACCAAGTGTTTCTGCGAATTCTGAGATGTTGTAGTTTTCCGACCCGTTGCTTACGTCGATTATCATCTTGGTCATCAGCAGGGTGTTGTGATTTTTGTATGCATGTCCGCTCGACGAGATGTATTTCTCATGCATGAATTCGTAGAGCATATCGATCTTGTTGATTACGAGCACATCCAGCGGGTGGTAGTGTGGATAGACTTCGTCGGCCTCTTTACGCGATATGTAGGGCAGTGTGGAGCGGTATTCCTTCTTCAGCACGTCGTAGTCGGAAGAATGGTCGTCTTTCTCCAGCGGTCCGCCCTTGCCACCAGGTATGGTGAATTTCACCTGCATAGTGGGGAAGTAAGGGGCGCTTCTGAGCACGCGTGCCGGTATCCCGTTCACCGTGGCCTTGAAGTTTTCGGTCGACAGCATGTCGGAGCCGTCTATCTTTACCCATTCGGTCTGGTAATCTCCGTCCGGGTCTATCACTATCTCAATCGTGGCTATGTAGGGGTATCCGGCCTTCAGTGTGGGGTATCCATCTTTGTTCTCGCCGAACTCGCCATCCCATGAGATGTCGCGCATTGTGATGACTCCGCTCTTGAACAGGTCACCGTAGGCGGTGTTCACCGCTTTCAGGGCGAGTTTTTCGGCGTTCTCTAAGTCCATTCCTGGAGTAGGAGCGTCTATCGTTATCTCCACCGACTTTATCTTCTTCTTGGCGGTGTCGGCCCACAGCGTGGCGGGCAGCAGAAGCAGAGCCACTGCGAATGTTAAAAACAGTTGTTTCATATTGTGATTAATTTGATTGCGTTATGTTAAATTGTTATTAATGGTGTTCTTAGTGTTGCAAAAATAAACAAGAGAATCCGACGATAGACATGGCAAAGATACAAATAAAATATGATTATCAAATAGTTTTTCGTATTTTTGCACCGTCATAAAACAAAAGACACATGAAATACATACTTGCTACAGATTCGTTCAAGGGCTGCATGTCCTCAGCTGAAGTGGAGAACATAATCGCCGGGGTGTTAGACGCGAAGGGCATCGACACGTTGTGCCTGCCGATGTCGGACGGCGGCGACGGAATGCTTGCAGCGTTTACGACAGCCACGGGCGGAACATTGGAGCCTGTGTACATACACGACCTGATGATGCGCCGCACGGATGCCCATTACGGCGTGACGCCCGACGGCACGGCAATAGTGGAAGTGGCTCAGGCGTGCGGACTCAGCCTTATCAAGGAGGAGGAGCGCAACCCTATGCGCGCCACAACATACGGCGTGGGCGAACTGCTCTCGAGAGCCATCAAGCGCGGATGCCGCAATTTCATCATCGGACTCGGCGGCACCGCCACGAGCGATGCCGGCATCGGAATGATAAATGCACTGGTTGACATCTTCGCACGCGGCAAGAACTTCGACGAGGCGCTGAAGACGGAGCTTGGCGAATGTAGGTTTACCCTCGCCTGCGATGTGGACAATCCGCTCTGCGGCGAGAACGGCGCGGCACATGTATATGGTCCGCAGAAGGGAGCCACGCCAGAGATGGTAGCTCAGCTCGACCGCCGTGCACGGCTGTTCTCCGAGAAATCAGCTCTGCATTTCGGCTTCGACCGAAGCGCAGAGCCTGGAGCGGGAGCAGCCGGCGGACTGGGTTATGCCTTCATGCAGTATCTCGGAGCCGAGATGAAGTCGGGTGCCGACTTGCTGCTCGACATCATCGGCTTCGACGAGAAAATAAAGGGTGCCGACCTTATAATAACGGGCGAAGGCGGCGCCGACCGACAGACGCTCATGGGCAAGTTGCCACAGCGCATACTGATGCGTGGGCAGCAGACGGGCGTGCCCGTAGGGCTTGTGGCTGGCAGCGTAAGCGACAGGGAACTGCTGCTGAAAGCCGGCTTCGCTTTTGTAGAAAGTATCACGCCCGACGGAATGCCGCTGGAGGAGGCTATAAAAAAGGATGTGGCAAGCAGCAACCTCCGCCGCTTTGCCGATTCACTCGGCTGAAACAGCGGTTTAGGCTGCTAAAAAACTCTTTCTATCAAACTACAATGACATACGAAACCGCATAAAAGGAAAATGTGAACAACTTGTGATATTTTATGAATATACCTAAACGGCTATAAATGCGTAACTTTGCAGCCGAAATATTAATATAGGTATGAAGAAAACATTGTTCACATTTGCCTCAATACTCTTGGCAAGTCAGACGATGGCGCAGGAGACGCTGTCGCTGGCGCAGTGTCTGCAGATGGGTATTGAGCGAAATCTTAATTTGAAAACTTACGAAGGTAATGTGCTTAAAGGCAAGCACAACATCAGCGAGAACCGTTCGCGTCTGTTGCCGCAGATAAATATCGGCGCAGCGCTGAACGACAACTTCACTCCGCCCGTGTCCGTAACCGACGGCAGAGCCTACGGCAAGCCGTACAACGTGACGAAGACGCTGCAGTACAGCTCGTCGGCAAGTCTGCAGCTGCAGATGCCGCTGTACAGTCAGACGGCGCTCACGGCGCTCGAGATCTCGAAGACGCTCGACCAGCTCAACTCGCTCTCTTACGAGAAGGCACGCGAGGACCTCATCGTGCAGATAAGCAAGATGTACTACTTAGCGCAGAACACTGAGGAGCAGATCGGCATCATCAAGGACAACATAAAGCGTCTGGAGGAGCTGCGCGACATCACGCAGGCGTTCCACGACAACGACATGGCACTGAGCGTGGACGTGAAGCGTGTGAACGTAAACCTGGAGAATCTCAGTGTGCAGTACGACAATGCGAAGGCGATGCTCACGCAGCAGTATAACATGATGAAGTACGTCATCGACTATCCTGCCGAGAAGGACATCACGGTGGAGAAGGGTGACATTGAGGAGGTGAACCTCGCAGCACTCAGCGGACTGAACGAGAACCTGTATGAGCTGCAGCTGCTGAGAACGCAGCAGACGCTTGCCGAACAGCAGAAGAAGCTCGCCAAGAGCGGATACCTGCCCACGCTGGCGCTCACGGGCAACTGGACGTACATGGCGTACACCGACAAGTTCAAGAACTGGTTCCACTCTGGCGAGTCGAACCACTGGTACAAGTCGAACGGCATCGGTCTCTCGCTGCGTATCCCTATCTTCGACGGACTGGAGAAGCGCTCGAAGATAAGAAAGGCGCAGGTGGACATCGACAACGCGAAGCTCTCTTACGAAAACGCGCTGAAGGGTATGCAGACGCAGTATGCCAACGCCGTGAACGACCTCGCCAACAACCAGCGCAACTTCAGCAAGCAGCGCGACAACTATCTGCTTGCGGAGGATATATATAAGGTGACGAGCGACCGCTATCGCGAGGGTATCGCCTCGATGACCGAGGTGCTGCAGGACGAGATGAGCATGAGCGACGCGCAGAACAACTATCTCACGGCGCACTTCAACTATCAGGTGGCGAACCTCACACTGCTGAAGCTCACAGGTCAGTTGGAGAGGCTTACGAAGTAGAATGTGGAATGTGGAATGTGGAATTGTCGGCTACGCCGATGAGGAATTGTTCAATTTTGAATTCAATATACAAATCGTAGGAGGGGTGTGACAAAACCCGCAAGCGACGCGCCCTGTAAGGGGCGTGGGTGCGTGGGTATGGCAGGATGCCATACCCTCCTACTATCTACAACAAATACAAACTTTATAAAACAAATAACAAGCAAAAAAATGGAAACAAACAATAATAACACAAACAATAACAACAGTGAGACTGCACAGTCTACACACGAAGTGACAGCAAAGCAGCTCAAACGCCAGCGTATTCGCCAGATTGTGGTGAGCCTCATCGGCGTTGCCATCCTCGTATGGGGAATCGTTAAGATTGGCTGCATGTTCATGGACTACAAGAGCAATGAGAAGAGCGACGACGCACAGGTGGAGCAGTACATCTCGCCGGTGAATCTGCGCGCTTCGGGCTACATCAAGAAGATATACTTCAAGGAACACCAGAACGTGAAGAAGGGCGACACGCTGCTCGTGCTGGACGACCGCGAGTATCGCATCCGCGTGATGGAGGCAGAGGCTGCGCTGAAGGACGCTATGGCTGGTGCGAACGTGATAGACGCTTCGGTGCAGACAACGCAGACTTCGGCTACCGTGTACGAGTCGGCTATTGCTGAGATTGAGATTCGCCTCGCAAAGCTCGAAAAGGACCGCCAGCGCTATCAGAACCTTGTGGCTCGCAACGCTGCCACTCCTATTCAGTTGGAGCAGATCGAGACCGAATACAACGCTACGAAGAAGAAGCTCGACGCCACACGCCGCCAGCAGAAGGCAGCCTACTCGGGTGTGAACGAGGTGCAGACGCGCAAGAAGAACACAGCGGCTGCCATAGAGCGTGCGCAGGCTGCGCTGGAGATGGCTAAGCTGAACCTCTCCTACTGCGTGGTAACAGCACCGTGCGACGGCAAGTTAGGCAGACGCGCGCTTGAGGAGGGTCAGGCGGTGAACGCCGGACAGACCATCACCTACATCATGCCGAACACGCAGAAGTGGGTCATCGCCAACTATAAGGAGACACAGGTGGAGAAGCTGCACGTAGGTCAGAAGGTGATTATGACCGTAGATGCCTTCGAGGGTAAGGAGTTCGAGGGCAGAATATCTGCCATATCGGGCGCAACAGGCTCTAAGTATTCGCTCGTGCCTACAGACAACTCTGCCGGCAACTTCGTGAAGATTCAGCAGCGTGTGCCGGTGCGCATCGAGTTCGTGGGAATTTCAAAGGAAGACAACGACAAGTTGGCTGCCGGAATGATGGTTATTGTGAAGGCTCAACTCAAGTAAATGACACAAGCAGAGATATACCAGGCAGTTTCGCCGAAGCTGCCTAAGAATTTTCCGTTCTACGACTGGGTGCCCAAGCCTCTCGGCATCGCCTTCCTCGTCATACTTTTCATACCTATAATGACGGTGAGCGGTGCGTACACCGTGAACAGCAGTGAAATGGTGGGAGGACTTGGCATCCAATCGGAACACATAGCGTTCATCAGCTTCGTGACGTCGATAGGTATGGCGGCGTTCTCTCCGTTCTTCTACACGCTGGTGAGTGTGCGCAGGCAGAAGATGATGAGCCTCGTGGGCTTCTCCATCTTAGCGGTGCAGAGCTATATCTGTGCCAACACCGACAGCCTGTTCATCCTCGCGCTGAACAGTTTGATAATGGGCTTCGTGAGACAGACGCTGCTCATGTGCAATCTCTTCACGCTTATCAAGTACGGCTTCGGCATCGAGGCGACGCGCAACGTAACGCCGGGCAACGAGCCGAAGGACGAGGCAGGATGGGATGCTCTCGACACGGAGAAGAAGGCGAGCCAGCCTATCATCTACTTCTTCTTCATGCTGCTCGGACAGATAGGCACGTGGATAACGGCGTGGTTCGCTTACAACTACCACTGGCAGATGGTGTATTACGCCATGCTCGGCTCCATTCTCGTGGCACTGCTCATCACCCTGCTTTGTATGCCCTACAACCCCTACCCTACGAAGTACAGTCCGCTCTCGTTCTCGAAGTTCGGCAACGTGGTGGTGTTCTGCCTCATGTGCTGTTCGTTCGTCTACGTCACGGTCTACGGTAAGGTGTACGACTGGTACGACAGCAGCCGCATTTGCTGGGCTACGGCTATATGCGTCGCCTCTACATTATTATTTATATACTTGGAGAAGACGCGACGCTCGCCCTACTTCATGCTTAAGGCGTTCAAGTCGCGCAGCATACAGGGCGGCATACTGCTCTTCATCGGCCTGATGATATGCAACTCAAGCTCGATGCTCGTGAACATCTTCGTGGGCGTGGGTATGAAGACCGACCAGATCCAGGTGGCTGCGCTCGGCAACTGGGTGCTCCTTGGCTACTTCCTCGGTCTTGTCACGATACTCATACTGAACAGCAAGGGTGTCCACTTCAAGTGGTTCTTCGCTATGGGCTTCCTGCTCATCGGTGCCGCCTCGCTGTTCATGTACTTCGAGGTGCAGACCGACGGTATGCTGGAGCGCATGAAGTGGCCCGTCGTGATACGTGCTACGGGCATGATGCTGCTCTACTCGCTCATCGCTGTATATGCCAACCAGCGTATGCCCTACAAGCTGCTCTCTACGTGGGTGTGCATCATGCTCACCGTGCGTATGGTGATAGCACCAGGCATCGGTTCGGCTCTCTACCAGGTGGTGTTCCAGTACCGCCAACAGTATTACATCACACGCTACGCTCACGACTACGACCGCACCAACGCCGAGACAGCCAAGACCTACGATATGACGGCGCGCGGAATGCAGTATCAGGGCAAGAGCGAGACCGAGGCGCAGCACATGGCAGCCATGTCTACGAAGGGCAAGGTGCAGGTGCAGGCTACGCTCTCGGCTATAAAGGAGATGGCGGGCTGGACTATCTACGCCTGCATCATTCTCGCCGGACTGATGCTTGTGGTGCCGTGGCCGAAGCGCGACATATCGAAAGATACACGCGAGTGGTACATTAACTATTAAGATATTTTGCAGTGCAGTTTTTTTTCGCTAACTTCGCCATGTCTATACAATTAAAACCAATGACGAACAGCAGCGAAAACATAAACATAAATATTCTGGAGCAACAGATGTCCGACAACGAGGACATCTGTTGCTCTTGTGGTATTATACGGTCGTTCCCCGAGGCATTGCGCCACGACTTCCGCGTGGCGGATGTTGGCATTATAGTGTGCCGTTCGGGCAGTTTCTCTTTCACATGCGAAGGTGCGGAATACGTTGTGAACAAGGACGAAACGCTCTTCCTCTCCCACGGCGTGCGCTTCTCCGTTACAGCTCAGAGCGACGACTGCTCCGTTGTCATTATCTTCTATCGCGCCGACTCCATACGCGACATCCTTGGCAGCACGGTGGTCGGCATGAAGTTTGTGGAGTATATCAATCCACGACCGTGCTGGGTGATGCATACGGGTCACGAGAACGAGCTGACGAAGTATTCCGAACTGCTCGCCGTACACAAATGCGGCGAGAACGTGTTTGCCGCCAACGAACGCCAGTTGCTGCTGCTCTCGCTCACCTACCGCGTGTGCAGCATCTTCCGCGAACTCTCGAGCGACGGCAGCAACGAGTCGAGCCGTAAACTGGAGACGTACATGCAGCTCATGCAGCTCATTGACGAGCACTATATGCACGAGCGCGGCGTACGCTTCTACGCCGACCGCCTGTGTCTCTCGCCAAAGTACCTCACGCAGCTCGTGAAGTCGGTGTCGGGCAGTACGGTGCAGCAACTCGTGTTCAAGGCTATCACGAAGAAAGCCATATACCTCATCACGAGCACCGACAAGAGCATAAAGGAAATATCCGACCTGCTCAACTTCCCCAACGCCTCCGCCTTCGGCACATTCTTCAAAAAGCAAGTAGGCGTGTCGCCCGTCAACTATCGTCATAAAAAAAACAAAGCCGTTTCTAATATTTAAGAATATATTTTGTACATTTGTCGGCAAAATAACATCAATAACAATAATAAAAACCAACAAATCCCTATGAACACAAGACGACTACTGTTCTTGTCTGCCCTCTGTCTGACGATGGGCACCACCCAGGTATCAGCACAGAGTTTCCTTAAAAAGATTAAGAACAAAGGAACACAAATCATTAAAGAGGCAGCACCCAAGCCCGTAAAGGAGGTGATGGATGCTGTAGAAAACGCTAACGAAGCACCGAAAAACAACACCCGTGCTAACAGATCGGCCAACAGAACCACCCAGAGCCGCAGCACACAGCGAGCACGTGCCAACGCCAACCGCCGCCCGTCAACCCGAAACCAAGCCGATTTCGAGCCGGCACACAAGACGATCACCATCAAGCTCTACAAAGGACTCGGCATAAAGACATGGTTAGGACGTAAAGCCTTCAACACACCGCAGCCTCCAACGCAATGCTCTAAACAGCCTGCATGGTTCGATGCCCTACCTCAGGTCATAGAGCTCGACAACGCCAGCCTCATAGCCGAATCGAAGATGATAAACAAATTGGTCACATCCGGCAAAGCCTCGTGCGAGACTGTGCTTGTACGACGCGAACTACTCAACAGTGAAGTAAACGACCGCATAGGAGCACTCGACAATGCCGTTCATTACCTCAACAACGCCGACAGCGAAAACGAAGACGACTACACACCTGCAGAACCATTGGAGGAGGACGCATTCAAGCGAACCATGCAGTCGGACTATTCGCCCCTCTACCCTTTGCTCAATAGCGAAACCGTGGCATACCTCAAAAGCATCAACCGCACCACTAAAGAGGTTTCGGTGAGAGTGTACGAGGGCAACTCGTCATGGGGAAACAGAATGCAGATAGGCGAGATGTGGTTCGAGCTGAACTCTCAACGCAATAATGCACGGCTAATCGGCGTAGACAACGACGAGTCGATAGGCAAAGACTACACCGTACCTTCCACCGTGCGCTATGCCGGCCGTACACTAAAGGTGACCGAAATCGGAAGTGCTGCCTTTGCCGAAATGAAAATAAAATCGGTGACACTTTCACCCGGACTGAAAACAATCGGCTCACACGCATTCGCGTGCACACGCATCACTTCCATCAACATACCATCGACGGTGACCATGATAGACAGCTACGCATTCCACAGTATGCCTGCGATTACAAGTATCACCGTACCCAACAGTGTCACAAAGATTGGAAATAGTGCCTTCTCCATGTGCACAGCACTGACAGAAGTAGCACTGCCCGTGCGTCTGGAGAAGTTGCCTAACGCCCTGTTCTTCGGATGCAAAGCACTCACAAAGGTTACGCTGCCACAGAACATCACAAAGATAGATATGAGCACGTTTGAAGACTGCAAGGCACTCACAAGCATCAGTCTGCCACAATCGGTGGCAGTAATCGATCAGAACGCCTTTAAGAACACAGCCCTCACAAGCGTGCCTGTAACCACGAGCCTGAAGAGCATTGAGAGCAGTGCCTTCGAGGGATGCAACCGCATCACCTCCGTATCGCTGCCCTCACGCGTAGAGGTAGAAATGTTTGCTTTCAAAAATTGTAAAGCACTGAAGAAAGTAGTAATCGGTTCACAATACAAGACTCGTACTGATGAACTGCAGATGATTTTCTACGGCTGTCCGTTCATGCCACAGCGCATGACGACAATACCAGCGTGCATAACGTTTAATTAACATATTATAGGAGGGTATGGCATCCCTGCCATACCCACGCTGCCTCCTATCAATCACCTTATGGGTGCGTGGCTATGGCAGGGATGCCATAGCCTCCTATGCCTTGTGGGTGCGTGGGTATGGCAGGG
>ERZ1034939.1209-NODE-1209-length-12918-cov-10.950711_pt1 | contig 12918 bp, 10 predicted proteins | sample MGYA00520626_ERZ1034939 | MGnify/ENA primary metagenome ERZ1034939 (study PRJEB33766, sample SAMN09781751) | gut metagenome | biome: gut microbiome | host: Homo sapiens | place: Madagascar | study: EMG produced TPA metagenomics assembly of the PRJNA485056 data... | reverse complement strand
GGCTTTTTTGCTTTTATTTTGAAAATGATTATCTCAAATTATTCTTTATCTTTGTTTATTCTATTTCCTTTTTGTCTTATTTCCTTCTTTGCTTTGATAGTGTTCTGTTTTATGATTTTGTTCCGTATTATGTTTATGTTCTGAATTATGTTTTTGCTCAACAAAGTTCCCGGTTTTGTTTTTATGCTCTTGTTGTTCTTCTTTAATATCCTTTTGATGTTTGTTTAAATGTTCTTTTTTGCCTGATTCTGTTCCATGTTGGTGCGGCTTACTCTCATGTTTTTCTTTGTGATTCCATTTCTGAGGAAAATCATAGTCTGATTCTGCTACTTCAAAGTCGATATGAGGTAATTTTGGATCTTCTGGGCGATAAGGAATAGGCTTGTCTATCATTTCTACTTTTACAGTAGCTACACCTTGTGATAACATACCTATAGCTTTAGCAGCACCCCACGAGAGATCAATAATTCGTCCTCTACCATAGGGGCCTCTGTCTGTAACCTTCACTATAACCGTTTTTTTATTACTGAGATTTGTTACTTTCAGCTTGGTACCAAATGGATAGAATCTATGGGCGCACGTCAAACTGTCGTGGTGAAGTTTCTGTCCACTGGCAGTTCTGGCTCCCGTTATTTTTTTTGAATAATAGGATGCTTTTCCATGCTGCTTTTGCGCCATACACGGCATGCTGAATATAGTGAAAAAGCACGGCAAGATTTTCAGGAGGATTTTTCCTCCCTCTTTAATGCCTGCTATCGCTTTTCCTTTATATTTAGCAAGAAATGCTTCTTTAAATCTAAACATAGTTTATGGTTTTATCTATTGATTTTACAGCGTAATATATCAGTAAATTCTATTATAATGCTGCAAATTTAAAAAAATATGTTGAAAAATGCAAGTAAATATAAGAAAAACAGTATCTTTGCATTGCTAAATCTTACAATTATGGAGAATAATGTACCTCAAGAGTGGAATAAATTCTATTTAAAGGATGTATCATTTGTTAATCTGATGATGCGTCGCATATACAATGTACTTATTGTAGCTAACCCTTATGATGCCTTCATGTTAGAGGACGATGGGCGTATTGAAGAAAAGATATACAATGAGTATATGGAGTTAGGATTACGTTATCCGCCAACTTTTACCCAAGTTTCTACCACAGAAGAGGCAGCTGGAGTCTTGCGTTCTACAATTGTAGATCTGGTGATTTGTATGCCAGGTAATGCTGATAATGATGCTTTCGATGTTGCCCGCGATATCAAAGGTAAGTTTCCTAATATTCACTGTGTTGTGTTGACTCCATTCTCTCATGGTATTACCAAGCGTATGCAGAATGAGGATTTGAGCATCTTCGATTATGTATTCTGTTGGTTGGGTAATACCAACTTGATCCTTTCTATTATTAAGTTGATAGAGGATAAGATGAATTTGGAGCATGATATTCAGGAGGCAGGTGTCCAGATGATACTTTTGGTAGAAGATTCTATACGTTTCTATAGTTCTATTCTGCCAAATCTTTATAATTATATTCTTGAACAGAGTAAGAACTTCTCCAAAGAAGCGCTGAACCGTCATGCAGCTACCATGCGTATGCGTGGTCGTCCGAAAGTGGTATTGGCACGTACATATGAAGAGGCAAAAAAACTGTATGACAAGTATTCAGATAATACCCTTGGTGTCATTAGTGATGCTCGTTTTCCTTTAAAGAGTGCAGCCAAAGCTTTTGGTAATGTTGTGGATGAGAATGTGCAGCCAAAGCATGCAACGGATACTTTTGGTCGCGAAAAATGTCCAGATGCGGGTTTGCAGCTTTTCCGTTATATCCGAAAGAATGATTCCTTTGTGCCTCTTATCCTTGAGAGTTCTGAGAGTGAAAATCGAGCAAAGGCAGAGGCTGAAGGTTTTCGTTTTGTAGATAAGAACTCCAAGAAGATGAGTGTAGATTTGCGTCGTTTGATGGAGGAACACATGGGCTTTGGAGATTTCATTTTCAGAGATCCGAAAACTCATGAGGAGATCATGCGTATCCGCAGTTTAAAGGAACTGCAGGATAATATTTTCAATATACCTAACGACTCGATGCTTTATCACATCAGTCGTAATCACATGAGCCGTTGGTTGTGCGCCCGAGCCATCTTCCCTGTATCTGCTTTCTTGAAGCATGTCACCTGGCAAAAACTTCAAGATGTGGATGCCCACCGTCAGATTATCTTTGATGCCATTGTGCAATATCGTCATATGAAAAATCTTGGAGTCGTGGCAGTCTTTGATAGAATGAAGTTCGATAAGTATGCCCACTTTGCCCGTATTGGTGAAGGCTCCTTGGGTGGAAAGGGTAGAGGACTGGCTTTCCTCGACAATATCATCAAGCGCCATCCGGAGTTTAATCAGTATGAGAATGCCACTGTTCAGATTCCAAAAACAGTCGTGCTTTGTACTGATATTTTTGATGAGTTTATGATGAACAACAATCTCTATCCGATAGCTTTAAGTGATGCAAGTGATGAGGAGATATTGAAGCATTTCCTTCATGCTCAGTTACCGGATTCCCTGATTGCTGATTTTTTCACTTTCTTTGAGGCAACGAAGAGTCCTATAGCCATCCGTTCAAGTTCGCTTCTTGAGGATGCTCACTATCAGCCTTTCGCAGGAATTTATTCCACCTATATGATTCCATATCTGGAGGATAAGTATCAGATGCTCCAGATGTTGGCTTGTGCGATAAAGGGAGTATATGCTTCTGTTTTCTATCGTGATTCGAAGGCGTATATGACAGCTACCAGCAATGTGATTGATCAGGAGAAGATGGCTGTTATTCTGCAACAGGTAGTGGGTAAGAATTATGGCGACCGGTTTTATCCGACGATGAGTGGTGTGCTACGCTCCCTCAATTATTATCCGATTGGCGACGAAACGGCGGAGGAAGGTATTGCCAGTCTGGCTCTTGGATTGGGGAAATATATCGTTGATGGCGGACAAACCTTGAGAGTTTGCCCTTATCATCCAACTCAAGTGCTACAGACTTCAGAGATGGAGATGGCTTTGCGTGATACCCAAACCCAGTTCTATGCTCTCGACATGCAACATGTGGGTGAGGATTTCAAGGTGGATGATGGCTTCAATATTCTCAAGCTCCGTGTGAAGGATGCGGTAGAAGACCAGAGTCTTACCTATATCGCCTCTACTTTCGACCCATACGATCAAGTCATCAATGATGGCGTGTATGAAACAGGAAGAAAGCTGATTACCTTTGCCAGTGTACTCCAGCATGGCGTGGTTCCACTGCCGGAGCTGATGCAGATGTCGATGAAATCTGGATCCGAGGCGATGCGCCGTCCTGTGGAAATCGAGTTTGCATGCAATATCAATGATGATAAAACCTGCGAGTTCTATCTCCTCCAGATTCGTCCGATAGTGGATGCTAAGGAGATGCTTGATGAGGATGTGAAGGCGATACCAGATGCAGATTGTCTGCTCCGTTCCCACAATTCATTGGGACATGGAATCAGTGAGGACGTCACAGATGTAGTCTATGTTAAATATGATGATCAGTTCTCTGCGATGAACAATTTCTATGTGGCTGATGATATTGAACGAATCAACCGCAAGTTCCTTGCCGAAGGAAAGAATTACGTCTTGATAGGTCCAGGCCGCTGGGGTTCAAGCGATCATTATTTAGGCGTTCCGGTCAAGTGGCCGCATATCAGTGCCGCCCGTGTCATCGTAGAAGTAGCGTTGAAGAACTATAATATCGACCCAAGTCAGGGCACCCATTTCTTCCAGAATCTTACCTCTTTCGGGGTAGGTTACTTTACGGTAGATACAAACACAGAAGAAGGAGGATTCGTCAATAAGGAGATATTGGATGCGATGCCGGCGGTAGAGGAAACGCAGTATGTGCGCCATGTTCGCTTCGAGCATCCGATGAGAATTCTGATGGATGGCAAGAAGCAGGAGGGTGCGGTGTTATATTAGTTCCATCAAGTAATAATTATAGTCATAAAGAATGGTAGCAAGGAATTTTTCCTTGCTATTTTCTTTGGGCTGCACCTTGAGGAACTTCGCGACTTTATCTGCCAAGGTCTCTATTTGGTTTTCATGGTTGCCATTGGAGGAATACAGGGCTTTCTCTATGACGGCGACTTGTGCTTGTGAGAGATTCTTGGCTTCCTCATATACAGGATGGTAATCTTTCTTGGCATAATAGAATTCGTCCAGGGAGATGTGTATCTTTCGGATGTCGGTAAGTTTGATGACCATTGTTCCTGCTGCCAAGTCTCCTAATCGTTGTGAATTTTTGGTGAGTAAGATGAAGAGCATGCCAATACCCCCACATCCTACGTCTATTGTGCTGAGAAGCCATCTCATGAAAAAAGAACCCATGGTTGGTCGTGACCCATTCTTGTTGATGACTCTTAACTTCATGATATATTTCCCCGGAGTCTGTCCGTTGTTGAATGTTTCCCACCAGAAATCATACATCCAGATAAATATGACAAGCATAAAGAATAAGAACATGAGCCAACGTGTTTCGTCCATGCTCCCCATAAGCCCATCAAACAACAAATAGACACCAGTGAATCCAAAAGATATGAATATGGTGTCAAGGATGCGAGCCAACACTCGTTCACCGATACTCGCTGGCGTTTGGTTGATTCTTACAAATTGATTGGTTATGATGTTTGAATTTGTCATTTTTCTATTGTTTTAAGAAGATAATGCTTAAATTGTTTGCAAATATAAGAATAATTACTTAAATTTGCATCAATTTTTAGGAAAAATAAAATAATCGTAACCGAATTTTCCCTTATAATAAAAGAATTGTGAAAGAATTTGCCTTTATAAGAAATAACATAGATAAATGGCAACGTGCAGAGATTATTATTGACGATGCCGCTTCCCAAACGCCGGATGTTTTGGCCGATACTTATACCGACCTTACATCTGACTTGGCTTTTGCGCAAACACATTACCCTAATTCTCGTATTACCCTTTATCTCAACAATCTGGCTTCAAGCCTTCATAATTCCATTTATCGTAACAAACGGGAGAAGTGGTCTCGCCTGATTACGTTTTGGACACAGGAAGTTCCTTTGACGATGTTTGAGGCTCGAAAGTTACTTCTGGCTTCTTTCTGCATATTCTTCATCAGTGTATTCATCGGTGTGGTATCCCAATGTTTTGATACCGACTTTTGTCGTATTATATTGGGAGATTATTATGTGGATATGACATTGCAGAATATTAAGGATGGAAAACCGATGGCGGTTTATGATGGTGGAGATGAACTGAATATGTTCTTGGGCATTACCCTCAATAACATTAGTGTGTCATTCCTGGAATTTGTTTCTGGTATATTTACCAGTATCGCCACGGGTTTTCTGATATTCCAAAACAGTGTGATGTTGGGATGCTTTGAGACATTCTTCGCCCAGCATGGTCTCTTGTATGAATCTTTTCTTGCCGTTTTCCTTCATGGAACACTTGAGATTTCTGCATTGATTATTGCAGGAGCGGCAGGGTTGGCGATGGGTAACAGCTGGCTGTTCCCTGGCACGTATTCGCGTATCGTATCTTTTCGGCATGGTGCGAAAAGGGGAATGAAGATTATTGTAGGTACTGTACCTATATTTATATTCGCTGGTTTTATCGAAGGATTTGTAACACGACATACGGAAATTTCTAATTATTTTCGCTTGTCGATTATCATCGTCTCTTTCGTCTTTGTCATAGGTTATTTTGTGGTTTTACCCCAGATCAGACATCGGCAGAAGAAAAAGTAAGTTGATAGGCAGAAAAGAATGGCCTTTAGATTACAACTTCATTCATTAAGAACCAGTCAGTTTTGAATTATTTAATAAAGATAGCTTATGGATAAAATCGTATTTTACAAAGAGAGGGATTTCGGAGAGAAGTTTAATGTCACTTTCGAGTTTGTCAAGCAGAATTGGAAAATACTGCTTCGTTATGCTTTGTATGGTATCTTGCCGTTGGCATTCGTAGGAGCCTTGTCGCTGAACAGTTTGATGCAAAATATGGTGGATGTTAGTTCTGGTAATTCCATGTTTGATGATGAACTCAGTTACAGTATGCTCTTTTCTTACGCCCTCTTGTTGCCAACTTCTTTGGCAGCTTATATTTGGATAGGAACGGTTGTGTTTTCTATGATGCAGTTTTATAATGCTCACGACGATGGCTTGCAAGGTGTTACTTTCCAGGAGTTGAAACCTTCTTTCCGCCGAAATGCTTGGCGTTTGTTCAAATGCGGACTGGTTGGTTCTCTGATAGGCATCGTGTTCTTGGCAGTCTTTTTTACCGTGATAGCTTTAGGGGTAGCGATAAATTCTGGAGCGATGACAGCCATCTTTTGCTTCTTGGCAGTAGCGGCGGTCGTTGCTTTTGGTGTACCTTTGATATTGGTGACACCTACCTATATATTTGAGGATATCTCTGTATGGCGGGCTTACGTTCGTGGCTTTCGCTTGGGATGGAGCACATGGGGAGGAATCTTTGCCCTGGGATTTGTCTTGATTCTGTTGTCGAATGTCGTTTCTTTTGTCTTTGTCATGCCTTGGGAGGTGTGTGTCTTTGTCAAGACGCTATTCGTGCAGGCTTATGCCGGTGAGGAAACATTTGTTGGTAGTGTTGCCTTTGTTATTCTCCAATATATCTTTGGCGTTGTCATGTGGATAGGCTCTTATTTGATTTACAACTTGTTTTTTATCAGTACGGGTTATCTCTATAGTCATGCCGCCGAGAAACTCGATGATATGTCTGTTGGTCAAGGTATTGACGATTTTGAGGAAATGGCAGACAAGAGTCAGGATGATGACGATCTATTCAAAGTCTAATCATTTTATACATTATTTATATTTGTTGTAGAGAGATATGTTTTCCAATCCTTCCGACACCTTGGTTATTGATACCGCCCGACTGCAAGTTTGGCGGCGGGATGACGATTACGCTTATGGTCGAGAGTTAGTGCCTTCCCAAGATAGCTTGATGGACTGGGTAGCGAAAAGACTGAACGAATTTTTCGAGAATATCTTTGGCAGCAATTTCTATCAGGACCATCATGACACTTTATGGATATGTATCGGATTGGCGGCATTGGGAGCTGTCTTGGCATTCCTCTTGTGGAAGCATCCTGAGCTGTTCGCTCGTTCTGGACGAAGGAAACCGATGGAATACGAGGTTACGGAAGATACGATATATGGCATTGATTTCCCAAGTGAAATAGAAAAAGCTTTGGAAAATGAAAATTTCCGTGAGGCATTGCGATTGATGTATCTTCAGACATTGAAGTCTTTGAGTGACTATCACCAAATAGAGTGGCAACCTTTCAAGACTCCTACTCAATATACGTTTGAGTTCCGACAGGCCGACTTCAAGAGAATGACCAGTCTGTTTGTGCGAGTTCGCTATGGTGGCTTTGGTGCTGACAAGGACATGATTCGAGATATGCACAATCTGCAGGCAAGTGTGGATAACTTTGTAAAGAACTCAGGTAGAGATGGTTCTGCCGAACAAAATGTAGGAACTTTCAAGAAGGAAGGAGGTCGTGATGAAAAGTAGTCGTAATTTCCTTTTTGTCATGTTAGTCCTCTTTGTGCTGTTCTGTCTTTTGCAAGTCAATCTGCCCAAGAAGTTCGTATGGTCTCCTACCTTTAGCCATGTAGATAAGCAACCTTTGGGCTGTTTTGTCTTTGACAGTGTCTTGACCCAATCTTTGCCCAATGGTTATCACGTGACGAAAAAGACGTTTTTCCAACTTGATCAGGAGCATGCCAAGGAGAAAATCTCCGTGTTGATGGTCGTGGATCAGCAAAATTTGAAACAGTTGGATGTCAAGTACCTCTGCAATATCGCTCGCCGTGGTGGTAAGGTCATGGTGGTTGCTTCAGGTAGTTTTGATGATGGTCGGAATGCCGATACGGTAGTGGTGGATGAATTGGAACGTACCTTCAATGTGAGAATAGAAGACGGAACGTACTTTTCGTTGCGTGGCATCTTAGCCGGTCTCAAAGCGCATGACAATGATATGTACGATACCATTTATTGGAATAACCGGGAGACGATGTATGCAGCTCAGTCTTATAGAATGTTCTACAATATGGTAGGTGGAACCCTTTTCGTGGATTCTGTTCCAAAGGTGAAAAGACTGGCTTATACTTTGTCAACGGCAGGGTATGATTACAAACTTGACTCTTTGTATGTCGGAGATTTTACTGGCTTTGACACTATTGTGGATGAAAAAGAAAGGATAGAACGAATCGATACTTTCGCCATCAAGAAAGTACCTACGGCGGTGTCTGTTCCGTATGGCAAGGGTGAGGTCATTTTCGTCTCTTCGCCATTGCTTTTCACCAACTATGGAATGTTGGAAGGCAATACATTTGTCTATATATTCCGATTGATGTCTTATCTGGCGGATTTGCCTGTGTATAGAACGGAGGCGTATGTCAAGACCGATGCCATGCTTGTGGCGGAGCAATCTCCATTCCGGGAGTTCATCAAGCGCCCACCATTGCGATGGGCTCTTTATCTTGCGCTGTTGGGTGTCGTTCTCTTTATGATATTTACCGCTCGTCGCAGGCAACGGGTCATCCCTATCATGTCGAAGCCTGCCAATCGGTCTTTGGAGTTTATCCAACTCATTGGAACACTCTACTATCAACGTAAGGATCATGTGGATTTGGTCAGGAAAAAGTTTAAACTCTTCGCAGAGGAATTGAGAAAAACGGCTGGTGTGGACATATCTGATGTGAATACTGATGACCGTGAATATCTGCTCCTTGCAGAGAAAACAGGTATGAACAGCGATAGATTGAAGAAGGTGATTCGACAAATTCGCTTGGTCCTACATTCGGAGGGCAATATCTCAGTTGAAGAAATGCGGAGCTTGATAGATGCAATGGATACTATAGTTAGGCACGCTAAGAATGGTTAGCGTAGGATAAGAAAAGTAAGTCTTTTATTTAAAATCATAGGAAACAATGGAAGAACAAAGATTGGATTTGACTCTTTTTTCAGAAAAGATAGAGTGTCTTCGTGAAGAAATATCCAAGGTGATAGTAGGACAGGACAAGGCGGTGGATCTGGTCTTGACTTGCCTCTTGGCTAATGGTCATGTGCTCTTGGAGGGTGTGCCTGGAGTTGCCAAAACCCTTTTGGCGCGATTGATGGCCCGGTTGGTAGATGCCAAGTTTAGTCGTGTACAGTTTACTCCCGACTTGATGCCGAGTGATGTGTTGGGTACAAATATTTTCAATGTCAAGAATCAGGAGTTTGAGTTCCATGAAGGTCCTGTGTTTGCTGATATTGTATTGGTGGATGAAATCAACCGTGCACCAGCAAAGACTCAGGCTGCTCTTTTCGAGGTGATGGAAGAACGTCAGGTCAGCATAGATGGCTGTACCCACAAGATGGGTGACCTTTATACCATCCTTGCTACCCAGAATCCTGTGGAACAAGAAGGAACTTATCGCTTACCCGAAGCGCAGCTCGACAGATTTCTCATGAAAGTAACGATGGGTTATCCTACGGCTGATGAAGAACTGGAAATATTGAAGCGCCATGAACATCAAGCTGATTTGGTGAAACTGACTGATATCCAACCTGTGTTGACAAAGAAAGAATTGCTCCAGTTGCGCTCTTATATGCACCATGTCGTTGTTGATGAGAGCCTTCTGCGTTATATCACACAGATCGTTCAGCAGACCCGCACCACACGTGCCGTTTATCTGGGTGCTTCCCCTCGTGCCTCAGTTGCCATGTTGCAGGCGAGCAAGGCATACGCTCTTTTGCAAGGTCGTGATTTTGTCACTCCAGAAGACATCAAGTTCGTAACACCATCTATCTTGCAGCATCGACTCATGCTTACGGCAGAAGCTGAGATGGAAGGCTATACGGCTTATAAGGTGGCACAACGGCTGATAGATAAGGTGGAGGTGCCGAAGTAAGTGAAGAGTGAAGAACGAAGAGTGAAGAATTCAATTGATTTAAGGTGTATTTAACGAAGAGATTTTATATAGTACTTGCCTTCTTGGTCTTGATGACGGGGGCTGGGTATGTTTTCCCCCTGCTGTTTGATGTAGGGAGATGGATGTTCCTTGCCCTTGTCATTCTGGTTTTTGTTGAATTATTCCTGTTGTATCATGAGCGGGGAATGATGGCCAGTCGCACTTTATCGGAGCGATTTTCCAATGGCGACGACAATGAAGTGAACATCCGGGTGGAGAGTATCTATTCCTTTCCTGTTCGGTTGGAAATCATAGATGAGATTCCGCCGGTTTTCCAGCGCCGAGATGTTCTCTTTCGTTTGAAGTTGGCGATGGGAGAGGGAAAGAATATCAGGTATAAGCTACGTCCTACGGAGCGTGGAGTTTATTCCTTTGGGCATGTCCGTGTTTTCGCTTCCACACCGATAGGTTTGGTGCAGCGTCGGTTTACGCTGTGCCAGCCTTGTGATGTCAAGGTGTATCCTTCCTATCTGATGCTTACCCGTTATGAATTGTTGGCTATGAGCAACAATCTTGCGGAAATGGGTATCAAGAAAATACGGAAGGTGGGCAATCATACGGAATTCGAACAAATCAAGGATTACGTTTCGGGCGATGATTTCCGGTTGATCAACTGGCGAGCCACAGCCCGCACTTCCAGATTGATGGTGAATGTATATCAGGACGAGCGTTCTCAGCAGGTTTTCAATATCATTGATAAGGGTAGGGTGATGCAACAGGCTTTCCGGGGTATGACCTACCTTGATTATGCCATCAATGCCTCGCTGGTGCTTTCGTATATTGCGATGAGAAAGGAAGACAAGGCAGGTGTTGTAACGTTCAGCGACCATTTTGAGGATTTTGTTCCAGCCTCCCGTCGTACAGGGCACATGCAGAATATTCTTGAAATGCTTTATCGCCAGCAGACCCGCTTTGCCGAATCCGATTATTCAGCTTTGGTGGCAGAGGTCAACCAGCACATCACCAAGCGCTCACTCCTGATACTTTATACGAACTTTGCCAATTGCATCAGCATGGAGAGGCAGTTGCCTTATCTCCTTCAGCTCAACCGCCGTCATCGACTTTTGGTGGTGTTCTTTGAGGATCATGAAGTGAAAGACTATCTTGCCACTCGTTCCGAAAGTGATGAGGAATATTATCGTCATGTTGTTGCCGAGCAGTTTGCTTACGAGCAGCGTCTCATCGTTTCTTCGCTCAAGCAGCGTGGCATCTTGGCTTTGCTTACCACGCCCGAGGCTCTTTCGGTTGATGTACTTAATAAATATCTCGAAATCAAGACTCGTGAATTGTTGTGATATGAAAATGATTTAAGAATTTGATATTTTTATTAACAAATATATATTTAAGTTCCATTTCCTCTAAAGAAGTGCAAGTACGAACTCTAACGATGCGCTTTATTATGGTCTAATGATGCGCATCGTTAGGTGTTAATGATGCGCATCGTTAAGTGTTAATGAAGCGCATCGTTAGACCTTAATGAAGCGCATCGTTAGGTCATGCAGATTTTCTACCATCTATATTACTGAAAATCAGTAAATTACACTCCACCTCAAGACTGCAAACTCTTGCCTCCAACAGGAGAACAGAAGTATAAAAGTTTGTTTCATCATTATTTAGTATCATTAAACTATGCTATTGCAAAAGTATAAAAACTTTTACAATAACATACTGTTTTATACCTGAAGAAACTCTTCCACATTGCACAGCTCAAAGCTGTAGTCAAAGTGAAATACTATGATCCAAGAGTAAGTTTGTGGCTTTGTGTAGATCCTTCAATGGAAAAATATCCAGATGTAAGTTCATTATACTTTCCAAAACTATGAGATTCAACTCTGGCTCAATGTCATCCATAGGACAAGATTGAGTGTATCGTTTGCCATCAACCATGTGGATAATACAGTTGTCCTTCATTGCCTCAATATAAGCAATGTCACTGACGGTGATGCGCTTGCATCCCATGCCACAACTAATCAAGAACACATCGGTAGGGTACAAACACTCGCTTGATGCTTTCATTTCTGTTCTCATAATAAAATTTTGTTTGAGCACCTCACGATTGACGCAAAGATACTTCAAACCATGAAAACAGGTAGCACGAAACCACCATACAGCCATATTATCCACCGAACGGGAACTAGAACACGATAAAGGGTCTATACGCCACTTGTCATCGTGGCATATAGACCCTTGTCGTTTCCCGTGAGGTGCGGGTGACTATAATTGCTGGGCACCTCATACTCCTGCCCAACTTAGGAGTATAAGTTGTATTTCTTGTCTCCGCAACTTATAGATTTAAATCTATAGCCAAGAAAATCACATTTAACATGTTCCGAGGAGTCTTTATAATTTTCCCCGTCAGGATCAGGCTCCCATCCTGTTTCTGTATATTTATCAGACATCTTTCTCTGGTCGCCAGACAACACCAAATCTATAGAGTACCTTGTATCACAAATATCAAAGATTTCCGTACCAGCCTTGGATATATTCCCCAATGTCACTTTTCCGAGCCTTGAGCAGGCCACAAAAGCCATGTCACCTATGCTTGTTGCATTTGGAGCATTAACAGCTTCCATATTGTAGCAACTATAAAAGGCTGATTGCCCAATGCTTTTAACATTTGGCAAGTTTATTGATTTTAGCTGAGTACACTCCAGAAATGCTTCAGCACATAATGTCTCAACTCCGTTAACAGTTAATTCAATACTGCCATCATTTGCACCTTTTAGAGCTTCTCTTATTGCATTAAACACATCCTCTCCTGCACTAGCTGGCAAGGTTAGTTCTATATCAGTTTTATTTGCAGCCAAAGCATCTGCAATCGTCTTTTTAACAAACGACACATCGTCTAAAGCCTCGCCACCAGGAATCGCTTCACCAGTTTTCCAATCAGATA
>ERZ1034939.1198-NODE-1198-length-13024-cov-8.954892_pt1 | contig 13024 bp, 16 predicted proteins | sample MGYA00520626_ERZ1034939 | MGnify/ENA primary metagenome ERZ1034939 (study PRJEB33766, sample SAMN09781751) | gut metagenome | biome: gut microbiome | host: Homo sapiens | place: Madagascar | study: EMG produced TPA metagenomics assembly of the PRJNA485056 data... | reverse complement strand
AGCATCTGCTGCACACACCGCTGCTTGGCGCCAAACGAGCATGGTTTGTAATGACCTGCGGCAGCGAGATCGGCAATGCCGACAAATACAATCGACAGCTTTGCCGGGCCAAGGGCATCGATGCCATGGGCACCGCACAGATCGTTATGCCGGAAAACTATATTGCCCTGTTCCGCGCCCCGCAGCCGGATGAAGCACGGCAGATCGTGGCCCGGGCGCAGCCGGATATTGCGCGCACCATTGCCGCCATACAAAAAAATCAGTGCTTTCCCCCGCCACGAAACAATCTGTATGACCGCTTTATGAGCGGGCCGGTAAATCCTGTTTTTTATTCCTGCATTGTAAAGGCAAAGGCTTTCACGGTCAGCGATGCCTGCACAGGCTGCGGGCAGTGTGTACAGCGCTGCCCTGCCAATAACATCACGCTGCAAGGCGGCAAGCCTGTTTGGGGTGGTGAATGCACCCACTGCATGGCCTGCATCTGCTATTGCCCTGCTGCCGCCATTGAATACGGCAAAAAGAGCGTTGGCCAGCCGCGTTATCACTTTGAGGCGCTTTGAGGCGCTGCAAAGCCCTATTGTAAAGCCGCAAGGCCCTTCGAAAATTTATTCGGAGGGCCTTGCGGCTTTTGCCGATCTGCTTTCTGACAGTCGAGCGGTGTTGTTGACTGCGGTATTGTGCATTCAAAATCCGTCTGTAGCTGTTCCTGTGCAAGCTGCGTTTTGCTTCGCTCCCCTTTCGGCGCAAAGCTGTTCAAGGGTTTTCGGTTTTGTCGTTGTGATTGACTTCCTTTTTTGATTTTGGGGATAAAAAAAGACCGCTGGCTTTTCGCGCATTGCGACCCGCAGGCGGTCTGTTTTTCGGTATTTGGTTTTTGTGTTCTGCTCGACAAACTGGAATTTTCTGAAGCATTTTTACCTAATTTATTTGCAAAATGTTTTTTATCCATTTCAGGGTTATTTCTATTACATCATTTGCTTTAGAGGCATTAGGTATTAGAACATTAAAAGTGTGATTAGAATTTGGCACAATCACAACCTTACTTTTATTATTCTTGCTGTTTTCTACAATTTCTTTTGCATGATGATAGGGAACCAATTCATCTTCATCACCAGCTATAGCCAATATAGGACCTGCATACCTTTGTATTCCCACCATTGGAGTTGTATCACGAATGTCATCAAACCATTTTTTCGAAAGCAGCAAGTCCTCTCGCCAAAACATCGGTATCTTTGCATAACCGTTTTCCAATGCTTCTTGATAATACTCATCGAACCATCCTTTGAACACTCCTATACCATCATGACATGCACCAGACCAACTTATCGCAAATTTTATCGAATGGACTTCTTTTAATAGCTCTGCCATTACACGGGCTCCTTGGCTAAATCCTAAAATACCGATATTATTGCAATCAACAATCTCCTGTGTACAAAGATACTGATAAACTGTTTTTGTATCATTTACTTCACCACAAAAGCTCAATTTCGTTTGATCAGCTTTACTATCACCACATCCTGCATAATCAAACCGTATTGAAGCGATACCAATATTCAGTAATTTTCTGGACAATTCTACAAATAAATTACCAACTTCATTTTTTTGCGAACCTGTTCCATGACACAAAATTACTGTTGGCGTTTTTTCATTTTTTTCCGAGTAAGAAAATATCGCTGGAATGGTGTATTCTTTATTATCAATGGCAATTGATTTCTCCATATCAACCCCTCCGTCAATTCCGATTGTTCTAATCTTTTTCACGCCCACCTTCTTGCCCTTCGGACAAGAAGTATCCCTCGCTCAAAGAGCTCGGTCAATTCCGATTGGTTGCTCAATTTTCTTTTTCAAATTATACCATGACGCTTTGAACAATTCTATGGCAGCTTTGGACTACATGAGAAAAGTCCGAACAGTTTTCTGCCCGGACTTTCTCGCTCGATTATAAATCCATTCCGCTTTCGCAATTCCGTTGCCTGTGCGGTTGTTGCTAATGCTCTGTGCGGGAGCGTTTACTTTACTTCCTCCAGCATGGCCGCAATTTGTGCCTTGGGGCGATAGCCCACCGATTTGCCGACGATTTTTCCGTTTTTGATCACCAGCAGCATCGGAATGCTGGACACCTGAAACTGCTGTGCCAGCGCCATCTGTTCGTCCACATTCACTTTACCGACCTTCACAGATCCGGCATTTTCCTCGGCGATCTCGCGCAGGATCGGAGAAAGCATTTTGCAGGGGCCGCACCAATCGGCGTAGAAATCGAGCAGAACCGGTTTATCGGAATGCAGCACTTCGTTTTCAAAATTTGCGGCAGTAATTTTCAGTTCAGACATTGTGAAACCACCTTTCTTTACTTTAGAGTAACTTGACATGATTTTTTAGCGGCGTGATCCTTCGCCCTTAATCCTGCAAGGATTTATAATACAGCATACAGTGGCAAAATCCCTCGTAGTTGGGGTCCGCGATCTGGTCCTTGAACTCCTTGCACATACACTTTGTTTCCTCGGTGCGCTCCATGCGGCAAGGGCAATACCCGCCGGTGCGTTTAAGCCCTTCGCGAACGGTTTGCACGATTTCCTGATCGGGATTGAGTTTGATCTTCATATAAGCCACCTCTTTCTTTGTTGTGTTTTTATGATACCACACAAATCGCCTGATTTCTGTAACAAAGTCACATTTCACAAAAAAATTGCAGACGGCACAAGAAAAGCCGCCCCCATACAGCCGGTATGAGAGCGGCGAAAATAATAATTTTATTTTACCTGCATTCTTTTTTCATGGCGGAATAGCCAATGATCACTGTCCACACATAGGCACAGGTTTTGGGGATCATCCGCATACCGATCATCGGGGTCGTTTCAGCCCAATGCGAAGAATGTTAAAGCCCGCCGCACTCCATACAAGACAGGCCAAAAGCAGCAGTGTGTTTCGTTTTACTTTCATGGGGTACCTCTTTTTAGTGAACATCGTTCACTTTGCCTGATATAAAATTCCCACCGCTGGGTGGGAATTTATCAGCCTGTTCAATACAATGTTCTGCGCACGATCTCCAGCACGGCGCTGGGATCATAATCCTGCCGCAGCAAAGCGGACAGCATGAGCGAAAACAGCACATCGGCAAATTTTTCCGGTGTGAATTGCGGCGTAAAAGCATCGGGCCGAATTTTGGCATCCTGCTTTAAAACCGTACACAGCCCAGCCAGAATATGCTGCCATGTTTGCTGCATACGGCGCTTGCCATCCATTTTTTCTTCCCGCATAAAGCCAAGGGAATGCAGGTTGAAAAATCCGGGATATTGCGTACAGCCGTAAGCCATGCGCCCATACATCCAGGTGATGCAGGTTTGCACATCCTGAAACACAGCATCGTCTTCCGGGCGATGGAAAATTTCGCACCAAACGCTTTCCACCGTAGCGGTGATGAGCTCGGCTTTGGAATCGAAGTAGTTGTAGATCGAGCCTACCGAAACCCCACAGGCGGATGCAACCGAGCGAATGCTGACGGCCGACCACCCCTGCTGCTGAATGAGCTTGCGGCTGGTTTTTAAAATTTCCTGTTTGGATGTTACGATGGTATTCATGTGTTCGCCCTCAATATGAACATTGTTCACTTTCATTATACGAATACAAGCAAGCACTGTCAAGCATAATTTGAAAATTTCAGGGTAATGCCCTCTCCCCTATGGGGAAAAATCTTCATATTTTATGATATTATGCTGTTTTATAAATAAACCTTTTACTGCAGAGCTTTCAGGCCCTTCTGATCCAGCAGCCGAATGGCTCCGCGTTTCAGCTCCACCAAGCCGTCTTCCGAAAACTGCTTGAGCATTCGCGCCACAGCCTCACGCGCTGAGCTGATCTGCTGTGCAATCTGCTCATGCGTCATGTGAATGGTGTCCGTGCCAAGGCGCTGGGATTCTTGCATCAGAAACAACGCCAATCGCTGATCGAGCCTTTTAAACAGGATCTGCTGCATGGCCCACATCACATCGGAAAATCGCTTTGTGGCCAATTCGTAAAGAAAGCAGCGCACCGAAAGATTCTTTTCTTTGAGAAACAGCACGATATTGGGCGGGATAATAAGCGCTTCGGTATCCTTTTGGGCGCTCATCTGTGTATCGAAAGAGATCTGGCTGATCACGCAGGAGGCCGACAGCACGCACAGATCGTTTGGATAAATGCGAAACAGCGTAACCTCGCGGCCTTCCTCCGAAAGCAGATAGGTGCGCATTTCGCCCTGCATCACAAACAGCATTCCCAGGCATTCCCGCTCACTGCTGTACACCCGCGTGCCCTTTTTATACAAGCGGATCACAGCGTTCTGCTGCACAAGCTCTTTTTCCGAATCGGTGAGCAGCTTCCAAAACGGAAGCCGCTCCAGCACGCTTTCCATCTTAGTGGCAGCTGTGGCTGCCGCAGCCATGGCTGCCGCAGGTGTGGCCGCCTTCACCGTGTTCGTGGTCGTGATGGTCACAGTGTACATTGGGGTTATAGCCCAGATTCCCGGCCAGCAGGGCGATCACAGCAGCATCTGCTTCGCCGGAAACGCCGCCGTACAAGCGAATGCCTGCCTGTGCCAAAGCCACTTGCGCACCGCCGCCGATGCCGCCGCAGATCAGAGTGTCCACCCCCTGCTGCATCAAAAATCCGGCCAGTGCGCCGTGGCCGCTGCCATTGGTATCCACTACTTTTGCGTCAACGATCTTGCCGTCGGCTACTTCATAAACCTTGAACTGTGCCGTGTGGCCAAAATGCTGAAAGATCTGTCCGTTTTCATAGGTAACTGCGATTTTCATGGTGTTATCTCCTTTTTGTGTAGGGTTGGTTTGCGGTGCAGCACAGCGCCCTGCCGGGCATCCGCTTTTGCAGTGCCGATGCTCCTGCCCGCCGCAAATGCGGTAGTTGCCGCCGGTGATGCGAAGGGGCTTTGCATACACAAGGCACGCTGCGATTTTGCGCCGTGCGCTTTCATAAATTTCCTGTACGGTAGAACGAGAAATATCCATTTGTGCAGCGCACTGCTCGTGGGTTTGCCCCTCAAGATCGACTAAACGGATCACCTCGTATTCATCCAGTGAAAGCAGGATCGGCTCGGCCTGTGCACAGCCGAGTGGGCCGAACGCTTCCGCTTGCGGCGCACTGCAAATGCGGCGGCAGCGAGGGGGTCTTGGCATACACTCGCCTCCTTTATTTTCGGTATATACCGATTATATCCTTCTGTGCCGCGCTTGTCAAGGCAGCGCTTACCTGCCGAGCGCCGACACTGCGCAAAAAGCAGCCCCCGCTGCCAAAGCTGGCAATGGGGGCTGCTGTGTATGTTTTGAAATTCGCTTAGAACAGCTTTACGGGATGGCTCATAGCGGCGAAATCTACGCCGATCTTTTGCTTTTCTTCCTCGCGCACCTTAGCAGCTTCGCGCATTTCCTTGCGGGTTTCGAAGAACTTGGGTGCAACCTGCGGGAACATAGCGTAGGTGAGGCAATCCTCTTCCTGCTCCATGTAGGGCTTTGCCTGCTCGCGAATCTTGTCCATTTCGGGCTCCAGCAGATCGGCGGGGCGGCAGGTGATGGGCTCCTGACCCTTCAGGATCTGCTTGGCAAATTCGGGGTCGATGGGGGCGGGAGTGTGGCCGTAATCGCCGTGAACAAGGCCCTTGAACTCCTTGGTGACCATCTTGTAGCGCTGGCCCAACAGCACATTGAACACGGCCTGCGTGCCCACGATCTGGCTGGTGGGGGTAACCAGCGGAGGATAGCCGGAATCCTTGCGCACTGCGGGAATTTCCTTCAGCACATCTTCCAGCTTGTCTTCCTTGCCGGCTTCCTTCAGCTGGCTCAGCAGGTTGCTGAGCATACCGCCGGGAACCTGATACAGCAGCGTGTTGGCATCAACGCCCAGCATTTTGGGGCTGAGCAGGCCGCTCTGCAGATACTTTTCACGCAGCTTTGCGAAGTGCTCACGCACAACATTCAGCTTCTTCAGATCCAAACCGGTATCGTACTCGGTGCCCTGCAGGGCAGCCACCAGGCTTTCGGTGGGCATATGAGAGGTGCCCAGTGCCAAGGGGCTGATAGCGGTATCAATGATATCTGCACCGGCTTCGATGCCCTTGAGGATCGACATAGAGGCCAGACCAGAGGTGTAGTGGCTGTGAATGTCCACAGGAATGGAAACGCTTTCCTTCAGCTTTTTCACCAGCTCGTGCGTAGCGGTGGGTGTGAGCAGACCGGCCATATCCTTGATGCAGATGGAGTTTGCGCCCATCTCTTCCAGCGTTTTGGCGTAGTTTGCAAAATACTCGTTGTCATGCACAGGGCTCAGGGTGTAGCTGATGCAGGCCTGCACATGAGCCTTTTCCTTAACGGCTGCCTTAATGGCGGTTTCCAGGTTGCGGGGATCGTTCAATGCGTCAAAAATACGCATGATGTCGATGCCGTTTGCAACCGACTTCTGCACAAAGTATTCCACCACATCGTCAGCATAGTGGCGATAGCCCAGCATATTCTGGCCGCGGAACAGCATTTGCAGCTTAGTGTTAGGCATTTCTTTGCGCAGGATACGCAGGCGCTCCCAGGGATCTTCGTTCAGGAAACGAATGCAGCTGTCAAAGGTTGCGCCGCCCCAGCACTCTACCGAGTAGTAACCCACTTCGTCCATAGCGGGCAGAATGGGGCGCATTTCGTCCATGGTCATGCGGGTAGCGATCAAAGACTGGTGCGCATCGCGCAGAGCAACTTCTGTGATCTTGACGGGTTTTGCATTTTTGTTAGCCAAAGTAATTCACCTCATAAATTTTTTGATCATTGGTTTATACAGTGTTTCCAAAATTTGCATTTACAGTTACATTATACTATCACATTTGCCGATCCGCAAGACAGTTTTTCTCAAAACGCTGATAAGTGTTATAGAAATTTTAAATTATTTTTTAAAGCTGCGCTTTGCCGCCGTTTTACCGGGGCCTGCCTTGGGCGCGCCCGGGCGGGCAGGACGGGCCGAACGAGCCGCTGCCCGGGCCTTGCGGGCCTCGGCACGGGCTTCGCCCTGCTGGTTGCGGGTGCGGTTGGCACCCTTTACGGCAGCTGCGCGCAGAGCGTTCACCTCGGCCTTTGTAAGCTCGCGATACTGGCCGGGCTGCAGCATGCCCAGCTTTACTGCGCCTTCTGCATTGCGCTTCAGGCGCACCACTTCCAGGCCCACGGCTTCGCACATACGGCGGATCTCACGGTTTTTGCCCTCATGGATGGTCATTTCCAGCACGGTACGCTCGGGTTCATCCACGGCAACATTGATCACAGCGGGCTGTGTTTTTACGCCGTCATCCAGCACAACACCCTCGGACATCTGCACGATCTGCTGTTCGGTGGCATGGGGGCGCACAGTAACACGATACAGCTTGCTGATCTCGTGGCTGGGATGCGTGAGCATATTGGCGAAATCGCCGTCGTTGGTCATCAGCAGCAGACCCTCGCTGTCTTTATCCAAACGGCCCACCGGGAAAATGCGGGCGGGCACATCCTGAACAAGATCCATCACGGTTTTGCGGCCCAGCTCGTCACTTACGGTGGTGATATAGCCGCGGGGCTTATGGAGCATAATGTAATATTTCTGCTGTTTTTTCACAATGCGGATCTTTTCACCGTCCACCATGAGCACATCATGGTTGATATCCATTTTATCGCCCACCTTCACGGGGTGGCCGTTCAGCTTTACACGGCCCTCACGGATCACCTGCTCGGCGGCACGGCGGGAGCAAAGCCCCTGATCGGCCATTACTTTCTGAATGCGTTCTTCTGCCATTTTATTCTCCTATAGTTTCAATTTTATTGTTTGCAAGGCAACTGTCATCGCCTTAAAAAATCAGGGGCAGGCCTGCGCCCACCCCTGAAGATCGGGTTTTACGCTTTTTCCTGCTCGGGATCCTCAGATTTTTTCTGGGGCTGTTTTTTCAGCAGGTCGCTCAGCTTGTCCACAAGCTCCGGGATCATGGAAACGGCACGCTCTACAGCGTTGTTTTCGGCGCTGAGCTGAATGGTGCGCACATTGCCGTTCTGCACCACCAGAAACGCCACCGGTGCCACGGTAACACCTGCGCCGCTGCCGCCGCCAAACAAATCTTTATCGTTTTTTCCTGCAAAGTCCGACCCGCCCGAGGCAACGCCGAAAGTCACCTTGGATACCGGCAGGATCGTGGTGCCCTCGGGGGTAGTGATGGGGTCACCGATAATGGTGTTGGAAGATGCCAGTTCACGGATCTTATCCATGGTAACGCCCATCAAATCGTGCAGCGTATGGTCTGCCATTGTAGAGTCCTCCTTTTTATCTCCTGCCGCCTTTGCGCATGGCCCAAGCAGCCTTGAGTAACACATAGATCGCTAATACTATTATTATATACAGCCGGGCAGTGATTTTACAAGAAAAATGTTTTTGCGCCCCGGCCTGCCCTGCAAAATCCGGCTGAATGTCGATTTGGCGCACGCGAATATCAAACAGGTTTCTGGCTGCCGCATACCCGCCGCCGATGGCGGCATGAATGCGGCCGTATTCCATGGCTGTCGCGGCGGCATCCTTGCCGTGTACCGTATACAGTATCGTCAATTCACGGATCTGCAGGCTGCGGCACAGCCGTTTTACCGCACGGCAGGCATCCTGCAGGATCTGCAAAGCCACACGCGGCGGCGGGGCCTTGAATTTCTTTTTTTCCTTTTTCGGCTGTTTGGGTTCTGCTTGTTCTGTTTTGGTTTTCTTTTTAGGGCCTTTTGCGCCGCGCGGGTACAGCGGCAGCAACAGCCCGCAAAAGCCGCCGCGCAGCGAAAAGCCGTTTTCGTTATACACGGGCTGCAGCTGCACGGGCAGGATCAGCAGCACCGCCAGCAGCAGCAAAACCGCCGCCAGCAGCCACCCCAAAGCCTTTAGGATCATCAGCAACACTGCTGCCACCCGGCATCACTCCTTTTCGTCCGCGCGCATGGAAAGCTGCGGCACTTCGTTTTGGTGCAGCGGGGGCAGATCTTCCAGCGAGGTGATGCCGAAGGTGCGCAGAAACACATCGGTGGTTTTGAAGCTGATGGGATGCCCCGGCAAATTCAAGCGCCCGGCTTCTTCGATCAGGCCTTTATCGATCATTTTGCTTACGATCGAGCTGGAATCCACGCCGCGCACCTGCTCAATAAAGCCGCGCGATACCGGCTGGTTGTAGGCAATGATCGCCAGCACCTCCAGCGCGGCGGGGCTGAGCGGCACATTGCGGCGATTGTCCATCAGGCGCTTTACCATTTCGCCATATTGGGGGCGGCTGGCCATTTGCCAGCGGTCCTCCAAGCGCAGCAGGCACATGCCGCGATCCTTCACATCGTATTCATCGCGCAGTTCCACCAGCAGTTTTTCCACCATGTGCAGCTCGGCACCGATGGCCTCGGCCAGTTTTTCGGGGGTCACCGGGTCACCGCTGGCAAAAAGCAGTGCTTCAATGGCATTTTTACAAGTTTTCTGGTTCATTTATGCATTCTCCTGCTTTTTCAGGCGGCTGTAATTGACCGAGAGTTTCTCTTCGTTGGAAATTTTCAAGCGGCCCGCGCGCACCAGCTCCAAAACCGCCAGAAAGGTGGCCACGGTTTCGCTTCGGCTGGCGGCAGGGCTAAACAGCTCACTCAATCGGCCAAATTTTCCCTTGAGCATACCGCGCAGCACATGGACCACCCGTGAGCCCACCGAAACAAAGGGTGTAGCCAGCAGCGGCTCAAAGCGCTCTTGCGTGGGCTTTGCGCGGCTGGCGCTGCGCCCCGAGAGCCCCTGCAGGGCATTGAGCAACAGCATTTTATCGTGCTGCAGGCGGTATTCATGGTCCGGCTCTATCTGTGCGGGGCTGCGCACCACACAGTACACATTTTCCTGCATGGCACGCAGCTGGGCAGCCACCCGCTTGCAGGCGCTGTATTCGATCAGCTGGCCCTGCAGCTCCTGCTTCATACGCTCGGCTTCTTCGCTGCGGGGCAAAAGAAGATAGCTTTTCATCTGCACCAGCTGGGCAGCCATTTCGATAAACTCGCTGGCCACATCCAAACGATTTTGCTGCAGGGTGCGGATCAGTGTGGTGTACTGCTCGATCAGCTCTAAAATGGGAATATCGTAAAGATCCATTTTATTTTGTGATACGAGGTGCAGCAAAAGATCCAGCGGGCCCTCAAATTCATCTAACTTAAAGGTAAGGCTTTCCATGAGCAAGGTTTCCTTTTTTGTTGTTCCCTGCGCATAGACAGCGCTTTGGGTATATAGCAATATTTACTATAGTATACACAAAAAATCAGAGTCTGACAAGCCGGAAAGCCCCCGGGAAAGCCTGTTTTAAAAAGTTTTTTCCAGATTCTTGAACAAAATCAAAAAAAAGGCTTGCATTTTGCAGCAGGTTCTGGTATTATAATTTGGCTACAAAAAAACGAGGAGGTGCAGCAGAATGGCTAAATGTGAGTGCTGTGGCAAGGGCGTTACTTTCGGCATCAAGGTTTCTCATTCCCACCGTCGTAGCAACCGTACCTGGAATCCCAATGTGAAGCGTGTGAAGGCAATCGTGGAGGGTTCTCCCAAGTACATCTACGCTTGCACCCGTTGCATGCGTTCCGGTAAGGTTACCCGCGCTGTCTGATCAACACAAACATGGCCAGTCACATTCGTGGCTGGCTTTTGTTGTATCATCATGCTTTTCAGGAGTGATCTGTGTATGCCGATCCCGCAGGGCCCTATGATCCTTGTCAGCTGGCTCAACACCCAACTGCGGGATCACTATGCCAGCTTGGAGCTGCTTTGCGAAGATCTTCAGCTTTCGCAAAGTGAGATCTGCCAAAAGCTGGCCGCGCTGGGCTACGCCTATGCCCCGGCGCACAACCGCTTTGAATAACGCGCAAAAATGCCCTGCAGGCTGCCAAAACGGCAGTTTGCAGGGCATTTGCATTTCACTTGATCGTTTTCAAAAACGGATCAGCATTATTTTTTGCTTTTTCTGCTTTTGCGGCTGGCTTTGCGGCTTTTGGCCGTTCTTTTTGCCGCCTCGGGCTTGGCCGGGGCATCCGGGAGTTCCTGTGCTTTAGGCTCGGCCGGGGCTTCGGCTGCCTTGGGTGCCCCGGTTTCGGGTGCTTTTACCGTGTCAGCTTCGGGCTGGGCCGCAGCCACGGCTTCTTTAACCGGCTCAGCTTCAGGCATAGCCGGAACCACGGTTTCTTTAGCCGGCTCGGCTTCGGGCTGGGCCGGAGCCACGGTTTCTTTAACCGGCTCGGCTTCAGACTGAGCCGAAGCCACGATTTCTTTAACCGGCTCGGCTTCGGGCTTTTTGGCCTTTTTCTCTTTGGCCTCCGTGATCGTCCAAAGCTGGTTGTCCCCGTTTACATCCTGCCAAATTTGCAGGCGTGCGCCATTTTCCTGGCTCATGCCCACAATGTCCATGCATTTGCCAGAAAGATTGCTGCGAACCTTTACGCGGCCATCATTGGTGGGCTCCACGATCCAGATCTGGCTGGAGCCATGCACGCCCTCCCACTGGTGCAGCCAAGTGCCGTCCACCACGCCGCACTCCACCAGATCCAGCACCTTGCCGGTAAAGCGGTTTTGAATGCGGTATACACGCTCGCCTTCCTCGATAAACTGCCACTGCTGCCACGGTTCGTTCTGATTTTTCCACATACGGATCGCTGCACCGTTTTCCGTGCTGCCATTTTCGACTTCCAGCACTTTTCCCGTGCCGGAAGCAATGGTATAATATTTATTTTCGTCGATCACTGTCTGTTCGTTGTGTTTCATAGCCTGTTACTCCCATTCTTACTCGTTTTGTGCCTGATTTTTTCCGCACTTTATTATTATAGATCATTCAAAAATTTCGTCAATGCCTTCCGGCTCTTTTCTTTGATTTTCTGTGCCGGTTACCCTTGTTTCATCCGCGGTTGCCCATTAAAATCGCCAATGTGCGCGGTGCAAAGCGGTGCATCAGCCGCAATGCGCCGCATGAAAGCGCCATGGTGATGCCGCACAGCAGCACATAGCACACGAATGCAGCGCCCGGCATCGTTTGCGGCAGCCACGCCGCCAGCTTGCCGCACAAAAGTGCTTCAATATACCAGTGTGTGCAGAACATGAAAAACGAGATCTGCGCCCAAAACCAGCCCTTGGCACGCGGGCAATCGGTCAGAGCCGCCAGCGCGATCAGAATTGGAATGGATGCCACACGAACCAGATAGATGCTTGGGCCGCCCGCCTGCATGGCGGGGTGTGCCAGCACGACGAGCAGCACATAAACCAACAGCACCGCCGGCCATGGCAGCCGCCCTTTTTGCCCCAGATGCTTTTCCAATCCTTCGCGGCCATGCAGGGCGATAAAACCGCCCATGCAAAACACCGGCAGCCAGTAGAAAAAGCTGTAATAATCCGGGCACACATATACACACAGCACCGCAGCCACCGCAACGAGCGGCGCACTCAAGCGCTTTTGGCGCAGCACAGGATACAGCAGCGGCAGCAGCACTACATATCCAGCAAGGCGAGCCACAAACCACAGCGCCCCATTAACAGGTGTAATAGGGCGGTAAGCCGTTAAAAAAATAGAATCCGGAATAGCCTCACGCTTGCACACACGCAGCAGGCATTCCGCTGCCAGCACCAGGGTGTTCCATGCAAAATACGGCACCACAAGGCTGAAAAAGCGCCGCTTGAGCCGGGGCAGTATCTGCTGTTTTGTAAGCGAACGAAACAGCCAGTAGCCCGCGCTGAAAAAGAACCATGCCACCGCCGGCACCGCCAGCTCGGTGCCGATCTGCACAGCCCATATCTCCCACGCACCGGCTGCCGGATAAAACCGCAGCGTACTGGCGTGTGTCATCAGCATAGCCACTGCGCCTAAAACAGAAAGCCAGCGCATTTTATCGGAAAAGGTTTGGTTCAATGCGGTGTTCCCCCTTGCAAGTATTTTTCAGCTGCCGCCGCGCCCCCTTGTGTGTGTTTTTTATTATATCATGGAGCGAAGCGGAATGATATAATTTGCCATGTT
>ERZ1034939.1189-NODE-1189-length-13102-cov-8.392887_pt1 | contig 13102 bp, 8 predicted proteins | sample MGYA00520626_ERZ1034939 | MGnify/ENA primary metagenome ERZ1034939 (study PRJEB33766, sample SAMN09781751) | gut metagenome | biome: gut microbiome | host: Homo sapiens | place: Madagascar | study: EMG produced TPA metagenomics assembly of the PRJNA485056 data... | reverse complement strand
TGGAATGACCAGATTGGCAAGGACTTTGTTTATAGTGTAGGTGCCAACTTCGCTTATAACCACAATGAAGTAGGTAATATTCCTACATTGGATGGTATCATCCATGGTGCTACCAACCAGATTTATCAGAATGCTGAGGAATTCTATCGTGCGGAGAATGGTCACGCCATCGGTTACTTCTGGGGTTACAAGACTGCTGGACTCTTCCAGAACCAGAAGGAAATCAACGATTGGATAGCTGCCGGTAACGGTATTTATCAGGCAGATGTAAAGCCGGGTGATGTAAAGTATGTTGATGTGAATCATGATGGCGTTATCAATGCCAGTGATAAGGTTGACTTGGGTAATGGTCTTCCTAAGTATACTTTTGGTTTCAATTTCAGCCTGGCATGGAAGGGCTTTGACCTGAGTGCTAACTTCACAGGTGCAGCCGGTTTCCAGATTGCACAGTCTTACCGTGATCCTAGCTCATCTCAGGCTAACTACAGCCGCAGAATCTTGAAGCGCTGGACAGGTGAGGGTACAAGCAATGAGATTCCTCGTGTTACCTACGGAGATGTTGGTAACTGGTTGTTCTCAGACCTCTATTTGCAGGATGGTGACTATATCCGCTTGCAGAACCTTACCATGGGCTACGATTTCAAGAAGCTCATCTCTTGGAAGGGACTCTCTAAGATGCGCCTCTATTTCCAGGTGCAGAATCTCTTTACTTTGACCAAGTATGATGGTATGGATCCGGAAATCGGTTCATTCAACGGTACAGATGGTAACAGCAGCGATTCCTGGGTATCAGGAGTTGATATGGGTTACTATCCACATCCTCGTACTTTCATCGTTGGTTTAAATCTTGCATTCTAACTCTTAAACAGAAAGTAATATGAATAAGAAACATATATTGATGAGTGCCCTGATTCTCTCTTCCATGGCTTTGACGTCATGCGATGACTTCCTGGACACTTCATCTAAGACAAAGATGAATTCCGAGACTGCTTACAGCACACCGGCTGCAGCAGACATGGATCTTGTGGGCTGCTACGATGGATGGCAGCGTACATTGAGCGATGAAGGTATCGGCATGTACCTGACGGCTGAGTTTGCCTCCGAGCAGGCTTTCGCAGGCTTGGGTCTTTCTGATGCCAAGAACAATAATGCCATCGACCAGTTTGATTTGACAGTTGCTCCATCATATACAGATCTCTACAATACGGATTGGAAGAATTATTATCAGGCCATCTACCGTTGCAATCAGCTGATTCAGGCTGATGCTATCATCAAGTGGAATGGTGATACCAAGGCAGAAGGTCGTATCATGGGTGAAGCCCGTGCGCTTCGTGGCATCCTCTATTTCGATTTGGCCCGTTTGTTTGGTGATGTGCCTTTGTTGCTCGAACCTTCTGAGGCTAACATACCGCGTACTCCGGTGAAGGAAGTATATCAGGCTATCTTCGATGACTTGAAGTATGCCGCAGCCAATATTCCTGCCGATGCTTATCCTTTGAAGGACCGTGATTCCAATGATGGCCGCATCACCAAGTATGCTGCTGAGGCTTTGCTGGCTCGCGCATACCTTTATTATACGGGTTATTACGGCGAGGAGCATCCTGCATGTTCCAAGGCTGAGGCTACTGCTGCCATCAATGATGTGGTAGAAAACGGTGGCTATGAGTTGGAAAAGAATTATGCCGACTTCTGGATGCCTTCTTGCACCAAGGATGCTTCCTCAACAGGCAACTATGCCTGGGAAACAACCTATGCTGGAAAATGGTATGACGGAAAGACTTGGAAGGCAGGACAGGGTAGCCTCTCTAAAGAGATTGTCTTGAACTTGAAGCTGAACTCTACCCACGACTACAATGGCAATGGTGATGGTAATACCTTCTCGGTATATTTGGGTCCACGCAACCGCTGTGCTACTGATGTATGCATCGCCAGTGGTTGGGGAGCTTGCCCGGTTACTCCTTATTTCGTAGAGCAGTTTAGAAACGATCCTCGTTTCAATGCCTGTGTCTGGAGCTGCAAGGATGCCGGTTTTACAGCTGATGAGTCTGACTCTTATGAATATACAGGTTATTACACTCGCAAGTATGCCCCAATGTGCTTTGCCGATGGTACTCGCCAGGAAGTGGGCTTCCAGTTGGGTGAGCAGCATCAGAACATCACTTACTATCAGGATTATACCATCATGCGTTATGCTGATGTGCTCTTGATGCATTCTGAGTTGAATGGTACAGCTGATGGATTAAATAAGGTTCGTGCTCGTGTAGGTCTTGAACCAGAAGACTATAGCATAGAGAATATCCGTAAGGAGCGTGCCATCGAGTTGGCTTTCGAAGGTGTTCACTTCTGGGATCTGATGCGTTACGGCAAAGATGGTTCTTATGCAGCACAGGAAATTGCCAAGGCTCAGAATGGTGCCAAGGTAAAGAATGGTGGAGTAGAGACAGCAACTAAATTTGCTATAGACAACTTTACCAGTAAGAAGGGCTTGATGCAGATTCCTAATACTCAGATTACGCTTTCCGGTAACGTTCTGACTCAGAATGCCGGATGGTAAAGTGGGGTAGGTAATATAATAAACATTTAATAATAAGAAGATATGAAAATACATAATCTTATATATACGCTTCTTGTTGCCATGGCAGTCTTCTTGTTGGCATCTTGCTCACCAGAAGATTTCGGATTTGGCAAGAAGACATACTCTCCAGAAGATTTGGTGGAGGGTAAGGCTTATACGGTTACCATAGATGGTAACATCGTGAAGCTGGAATCCAAGATTCCTGATGCCACTCCGCTTTGGGTAACTCCTGTGGGACGTAAGTCCCAGCAGGCTTTGGATGTAGAATTGCCTTTTGCTGGTGATTACGAGATAACCTTTGGCGTGGAAACTCCTGGTGGTATCGTCTATGGTGAGCCTTATCAGTTGAGTTTGACCAAGAATGACTTCTCTCTTTTGAGTGATGACAAGTGGTTCCTCCTGGCAGATAAGAATTACAAGACGGGCGAGGCTTTCCCATCTGCCGAAACGCTCGCTGCCGGTGTCAGCAAGAAATGGTATCCTTGCGATGGTAATTACAATATCGGCCGTTGTACGGGTCCTGTGATGTATTGCTCTCCTTACGATCCTGATGGTGATGGAAAGGGCTATACTGCTGATGAAGAGACAAATGCCGTTTATAAGGATATCCTCTTCGGTTCTGATAATTGGAAACCAAACTGGGATCCTGGCTTCCAGAGCTGGCTGATTCCAGAAACTGATCCTTACATGGATTCTTACATGACATTCAGCATGGATGCTAAGAATGGTTGTGTGGCTACCATGTATCGTGGTGAGTCGGGTGAGAAGGGTGCCAGCACAGGTAGCAACATGGTGGGCAAGTTCAATCTGGGATTGGGCGACAAGACCAAACCTACCATCACTTTCAACGACTGCTATGCGATGCATAATATAGGTTTTGATGCAGTTTGCTCCAACTATACTCAGGACATTCAGATTGTTGAGTTGACTCCATACCTCCTTCAGTTGGTGACAAAACGTACCAATTCAGAGGGCAACTGGTATCTTGTATGGAACTTCGTTTCAGAGGATGTAATTGCTTCCAAGGGTACCTGCATTCCTAAGGCAGACCAGGATCTGATTGAGACAGTGAAGCCAATTCTTCCTACTTTCGAGAATATCCATACCGACTTGTTCACTGCCGATATCAATGGTGACAAGTATGTAGGTAGCAAGATGACTTTCAATTTGGATTCTGAAACTCCTTATGATTTCTTGTGGTGGAATGGTTCACCAAATGTGAAGGCATGGGAGAGCGTAATCGGTGGCAAGTATAATTCTACATGGGCACCTGCTCTTGATGATAAGGCTCTCGATAACTTCGAGTTGACTATCAGTAAGGCTTCCGACGGCTCTTATAATTATGAATGTGGTGAGGTGGATGGTAAGGTGGAAATCACCGAAAATACCATGACCTTCGACAAGGAAATCTCTGTATTTGCTGTGGCAGGAGATAAGCGTACCATCGAATTGAAGGGCAAGAAGTTCTATATCCTTGGTAATTCTGCTGATGACCAGTATCTTACTATCGGTATTCCAGAAACAACAGATGAGAATCATTTGGTAAACTCTTACCTCGTAGCTAAGTTGGCTTACAAGAAGATTGCTACGGGACCTGTTGGTCCTACCAAGGTGGCTATCGACAATTCCATCATCCACAACGAGGGTATCATGTGGGTTGAGAATGGTTGCCTCCGCGTCGGCTTCCATCATTATGGTGAAACAGGCAAGGGACTTTTCAAGGATGTGAAGTCTGTGAAGTTGAAGAAGAACCAGACTATCTCTGTTACCTTTAAGATAAAGAGTGGAGTGACATGGAGCAAGACTCCTAAGTGTGCTTTGATTGATAACAATATCAAGACCACATGGGAACCAGGGGCATTTGACCTCTCTGATGCAGTTGCTGTAGATACCAATGGCGGTGAGACAACCGTTTCTTTGACCAATACTACCGGTTCTACACAGACATTCACTGCAACCTGTCTCGACTTGTCTGTCCAGTTGGATGGTTTTGGCGACTATGGTGGCTCAACCGACAACATCGACATTGAGATTGTTTCCTGCACAATTCAATAACTTTAATAGCGCAAACTTATGAAGAATAAAATATTATACGGAATTATGGCCTTTGTCATGGGTATCTTCATGACAGGCTGTAGCGATGATGATTATTCTATCAGCAATACTCCGCTGCTTACCGATGAGTCGGTGACTACTGGTTCTGCTGATGTGACAGTGACATCCGCTACGTTCCATGGCACGGTAAAGGGACTCGAAGAGCAGAATGCCAGTGCTTATGCATTAGGCTTCTACTATGGTAAGAGTGAAAATAATTTGAGTGAAAAGGTGGCTGCTACAGGCAGCGGGGAGTTTCAGGCTACTGTATCTGGAATGCCAGGCGATGTGGTTTACTATCAGGCTTATGTTACCTTGCAGGGTAGGGTAACCTACAAGGGTTCTGTGCAGAGTGCCATCATGACCGATGCCAAGGCTATTACCGGCGAACCGAAGGATTTGACAGCCAACTCTGTTATCCTGACCGGTAAGTTAGAAAAGGCTCCTCAGGAGGCTACCAGCGGTATCGTAATCTCTGGTGCCGAGGGTTCTGAGAAGGTACGTGCTGGTGTTCGCATCGTTGCTTCTGGTATCAATGATAATTATGAGATCAAGGCAGAGGGTTTGTTGCCTAATACAACTTACCACTATACTGCCTATCTCGACCTCGGAAATGGTACTGTATATGGTGAAGACCGTACCTTCACAACAGCTCCAGCTGATTTCAATCCTGATACTGACCTCGTTGACTTGGGCCTTTCTACCAAGTGGGCTAAGTATAATGTAGGTGCTACTGATGAGAAGCAGTTGGGTGGTCTCTTCGGATTTGGTGATATGACTGGTTTCCAGACTTCCATCAATCTGGAAGATTATGCTTCTGCTGATATCTATAAGACCGACCGCGATGTAGCCAACAAGGTATATGGTTCATGGGTTACCATGCCAACCATCGATGAGTTTGAAGAACTCTTCACGGAGTGTAAGAAAGAATGGGTAGAGGATACCGAGAATCATGTAGCCGGTTACAAGTTTACCGGTCCTAATGGTAATTCTATCTTCTTGCCTGCAGCAGGTACCCGTACTCAGGGCAATGTTTCCGGCGAGGGCTTGAACGGTTACTATCTCTCTGGTTCTATCAATGCCACCGACAACCGATTTGCCATGGCATATAGCTTCGACCAGAATGCGGCACGCCGTACTACCACTCCTGTTTATCAGGCATTGGCTATCCGTCCGGTTTCTGTAGCTAAGAATGTGAAGTTTGACAAGACTAAGCTGATTGGTCAGACTTGGGAAATCGACCTCCGTCTGGATGGTTCTCACTATAAGTTTGATGGTCCATCTTACTTCTATGGTAATGATGACAGTTGGGCTACTGTAACCAACAATCAGCCTGTTGTAGGCAACAGCTGGTGCTGGGCTGCTGATTTCGCAGGCAACTCTTGGGCTGTAGGTGGTGACGCAAAGAACTGCCAGGGTTCTATGACCTTCAATGAGGATGGTACTGTTAAGGTTCATCAGTATGTGGCTGGTGCCGATGGTGCTGAGGGAACATTCCAGGATACCGAGGGTACCTATACCATTGATGAGAAGAACAAGACCGTGAAGTTGAGCATCGCTCCTTTGATGCCTGCTAACTATATCGGTAATGTGAAGGAGACCAAGGATATGGATATCCGCATCTTGTCTTTGACAGATGAGACTCTGCAGTTGGCTGTTACCCGTGCTAATGATAATCAGTACATGAGTATCAACTATGTACCGGGTGAATTGAAGAACGGCTTCACCGCTAAGCTTACCTGCTACGGTGGTGATGATGAGAATACTCCAGATGCCTGGAACTCTGCTACCGTTAATGTATTGGGTGGTGCTGCCGGCTTGAAGACTTACACCGTAACCTTCAATACCCAGTATCCTCGTACCAACGGTAAGGTTTACCTCCTCGAATTGGAGGGCTACTCTGCTGCTTATCCTAAGGCACTGGTTCGTATCGATGCTATCAAGGCTGATGGTAACGACGTGAAGTTTGATGCCAATAAGTTCTACTATGGCGACCTGGAAGGCAAGGGCAACTACCGTGTTGAAATGGCTAACATCTGGGGATGTGGTCACAATGACTCTTGGGACGGTTTGAAGGATACTCCATTCCATAAGGGTGGAGGCGAGACAAAGAACGAGACAGCGCTCGCATTCAACCATACCTTCGAGGTAACCTTCACCGTTGTTTCCAATACAAGTGATGGTACCGGTGTCTATACTCCAAACCTGATTACCATCAATCCATCATGGGGTGGTACCTGGGGCTATAACGAGGGTGCAACCATGGAAGTAGTGAACGAAGGTGGTAAGTATTCTATCAAGAACAACCAGTTCGATATCACTTACAAGAGTGGTGATCATGCCGATGGCTCTATCATGACCTTCGTCGAGATAGCTGACCTCTACGGTTTCTTCCCAGGCACTCACTCAACTCTTGATGAGTTGTTGCTCGATGGCAAGGCTGTTTCTTACGATCAGTCTAAGGTGATTGATGCCAACGAGAATCCTAAGTATCGTTTGGAGTTGTGGAACTGCTATGGTGCTACCAAGAATGCCGGTTGTGCTTTTGGTACACCTGAAGGTGATGTGATGAAGGGATTGGCATTCAGTAAGTCTATGGAGACTAAGTTTACTGTTCACAGTCTCTTCGCTGAGCCACAGTGGTAATAGTTGCTAAGTTATAATAAGGAGAATCCGATCGTTCTCAGAACGTATCGGGTTCTCTCTAAAATGAAAAGAAAATGAAGAAATTCAAATATCTATATTTGCTGCTCTTGGGCATGGTCTGCGGATTGGCTTTCGCTGCCTGCTCTTATGAAGACGATGATTACGACGAGCCTAGTTTCAAGGTTCTCAACCCAGAGCTTTCATTTGATGGCACAGGTGGAGTGCAGACCATCAATGTACAGGCAGATGCTCAGCCTACAGCTTCCGTAATAGAAGGTGCCGACTGGTGCTCTGTTGCTTATAAGGATCAGGCTGCCGGTACTTACAATTTCGATGTAACCGTAGCCGCTTCTCAGGAAGATGAAGCAACTACTGCTACCGTCCGTATCATTCAGGGCTATAGCCGTAAGGACGTTACGATTACCCGTGCCAAGAAGGGGGCTGTTGTTACTCCTGATGTACCACCTGCTGATATGAACAAGACTGCCATGGAGGTGGCTCAGTTAATGTATCCGGGCTGGAACCTTGGTAATACCATGGAAGGTGGTGATTCCAAGAAACTCTGGCAGAATGCCGGTATTGAGACTGAGACTGCTTGGCAGAATGCCAAAACTACCCAGGCACTCATTGATGCAGTGAAGGCTGCCGGTTTCAAGAGTGTTCGTATTCCTTGCTCTTGGGTAATGGGACATATTACTGATGCTGAAAAATGCACTATCGACCCTGCTTGGATGAAGCGAGTAAAAGAGGTGGTTGATTACTGTATCAAGGATGGTCTCTATGTTATCATCAACCAGCATTGGGATGGTGGATGGATAGAGCACAATGGTTTGACAGCCAATGCAGACATCAAGACTACCAAGGCTCAACTCACTAAAATATGGACTCAGATTGCCGATAATTTCAAAACATATGATGAGCATCTTCTCTTTGCCGGCATGAACGAGCCAGGTGTAGGAGCAGGTGAAGGTGATATCATTGGTGTGGCTGAAATGAGTAGCCGTATTGCAGAGTATGAGCAGACTTTCATTGAGGCAGTGCGTGCTACAGGTGGCAACAATGCCAAGCGAGTTCTGATAGTTCAGGGTCCTAATACCAATATCGATAAATTCGTAGCCAACAACTACATGTCTAAGATTAAGGATTCTGCTACCGACCGACTGATGGTTGAGGTTCACTTCTATGATCCATATAATTTTACCGATATGAGCGAAGACCAAAGTTGGGGTAAGTATTGCCTCTATTGGGGCAAGAACAACACCAATGGTTCTGAGGCTGATCGTACAGCTGATGCTAAATATGACGAGGATTATGTAGAGGCTCAGATGAAGAAGATGAAGACCAACTTCTTCGACAAGGGCTATCCTGTGTTGATTGGTGAGTTTGGTGCCAACCAGCGTTTGGCAATCGGTAAGGATGCTGTTCATGATGCATCAGTTAAGGACTATTACAAGGCTGTTGTAACTAGTGCTATCAATAATGGTTGTGTTCCTATGGCATGGGATACCAACGGTAATTTCCCAAGTATGACCATCTTCAACCGTGCCAGTGCATCAGTCAGCAATGCCAATATGTTGGAGGGTATCCAGGAGGCAGTGAAATCTGCTAAATGGCCTGCTAAATAAAGGAAGATCTTAGGTCTTTAGGTTTAGTATAAGTGTTCCGGGCGCATGTCGGAGAGTCTTTCTCTGGTGTGCGCCCTTTTTTTTGTGTAACATATTCTTTCCCCAAAAAGACAAAAATATGCCCTTGTAACATTCTGTACGTATCAGTTTAACAAAACACTACATAGCTATAGCTGTTTTTTCTTTATCTTTGCAGCATAACTACATAAAACTATAACGATATATATATAAATAATATGAAAAAAATAGTTATGATTTTAGCGGTAGCTGCCCAGTTTGCATGGGCTAGTGCACAAGTGGCACCTGCTGATAGACGTATGACGAAGATGGAACTTACTGCAACCCAGTTGGCGCATTATATGGCGCCAGGTGTCAATCTTGGTAATACGATGGAGGCTTGTAATTGGAATGATATCTTTACCAACAACGCCGGGTTAAAGTCGGAGACTTCATGGCAGAATGATAAGACATCAGAAAGTTATATCCGAAGTTTGAAGAAGCAGGGATTTAACAGTCTTCGCATTCCCACCTCTTGGGTGGCTGGTCATATTGTAGACAAGGAGAAGATGACGATAGATCCTGCTTGGGTGCTTCGCATCAAGGAGATCGTGAATTACGGACTTAATGCCGGACTCTGTGTCATCATCAACGAACATTGGGATGGCGGTTGGATGGAGCATGATGCTTTTACCAATCAGGCGAATGTTTCAGAACATAAGGAGATGTATCGCAAATTGTGGGTCAATATTGCCAAACAGTTTAAGGACTATGATCAGCGCCTACTCTTTGCGGCATTGAATGAACCTGGAGTAGGTGGAGCAAGTCCGCTGGCGAAAGGTGAAATGCTGGCTCCCGACAGCAAGGAGTTTGCCGACAGACTCCTGGAATATGAGCAGGTGTTCTTGGATGCCGTTCGTTCTACCGGTGGCAAGAATGCCAAACGTGTACTCATCATGCAGGGTCCGAAGACGGAGATAGATCTGGCTGAGAAGGATACCTATGATATTGCCCGTCTCAAGGATTCGGCAAAGAACCGCCTGATGGCAGAGGTTCATTTCTATGATCCCTATACCTTCACCCTGATGGACAAGGATGCCGATTGGGGCAAGGTGGCACTCTATTGGAAGGAACATGCGCCTGCTGACGATCAGGGACGCACCGTCAACACCATCTGGTATAACAATAAGAATGTGGATGCCTATCAGCATATTACCAACCAGGTGTTGAAGATGAAGAAGAAGTTCGTGGACAAGGGTTATCCTGTTGTCATCGGTGAATACGGTGCCAACCGCAAGGATGCTTCCCTCTATGGGGGGAATCAGAAACTGCATGACGAAAGTATGATGGCTTGGTACAGTTACGTTACTGCCGAGATGCTGAAGGCTGGTCTCATTCCCTACGTTTGGGACATCAATGTGCAGCCTCTCCCTCACATGACGCTCTTCAACCGTGCCAAGGAAGTAGTCTCTGACTCTTATATATTTAAAGGTGTCGTAGATGGTGCTGCGATAGGTATGGAAACCTATCACAAAATCTATCCTAAACCATGATATCCGGGGCTCTCAGAGCCTCGGATTGGCAGGGGGAAAGCAACTAAAAACTTAACAGATGAAACATTGGTAAAAAAGTATCAGCATCTGCAATGATAGTATCATGCTTTTTGCCGGAAATGTCCTATCTTTGCATCAGAAAACAATTAACAATAATATTAATAAACCTATTTAATTTTTAAGCTTATGAAAAAGTTTTTTACTCTTATGGTAGCAGCTTTTGCTGCAGTTTGTTCTTTTGCACAAAGTAGAACTACATTGTGGGAAGGTGAACAGATATTGGATGCAACATGGCCTAATGTTGGTGTTGAACTGTCCAACCTCGCTACAGCCAAGGCTGGCGATAACATCGTTGTTACTGTTTCTAAAGTTGATGCTTCTATTAATAGTGCGTGGGAGTGGGGCTCTCAGGTATTCTTGAAAGTTAATAGCGGCGCTGATGGCGGTTGGGTAGACATGGAAGGTACTTCAGCTGTAGGTTTAAAGGAACCTGGCGAGGCGAAGTTTGAAATTACCGATAAGGCTCTGGAGCAGTTTAAGGGGGCTACCAGCTTTTTCGTACAAGGTATGTGTGTTGTAGTTTCCAAGGTTGAATTGGAAAGTGCAGTAGCAACTACTTCTACTCAGATTTGGAGTGGCGAATGTGTTTTCGGTAATTGGGCAGAAGGTTTCAATGTTCCTGCTGAAAAATTTGCTGATGCTTCCGCTGGCGACATATTGGAGTTTGTTTATACCACCGATACTAATACAAAGGAAACCTGGTGGCAGTTTAAAACAATCTTCTCTGGTACAGAGGAAACGTTGTCTTCTAACAAGGGCGATTTGAATGAGTACGGTTGTGCTTCTGTTGCTAGCGGTAGTACATCTTATAAGATTGTCTTGAATGCAGAGGATGTTGCTAAACTCAAGGAGAAGGGTATGTTCGTAAATGGACATTATGTTATAGTTACTGCTGTCAATTTGATTCAGGCAGCTAAGGATCCTTCTACCGGCATTTCCAACGCTACGATCCTTACTCCTGCTAAGTCTACAAAGATATATAATCTTGCTGGTCAGCAGGTTGACGCTTCTTATAAGGGCGTTGTTATTAAGAATGGAAAGAAGTTTGTTCAGTAATAGGGAGTGTTTTTATTTACTCTTAGTTTAATAATTGGTTTAAGTACAAGGGGCTAGGTTGCGTGAGGCAATCTGGCCCTTTTAATTGCGTCCCGACGTAGCGCTTCTTACGTCCCGATGTAGGAAAACCTACGTCCTCGACGTAGTAACTGCTGCGTCGGGACGCATTTTCAGACCCATCGTGAGGAAAAAATAAACGCAGGCAAATCCACTTTGCCTGCGTTTGTTTTTTCAGTTTCTTTACGTCTTAATGTTCCAGATACAAGCCGTTCAGCTTTTCCTGGAACACACTCACTTCATCGTTTACCAACTCCATGAAACCATGGGTCTTACTATTGGAAACTCCAGGATAAGGAGTGTAGTAATGCTCATTGATAGGTTCTCCTGCGTTTCTGCCGAACATCAGGTAAGCGATATGATGCTGTTTAAGTTCCGGCAGGAGTATATCAGCGAAGAGGCTGGAATCACCGATGGATTCAATGCCCGTTGTCATACCAAACGCATTGTTGTGCTCTTGTGCAAAAGGCAATGCCTGAGCCATGATATCCTTGATACTCTTCTGGTAGAGTGGGAGATTAATGGCATCCTTAGACTGGAAATAAGTGATGTTGATGACATCGATGTTGTGGTCTGGATAACGTTCCATCAGGTTCTTGCCTGGCTGGTAGGTCTCTGAATAACCGTAAACCACATTCGTTACTTCCTCATCTGATAAGAGATCCTGTATCTTTTGATAGAGTTTTATGTAATCTTCCGCACTTAACTGACAGTACCATGCCTTGCCGTCTACCGGAAGGAGGTTGAGAACCACCGGTGCCTTGACGCCGTAACCATCTTGCAAGGTATCAAGATATTTTGCCACTTGCTGGGTGTATTCTTCCAGTTTGTCTTCATCTCCGTTGTAGTTCGGCATCGTCCAGTTCATGATGAGCAAGCCTCCCTTGCGGAAGTGATTGAGCACATCTTCCCTGATTGCCTTGAATGGAACTCCGTCTGCATTCTGCTGCTTTCCGCTTTCGATGCCGCCCAGTTCATAACCGTTGGCTGCAGGACGGTAACCGCAGAGTGCCTTCATGTCGCAGCGGTCGCTATCGCATTCCCATCTGTTCCAACCCATTCCGCTTAGGGTGCCGTACATCTGTCCGATGAGGGTTCCCTTGTTGGCGAAAGCCTTGAGGTTGGTTTTCAGATTCTCTGTGCGGGTAGTAAGACCGCTCATGGCAATCTCATCATACGATTTCTTTTTCTTTTCACCGCAGGATGAGAAAGCCATGAGTGCTGCAAAAATCAATAATAAATATTTGATTCTCATCTTCTTTTTTATTCGTTATAAGCCTTCTTCATGGCTTCTACCACGGTAGGCAAGGTCCACTGTGGCACACTTCTGTCTGTACCGTCGAAGATGCTCATCCAGTAGAAGGTGGCTACACCGTAAGCCTTTGCCTGCTTCACGATGTCGGCAGCCTGGTCGGCAGCAGCCTGAATCTCGCTGGCAG
>ERZ1034939.1182-NODE-1182-length-13148-cov-16.916520_pt1 | contig 13148 bp, 9 predicted proteins | sample MGYA00520626_ERZ1034939 | MGnify/ENA primary metagenome ERZ1034939 (study PRJEB33766, sample SAMN09781751) | gut metagenome | biome: gut microbiome | host: Homo sapiens | place: Madagascar | study: EMG produced TPA metagenomics assembly of the PRJNA485056 data... | reverse complement strand
AGGTTATCAAGGAGGCGGCTCTGAGAAGTGGCGTGAGCCGCGGCGTGATGCAGGCGTGCTGGGATGCTGCCGGCGAGGTAATCAAGGCGTGGTCAACCGAAGGCCACTCCGTAGCTATCCCAGGTCTGGGAACCATGCGATTCGGCGTGCGCGCCAAGAGTGTGGCTACCGTGGGTGAGGTGGCAGGCAGCCTCATCACCGCCCGCCGAGTGATCTTCACTCCGAACGTGGATATCAAGGATGAGCTGCAGAGAACTCCTATCCAGATCACCTGCATCGACCGAAACGGCAAGGTGGTGAAGAACGTTACCTCGGGCGACAGCGGTGACGTGGAAGACCCAGACAAGGATCCAAACGGCGGCGGCACTAACCCTGACGGCTCCGGAAACGGTGATAACCCTGGCGGCGGTTCACAGCCTGGAAATACCGAGGGAGGTAATACCCAAGGCGGAAATACAGAGGGCGGAAATACCGATACCGGCGATACCGGCTCTGAAGGCGGTGGAGATTTTGTAGATATGTAACCGTACATCTTAGGATTACAAATCTCATTTTCCCATACCACTCTCTATTTTCTGGTAAGTCTTTATACGCAGAATCCCCAATCCCAAGACTCCATTGCGAGCCCCGGATTGGGGATTTTTATCATTAATAAGGAAACAGCAGCGGCAGGACGAAGGTCATCACCACGCCGATGATGATCTGCAACGGCAAACCTACCTTTACATAATCCATAAACGTGTAGCCACCCGCCTTCATCACCAGCGCATTAGGCGGAGTAGAGAACGGAGAGGCGAAGCACATGCTGGCTCCCAGGGTCACCGCAAAGAGGAAGGAGTATGGACTCACCCCCACCTGCTGGGCTGCCACCAGGGCTATAGGCGCCATGAGAACCGCCGTGGCGGTATTGCTGATAAACATCGTCATCAGCGAAGTAGTGAAGTAGATGCCCGCCAGGAGAGCCGTAGGTCCCATCGCGCCCAGGCTATCCACCAGCCCCTGAGATACCAATGCCGAAGCACCCGTCTTCTCCAGCGCCGTTGACATCGGCATCATGGCGGCTATCAGCACGATGCTCTCCCAGTTGATGGTCTTGTAGGCAGCCTCTACGTTGCGGAAACATCCGGCAAAGACCGTGAGCAGTCCGGCGATGATGACCGCCGTAACCGGAGCCACCGGGATGAAATCGAACACCATCATGGCTATCATCAGCAGCATGATGGCAGCTGCCACAGGCGCCTTGTAATCCAGCAGAACCTTATCGGCAGCCTTCTCCGGCTGATCCAGCACCACCCAGTTGGAAGTATCGGCTGTAAGATGCGCCAGGTTGGTCCATTCGCCCTGCACCAGCAGCATGTCGCCCACGTGCAGCTTGGTGGCTATCAGATTATCCGTGATGTATTCGTTGCCGCCTCTGCCACCCTCAGAAGAAGATGAGCCTCCGCCTCGCTTCACACCCAGCACGTTGATGCCGAATCGCTTGCGCAGGTTGGCATCGCCTATGCGCAGACCGGCAAAGTTGGAGGTAGGCATCACAACGATTTCCGTCAGTCCCAGGTCGTAGAAATCAATCTTCACGTCCTTCATCCTCCTCAGTCCGTAATCCTGGGCAAAGCGCTGCATCTTCTGCTCGTCACCTATTATATATAGTATGTCGTGCTCCTGAATGGTACTGCTGCTCTTCGCCATGTTCTGGTTTACGTCCTGCACCAGTCCGAGTCTCGATTTCTTCTCGTTTCTAATCTCGATGATACTCACTCCATATTTCTTCTGGATGCTGAGTTCCTTCAGGGTCTTTCCCACGATGTTCATCGGCTCGCCGTTTTCATCCTTGGCGGCAGAAGTCCGGTTGCTTGGCACGATGTAGCGATGCAGATTGTCGAGCAGGCGGTATTCATCCACCAGGTCGTCGAGCGACTTGGTTTTCTTCTTCTTTCCGCTCTGTTTCCTGCTGAGGAAGATTTTGCTGAGCGGCATGAGCACGATGATGCCGATGGCGATGACGATGATGCCCACGGGGAAGAAGGAGAAGAAGGCGAGCGGCTTGAATCCCGCCTCGGTAAGCACCTCGTCGATAACCAGGTTGGGCGGCGTACCGATGAGGGTGAGCATTCCGCCCAGGCTTCCGGCGAAGGCGAGCGGCATGAGGAAGCGCGACGACTGCATGCCCGAACCTGCTGCCAGGCTCATGATGATAGGCATCATGAGGGCCACCGTTCCGGTATTGCTCACGAAGGCTCCGATAAAGGAGGTTACGAGCATCACCAGCAGGAAGGTGATGGTTTCGTTGCCGCGCGAGAGTGCCATCAGTTTATTGCCCGTCAGCTTGGCGAGACCTGTCTGCATGATGGCACCACCCACCACGAAGAGTCCGACCATCATGACGACGATGGGCGAAGAGAAACCAGCCAGAGCTTCGGCTGGCGTAAGAATTCCGAAAACCAGGAGTGCTGCCAAGGCTGTGAGCGCCACGATATCGGCTCTCACCTTGCCCCAAATAAACATGGCAACCGTAATGATTAAGATAATAAGCGTTATTGTCATGCTATAAAAAACTTTGATTTTTTTAAATATGATGCAAAGATACTTACTTTTTCTCGCTTTTTTGACCTCCGTAATGCTAATTTTTCTAAATTTATAGCAGATTACAGGAGGAAACTGCACTTTATTCATCAGTTTTCAGTACCTTTGCCCTCAATTCAATCAATCGAATAAGTAGAAGATCAATCTCCAAACATCAATAGAAGATCAATCTCCGAAAAATAGAAAATCAATCATTCAATAAATAGAAGACTTAATAATTCATTAGAAATGGAACAGAACAATGTTAAACCAGCTGATGGCAAGCTGGGTATTATGGTTGTAGGTTGTGGTGCAGTATCTACTACATTCATGACAGGTGTGCTGATGGCCCGCAAGGGACTTACCAAGCCAGTAGGCTCAATGACTCAGTACGACAAGATCCGTGTGGGCAAGGGCGCAGACAAGAAGTATCTGCACTACAAGGACATCGTTCCTCTTGCCAACCTCAACGACATCGTATTCGGCACTTGGGATGTTTATCCTCAGAATGCCTATCAGGCTGCCATGTATGCCGAGGTTTTGAAGGAGAAGGACATCAACCCTGTGCGCGAGGAGCTGGAACAGATTGTTCCGATGAAGGCTGCATTCGACAAGAACTACGCCAAGCGTCTGGACGGCGACAACGTGAAGGACTGCAAGACCCGCTGGGAGATGGTAGAGGCGCTGCGCCAGGACATCCGAGACTTCAAGGAGAAGAACGGCTGCTCTCGCATCGTTGTTGCATGGGCTGCATCTACAGAAATCTACGTACCGGTGGACATGGAGATTCACGGCTCATTGGCAGCTCTCGAGGCTGCGATGAAGGCTGACGACCGCCAGCACATCGCTCCATCCATGTGCTACGCCTACGCTGCCCTTACCGAGGGTGCTCCTTTCATCATGGGTGCTCCTAATACTACGGTTGACATTCCTGCCATGTGGGAACTCGCTGAGAAGACCCAGATGCCTATCGCAGGCAAGGACTTCAAGACCGGTCAGACCCTCGTGAAGAGTGGTTTCGCTCCTATCATCGGCACCCGCTGCCTGGGCTTGAACGGATGGTTCTCTACCAATATCCTGGGCAACCGCGACGGTCTCGTTCTCGATGAGCCAGCCAACTTCCACACCAAGGAGGTGAGCAAGCTCTCTACCCTGGAGACTATCCTGAAGCCAGAGGACCAGCCAGACCTCTACGGCCACGGCAACGACGAGGACACCCAGTATTATCATAAGGTACGCATCAACTACTATCCACCTCGCAACGACAACAAGGAGGGCTGGGACAACATCGACATCTTCGGATGGATGGGTTACCCAATGCAGATCAAGATCAACTTCCTGTGCCGCGACTCCATCCTTGCCGCTCCATTGCTGCTCGACCTCTGTCTGCTGAGCGACCTTGCTGCCCGTGCCGGCCGTTACGGCACCCAGCGCTTCCTGAGCTTCTTCCTCAAGGCACCAATGCACGACTACACCAAGGGCGAAGAGGCTGTGAACAACCTCTACCAGCAGTACACGATGCTGAAGAACGCCATCCGCGAAATGGGCGGTTACGAGGCTGATGAGGAAATCGACTAAGATTTTTCCGATAAAGGACTGAAGTGGATGATTTCACCCACACGCCCTGAAAGGGCAGAAGCTCTTAGCCCAGGGCAACACCCTGGGTACAAACAGCAACCAACAAGGCGCCCTGTAAGGGCAAAAGCTTCATTACCAACACTTTAAAGCTTTTGCCCTTACAGGGCGTATGTTTATAACGCCGAACAACCCAGGGCGTTGCCCTGGGCTAGGAGCTTCTGCCCTTTCAGGGCGTGTGGAGCTTACTTGCAAGGGATGGAGCATACTTTCTGAGCATATGGAGCTTACTTGCAAATATTGACAAACATCTAATAAATATCAGAAGAATGACAAAGAAAGGTAAACATACCGTATTATTTATCTGCCTCGGCAACATCTGCCGCTCGCCTGCCGGAGAGGGCATCATGAAGAGCCTGGTAGAAAAAGCAGGGTTGCAGGATGAGTTTGAAATCGATTCTGCGGGAATAGGCAACTGGCACGTGGGTCAGCTGCCCGACAGCCGCATGAGAAAATGCGGAGCCGAGCATGGCTACAATTTCAACAGTCACGCCCGCCAGTTCCAGAAGTCAGATTTCGGGAGATTCGAAACCATCGTAGTAATGGACAATGAGAACTACCGCGCCATCACCTCCATGGCTTCCTGCCAGGCTGACAAGGACAAGGTGGTACGCATGGCTGATTTCCTGACCCACCATCGTGAATACACCACCGTGCCCGATCCATACTACGGCGACTACAGCGACTTCGAGCTGGTAATCACGCTCCTGGAAGATGCCTGCCAGGGATTGCTGAACAGCCTCGTAGAAGGATAACAAAAAAGAGGATGTGCCATAACTCCATGACACATCCTTTTTTCGTTTCTTCATAGATTTTATTCATCGGATTACGCTGAATAACAATTCCACCTTATTATATTTATACAGTAATCTCCCCCGAACCATAGCAGCGATGATGATTCTCATCATACACCACGCAGAACTGTCCGGGAGCCACGCCGTGGATCGCCTCTTCTGAATGTATCATCCAGCGGCCATCTTCGAGCTTTTCGATAGTGGCAGGATGATACTCCGGCGTATGGCGAATCTTGAACGTTACCTTCTGCATCGCCACCTCGCGGGTGAGGAAATGGAAATCCTGAAGCGGGAAATCCTTCTTGTACGCCGTCTGAGGGTCGTAGCCGTGACTCACGTAGAGAATGTTCTTCTCCACATCCTTCTTGATTACGAACCAAGGTCCGCCGCCGAAGCCCAGCCCCTTGCGCTGGCCGATGGTATGGAACCACAAGCCCTTGTGGGTGCCGATTCGCTTGCCCGTCTCCATCTCTATCACGTCGCCCGGTTTCTCGCCCAGGTATCGGCGGATGTAATCGTTATAGTTGATCTGTCCCAGGAAGCAAATTCCTTGACTATCCTTGCGCTTGGCATTAATGAGATGTTCCTCTTCTGCTATCTCACGAATTTCATTCTTGACGTGATGACCGATAGGGAAAATCGCTTTTCGTAATTGCCAACTCTCTATCTGAGCCAGAAAATCGGTCTGGTCCTTTACGGGGTCAGGACTCGTAACGAGCCATTTATCGCCGTTTTCATCCGTTTCGGTCTGCGCATAATGACCTGTGGCGATGAGGTCGTAGTTGTGGCCCATCTTCTCATCGAAGGCACCAAACTTGATGAGCCTGTTGCACATCACATCAGGGTTCGGGGTGAATCCAGCCTTCACCTTATCCATGGTGTAGCGAGTCACCTCGTTCCAGTATTCCTGATGGCAGTCAATTACCTGCAGCTTGCAGCCATACTTGCGTGCCACGGCAGTAGCCATCTCCAGGTCTTCCTCTGAAGAGCAGTCCCATTCCTCCTTTTCTTCCGGTCCGATCTTGATATAGAAGCAGTCAGGGTGCAGGCCCAGTCGGGCAAACTCCCACACCACTACCGAACTATCCACGCCGCCCGAAAGCAGCACCGCCACCCTCTTGTCCTTTACCTCGGCAAGGAAGAGCTCGTCTCTGGTCTCCAGTTCCTTCTCTCTCGGAGTATCCGTTATCATCTTCTTATTATTATCCATTGTCTATTCGCTATTATTCAATTCTGAAGGCAAAGTTACAACAAATTCTGCGAAAAGCCGCCATCTTATGCCGAAAAATCTCATATTTCGCCTAAATGTTTTCTCTTGCACTACATTCTCCCCCTTATCCGCTCTCTCTTCTATCGAAATTTCCAATAGCAGAAATCGGCTTATTCCAACATCAATTCTTTTTTGCTTTCGATTTTATCCATACCTTTGCAATCGAAATTCAGCAAAATGCGGTTATAGTAAAAATCAATAACATAGTTTAATATAAGAACATGGATATCTTAAAAAATCTGTTTTATGGCTTCCCTGATCTATGGGGAGGCGGAGTAGCCCACTCCGTGCTGATCCTGGCGTTGGTCATCACCCTGGGTTTGAGTTTAGGAAAGTTGAGAGTAAAGGGAGTTTCCCTGGGATTGGCTTGGATTCTTTTCATCGGCCTCATCTTCGGTCACTTCTCCCTCAATCTCGATGAGCATCTGCTCCACTTCCTCAAGGAGTTCGGATTGATTCTCTTCGTCTATTCCATCGGTCTGGAGGTAGGACCAGGTTTCTTCGCTTCGTTCAAGAACGGCGGCAAGAGCCTCAACCTGCTCAGCATCATCGTGGTAGCGTTGAGTATCGTCACCACCCTCGCCATATTCTCGTTCTCGGGAACATCCATCACTTCTATGGCTGGTATTCTCTCGGGTGCCGTTACCAACACCCCTGGACTCGGAGCTGCCCAGCAGGCATTCAGCGACCTGCGCCACATCGATGCTCCATCCATCGCAGCCGGCTACGCCATCGCCTACCCTATGGGTGTGCTCGGCGTCATCCTCTCCTTTATTATATTAAGGTATGCGCTGCGCATCAACAAGAGCGAAGAGGAAGCTGAAGCCAAGCGCGGTATGGGACACCTGGAGGCGATGACCCTGAACACCTTCTCCGTGCAGGTGACCAACCAGATGGTATTCGGCGACACCATTAAGCAGATGAGAGAAATCTTGAAGCGCGACTTCATGGTTTCCAAGATTATCCGCAAAGATAGCGATAAGCACGATGAGGTGGTGAATGGCCAGACCCGGATTAACGAGGGCGATATTCTGCAGATTGTTGCCAACCCTACCGTAGTGGAGCCTGTCATTGCCCTGCTCGGCAAGAAGGTGCAGGTGAGCGATGAGAAGTTTGGCGAGGATTTGATTACCCGCCGCATCCGCATCACCAAGCCAGGCATTAACGGCAAGAGCATCAGCCAGTTGCAGATTCGTTCAAACCTCGGCGCCAACATTACCCGTGTTAACCGCAATGGTGTGGATCTGATTGCCACTCCACAGCTGAAGCTGCAGCTGGGCGACCGTGTTACCGTGGTAGGTACAGAGCTTGCCATCGCCCATACCGAGAAAGTATTGGGTAACCAGATGAAGCGCCTCAACTACCCTAACCTGATTCCTATCTTCCTGGGCATTATGCTGGGTTGCATCGTGGCAAACATCCCATTCTTCATTCCAGGCATCAACGAGAACCTGCGTCTCGGTTTGACCGGCGGTCCTCTGGTAGTAGCCATCCTGATAGGTTATTTCGGTCCGAAGTACAACCTCGTGACCTACAACACCATCTCGGCCAACCTGATGCTCCGCGAAATAGGCATCTGCATCTTCCTGGCTTGCGTGGGACTGGGCACCGGCGAACAGTTTATCCAGACCGTGGCTTCAGAAAGCGGAATGACCTGGATTCTCTACGGCGTTGCCATCACCATGATTCCAATCATCATAGGCGGCATCATCGGAAGATACGTGTTCCACATCAACTATTACACATTGCTCGGAGTGCTGGCAGGCGCCAACACCAACCCATCTGCCCTGGCTTACGTGCGTGAGCAGACATCAGCAGATGCACCATCTGTGGGCTATGCGAATGTTTATCCATTCGCCATGTTCCTCAGAATCGTAACTATTCAGATTATCATTTTCGTATTCGGATAAATAAAATATATGGAAGAAAAAAACATGAAGACCTGCGACTGCGCAGAAAAAGGCATTGACAACTGCAACTGCAAGGAAATAGCAGAAACAGAACTGAGAAGAAAACTCGACTTGTTGTTACGCACCGGCAGCATCCTTATGGAGAGTGCTGCCGACACATCGCGCATCATGCGAACGATGAAGCGTGCTGCAGCTTTCCTCGGACTCGACGAACGCTACATGCACCTCTACATCAACTGGAATGTGCTGATGGTGAACTATAGCGACGAGGCGCACTCCTTCTCCAAATTCCAGCGCTGCGAGAAGCACGGCATCAACCTTACCTCCATTTCGATGGTAAGTAAGCTCACCTGGACAGCCATCAAGGAAAACTATTCGCTCGAACAGTATGAGCAGGCCCTGAACGACATCAAGGCCACTCCACGCAGCTTCACCCCATGGCAGGTGGCTATAGGCGGCGGATTTGCCTGCGGCGGATTCTGCATCCAGTTTGGTTGCGACTGGCCAGCATTCTTCTTCTGTTCCCTGGCAGCCATCCTGGGCTTCCGCCTGAGAATGTTCCTGCCTACCAAGGGCTGCAACAACTATGTGGCCATCGGTATTTCGGCATTCGTGGCAACGCTGATAGCGTGGCTCACCTCGTTCCTTTCGCTCAATCCAGCCATCGCATCCGCCCTTCCGGGCTTCATGCATTCAGATACCCCTTGGCACCCGTTGATGGCGTGCGCCCTTTTCATCGTGCCGGGAGTTCCGCTGATCAACTTCGTGAGCGACATGCTCGACGGCTACATCGAGGTGGGAATGGTTCGTGCCCTGAACACCCTGCTGATGCTCTTTGCCATGGCATTCGGCATTGCCTTTGCCATCCAGGTGTGCCACATCGACAACTTCGTGACGGATCTCACCATGACTCCTCACCACGAATACTGGGAGTTCGCCATTGCGGCAGCCGTATCAGCCATGGGCTTCTCTACCATCTTCAGCATTCCTAGACGCCTGTTGCCAGTTGTGGCTGTGGGCGGCATCATCGCCGTTTGCTTCCGCAACTTCGTCAACCTGGGTCCATCCAACGGCAACATCGGTCTCGACATGGGCTTGAGCATCGGTTCGCTTGCCGGTTCTGCGCTCATCAGCGTCATCGTCATCAAGGCCCGCCACTGGTTCCACACCCCTCACCAGTGCATCACCATTCCTAGCGTCATCCCTATGGTACCTGGAGTCTTGATGTATCGTGCCCTGTTTGCCTTCATCGACATGCACGGCGTGGTAGGCGAGGTAACCGTGGGTATGAACAACCTGATCAAGGCTTCGCTCGCCATCATCTGCATCGCCCTGGGTGTTGCCATTCCTAATGTATTCTTCCGCCGCTTCATCGCCGACAACCGCAAGCGCCGACTCCTCAACATGCTGGTGGAGAGAAAGAAGAAGAATGGTGAATTCGTGGATCTGCACGAAGTGGAAATCAAGTAAGATTGTTTTTCATCTCTCACAGATTACAGGATTTATCTGATTATTTTGCCCGAAAGCAGGGCTAATTAAAATAAAAGTTTTATCTTTGCACGCGTAATTATAAGACTAGTGAAAAAAGGAAAATGGAAATACGACAACTGAAATACTTCTTGAAGGTAGCCGAGACGCTCAATTTCTCGGAGGCATCACGCAAGCTCTACATCACGCAGAGCACCCTCTCGCAGCAGATTTCGCATCTGGAGCAGGAAATAGGATTGCCTCTCTTCGAGCGAAATTCGCACGAGGTTTATCTCACCGAGGCAGGAAAGGAGCTTCTTCCCTATGCCCAGAATGCAGTAAACTGCACCATGGCATGCGTTGACCACATGAACGACCTGAAGGAGATGCTCACCGGAGAACTGAACATCGGCGTCACCTACTCCTTCAGCAACATCATGGCAGAAACGCTCATCGCCTTCCTCCATGCTTATCCTCACGTGAAGCTGAACATCCAGTACCGTTCGATGCAGGAGCTGATGGATGGATTGAAGAAGCGTGAGCTCGACCTTGTGCTTGCCTTCAAGCCAATCAAGACAGACAAGGCGATTGACAGCCGTGCCATCTTCAGCAACCGTCTGGCAGCGATTGTGAACGAGAACCATCCCCTGGCACGTCTTTCCTCCATCAGGCTCTCAGAGCTGGAGCGCTACGACCTCATCCTTCCATGCAAGGGGCTGCAGGCCCGCAACGCCTTCGATTACCTGATAGAGGGCAAGGATCTCGACTTCAAGATCATGGTAGAGGTGAATAATGTGAACATCATCTTCGACCTCTTGCATCGCAGCAATCTGGTTACGGTACTTTCTGAATCTACCACCATCCTGGAAAAAGGCATGAGAGCAATTCCGATAGATGCTGCCGACAACGAGATGGATGGCTGCATCCACATTCTGAAGGATGCATATATGAAGAACTCGGCGCAGGAGTTCATCCGTATGCTGAGCCAGAGCACCAGCATCCTCGCCAATTTTGCGCTGAAGGATATTCTGAGATAGAATCGGGAAAGGATAGAAAGAATAAAATAAAGGGAAGATTGTAATTCAATCTAAAAAGGCTGTCTCCGACTTGATTGCGGAGGCAGCCTTCATTTTTTTATTTCTAATAAAAGTTCTTGCTCTTTAAAATTGAGAATGCATTATTTTTTTGTTTAAGAGAATGCATTATTTCTTTCGGGCGATAATGATGGTTACACCAGCCAGGATAGCAAGGATGCCGATGGCAAGCTGGAAGGAGAAACTCTCGCCGAAGATGCAGACGCCGATGATAACTGCCGTTACAGGCTCCAGGGCTCCCATGATGGCGGCTGGCGTGCTGCCGATGAGATTGATGGAAATCGTCATGAAGAAGAGCGACAGTACCGTTGGCAACAACGCCAGCTGGGCAGCATAGAGCCAATGCATAGGAGTCTGCAGCATCTGAATCTTCTCGCCAGCAATAAACGAATAGATGAACATCGTGATGAGTCCGAACAACAGAATGTAAAAGGTGAACTTGATGTTCGACATTCCCGGATTCTTCCATTGGTTCACGGAGATGATGTAGAGCGCATAGAGCAGGGAAGAACACATCACCAGCGCAAAACCAGCCGTGCTCAACTTATCGTTTCCATCGCCCTGATAGAGCAAGCCCACACCCGATACAGCCAGGAGGATAGCCAGGGTGGTGGACCACGTCACCTTCTCATGGAAGAATACCGTCATCAGGATTGCCGTCATGATTGGATAGACGAAGAGGATGGTACTGGCAATACCTGCCGCCATGTAGTGGAAGCTCACATAGAGCGTGGCAGAAGAAAGAGAGAACATGCAACCCAGCGTAGCGAGTCGGATCAAGTGTCCCCACTTTACCTTGAAACTCTCCTTGCGGAACAGCATCACCACGGCAAACATCACCACAGCCAGGAGATAGCGGTAGATGAGTACCGAACTGGAATTGAATCCATCCCCATAAAGTTCCAACGTACCCAAAGGATTGGTACCATAACACACGGCGGCTATAACACCCGCCGCAAAGCCCTTAACTTTATTACTGCTTGTCATTGAACTAAAAATGCTTTTTTTATTTTACTAAGTTTTTTCTTATACCTTATTATATAATATCATTTCTTTCGAGAATCTATTCTGAGAATCAATATCGAGAATCTATTCTGAGAAATTATTTCGAGAATCTATTCTGAGAAATTATTTCGAGCTGCAAAAGTACGGCATTTTTTCGAGATAAACTAACAAAATCGTATAAATCTCTTGCCATCTTTGAGAAAATCAGCCCGATTCTTGCTCTTTATCAAAATAAATCGTATCTTTGCAAAGATTATGTAGCAAAGCAGAAATCAATATGATACTAAACAATAAACATTTGTAACTATGGAACAAATTAAAAACGATCAGCTCACCGTTGAAATTTCAGCGCACGGAGCAGAACTCAAGAGCATCAAGGATGCTGATGGTAACGAGTATCTCTGGGATGGCGACAAGGAATTCTGGGGCGGACAGTCTCCTCTCCTCTTCCCTATCGTTGGCGGATTGTGGAAGGGCGTTTACCGCATCGGCGACAAGGAATACTCCCTGCCACGTCACGGCTTTGGCAAACTCGTAGATTTCAAGCTCGTTGGCAAGACCGGCGATCGCCTTACCTTCGCCCTCATCGACAACGAGGAGACCTTCGAGAACTATCCATTCCACTTCAACCTCGCCGTTTCCTATCGCCTTGCCGGCAACGAACTCCACGTTATCTGGCACGTTGAGAATACCGACGACAAGGTAATCTACTTCCAGATTGGCGGTCACCCTGCATTCAAGGTACCAGGCTGCAAGAAGGGAGAGAAGCTGAAGGCATTCCTCAAGCTCGACAACGAGGCTCCTACCCGTCTCTTCGCTACCATCGGAGGCTGCATCGACCCTAACGCACGCGAGACTGTTCAGACCGACAACGGAATCCTGGAGGTAACCGACGAATCATTCGCAGACGATGCCTACATCTTCGACAAGAGCCAGGTAAAGCAGATTTCCCTGCTCAACGAGAAGGGCGAGCCACACGTAACCGTAGAGTTCAAGACTCCAGCCGTAGGTGTCTGGAATCCGGGCAACCACGCTCCATTCGTCTGCATCGAACCTTGGTTCGGTACCTGCGACTGGGCTGAATACACCGGCGAGTTCAAGGATAAATACATGATGAACAGCCTGCAGCCAGGTGCCAGCTTCATGAGTGAATACATCATCAGAATTGAAAAATAATCCATCGTTCATAGCAATAAATAATGGAAGAAAAAGATAATTTGCAGCTCCCCGAGAACGCATTCCGCGAACTCAAGGACGGGGAGGAATACAAGCCGCTGATGTCACCCGACAAGGTTTATCCTGAGGTAAACGGATGGTCGGTGACCTGGGGTATCGTGATGGCCATCATCTTCTCTGCCGCCGCAGCCTATCTGGGCTTGAAGGTGGGTCAGGTGTTCGAGGCAGCCATCCC
>ERZ1034939.1171-NODE-1171-length-13281-cov-13.050582_pt1 | contig 13281 bp, 11 predicted proteins | sample MGYA00520626_ERZ1034939 | MGnify/ENA primary metagenome ERZ1034939 (study PRJEB33766, sample SAMN09781751) | gut metagenome | biome: gut microbiome | host: Homo sapiens | place: Madagascar | study: EMG produced TPA metagenomics assembly of the PRJNA485056 data... | reverse complement strand
CTTACGCTGTTCCCAAGGGTCAGTAAAACCGGCGAAGCGGATTTCGGGCACATTGGTCTTTTCCGCCATGCTATTCACCCCCCAACAGTTTCCGCAGCTCAGCAATGCCCGCCATATCGTGTTCGTTGCCCGTGAGCTGGCCCAGCATCGCCGCCAACTCGTTTTCCGCCTCAGCAATCTGGTTGCATACGTCCGAATATGTTGTCGCGTACTTTGCGTTCAGTGCGACGACCTTTGCGATGAAATCGCTTACGACAGCATTGGGCAGCTCGAGCAAATCAGTTTGCAGCGGCTCAATCCACTTCGCAGCAAGCAATTCGTCGCACTGGGCGTCGGTCAGGCTCTCGACAAGCTCCTTGGTCTTCTCCTCAAGGGCAAGCTTCGCTTCCTTACTCGCTTTCTTGAGCGACTTCTCCTCGTCGAGGAGCTCCTTCGCTTGCGCAAGGACGTATTCAAAACTATCAGCAGGAAAGCCTACTGCCAGCTTTAACTTTCCAATATAGGATGCAACCTTTGCTTTGCCGTATGTTCCGTCTTTGTTTGACTCCATTTCCTGCCAGGAAACTTCAGAGTGTTTTTCAATGAAGTCTAGCTTTTCTTGTTTCTTCGCTTTTCGATCAAGAAGCTTCAGATATTCTTCCAGGACACGAATCTCTGGAGAGGAGATATACTTCATTTCGCTGTTAAGATGTGCATTGATCTCTTTGAGGACGAATGCATCATTCGAGTCGTTAATCGCTGGAGAGTCGAGCTGCTCGACGTCCAGGGAATCGATCAATTCAGAACAAGACGAGGATATGGCGGACAGCCTCTCCTGCATCGAGCTAATTTTGGCAACATCGGCTGTGAGCATGTGGCTTTGCACTAGCTCGAACGGGAGTATATGACCAATCCAGCCGTCCTGAACTTCAGTTTCCTTTCCGTCTTTCTTTTTTATCACCATATTCGGATCGACTCTGCGTACGGCCTCGCTACCCTCGGTCTGGATAACCTCGAGGTCGCCGGAGATGCCCGTCCATGCATCGTCGAGAGCCTGGTAGGCATCGTACCCGTCGACGAGCGCGACATCGGAGAGGGCGCCGCGGAGCAGCTCCGCGATATGGTCCTCCTCGGCCACGGCGTCGACTTGCAACGAGCCGTCTACCAGTCTTTTCCGCAGCTCTGCAGGCAGGTGTGACAGCGTATCCCGATAGCCGTCTAGGAATGAGACGACGTCGGCGTTTGCCTTTACTGTTGCCGCGACGTTAGCCGTCATGGAAGCAAGGCACGACCCGCCGCCTTCACCGTACAGCTGACCCTTCAGGCTCGGCCATACCTTCCAGTAGCGCTCGAGCGCGTCGACCTCGACCTTCGGCACGCCGCCGAACATGGTGGCGTAAACGTCCCAGCTCTCAGCAGCTTCGGACGAATCAACATAGCGCGGAATGTTGAGGTTGTAATCGTTGGCGCGTATCTCGTCGATGGTCACCAGACGGCTGAACTTGTCGACGGTCGCCCCGGCCGTGACCGCGTCCACGATGCGGCGTATATCGCTCGCGCGCAGCTTGTTGTTTTTACCTTCCTTCACAAAGTGCTTCGACGCATCCACGACCAGCACGTCGCTGCTCTCGCGCTGCTTGCGAAGCACCATGACGATGGTTGGGATGCCCGTACCGAAGAAGATGTTGGCAGGAAGCCCGATGATTGCTTGAATATGGCGGTTCTCCACCAGGTTCTTGCGAATAGCGCCTTCCTCGCCGCCGCGGAACAGCACGCCATGGGGCAGAACGATGCACATGATGCCGTCGGGGCGCAAGTGGTACAAATCATGCAAAAGGAAAGCGTAATCGGCCTTGGATTTAGGGGCAACGCCGAACTTGAATCGCGGATCGAGCTCCTTGTCTTCGGGATCCCAGTTCTGGGAGTACGGAGGATTAGACACCACGGCATCGACGAACAGCGGATTGTAGGTCTCGTCCTTGTTCTCGACCGTATCGAACCAGGGCCAATCGTCTTCGAGCGTATCGCCATTGCGCGCCACGATGTTGTCCGGGAGTATTCCGCGCATAACCAGATTCATGCGCGTGAGGTTGTAGGTGTTCTCCTTGAGCTCCTGAGCGTAGTACTTGATGGAGTCCGGGTCGCCGTTGCGGCGCGCAACGGCCTTGCCGATGGTAATGAGCAGCGATCCCGATCCGCTGGTGGGGTCGTAGATGGTGATGTTCTCGCGTCCGGCCAGGTGCCACGAGACTATCTCGCTCATGAGCATGGAGACCTCGTGCGGCGTGTAGAACTCGCCGGCCTTCTTGCCGGCGTTGGCGGCGAAGTTGCTGATGAGGTACTCGTAGATGAAGCCGAGCACGTCGTAGTCGGCTCGGCCGTCCATTGGAATGTCTTTGATGAGGTAGATGAGGTCGCGGGCGGCCTTGGACTGGCTACGCGCATCGGTGCCCAGCTTGGAGAGGCCCGTCTGCAGCGTGTCGAAGATGCCGTCGAAGACGCGCTTGCGCGCCGGGTCAATATTGCGGCTAAAGGCAGAAAGCGCGTCGCGCACGTTCGATATATCGAAGTCGCCGCCCTTGGCGATCCAGGTGGAGAAGAGGTTCTCGTAGGCGATGAAGTAGCCGCACTCGCCCTTGACGAACTCAACCGTCTCCTCGTCGTCTTCCACCAGGCTGGGCAGGTCCTCCTCGGCGAAGTCGCGCGCCTTCAGGCGGGCAACCTCGGTCTCGGAAAGGAACTTGTAGAAGATGAATCCCAGTATGTAGTCCTTGTACTCGTTAGCTTCGATCTTGGATCGCATCTTGTTGGCGGACTCCCATATCTTGGAGGCCAGCTGCTGCTTGTTCATCTAGTTTTCCTCGCTTCTATAGATTTGGTTGAGCGTTTCCCCGTTGTCGCTTACCCATTCGGTCCAGCCGTTCTGGCTGCCGCCGAGCACGAACACAGCCGCGGCGCTGGGCGTCGGGAACTCGAGGTCCTCGGCGAGCTCTGCGATGCCGCCCGAATCGCCGAAGATCTCCCTGCGCGCGGCCGCGACGCCCGCGTTCTTCAGCACGGGCCTCGAGAGGTTCACTTTCGAGCCAGCGAGCACGGTGAAGTGCCCGGTGGCCTTGTCGTAGCGCCCCGCCCCGCGTATGCCGTTCTTCTTCGTGTGGAAGACCGCCGGCGCACCCGTGGGACCCCGGTCGACCCTGTCGAGGTCGTACCCCAGAGCCGCCATCCTGAAGAGGATCCTCTCGTGCAGGCGCTCGACGGCTTCTTCCTTGTACGGGTCAACGTAGGGCTTGGGCGTCGCCGAGTTGTCGGTCTCGTACGAGCCGTGGGTGCGCACGTAGTCGATGGCCTTCGCCTCAAGGACGTCCAGTGCGTCCCTGCTGATGTTCTGGTCGTCGTCGAGGAACATGACGGCCTTGTTCCAGAACTCCTTCCTTGCCTTGTGCGCATCGAGCCGGGCGATACCCTGGGTCGTCTGCCCAGCGTAGACGCGGCTCACGTTGCCATGGACCTCGTCGAGCAGGTAGTAGACGCCGCGTTGCGGGATGTTCGGCAGCGACTTCGCCTCAGTAAGGTCCTCCCTTGGAACGACAACGGTCACAAGCGACTCGCCGTCGATGCGGCAGATGCGGATGCGGTCCGGCTGCGCGTCTATAAGCTGGACGGTGAGGGTCTTAACTCGGATCATGCTCACGCCCCCTTCTTCGCGAGCTCTTCGATCATGCAGGTGCGCACGAAGGCAGAGAAGCTCATGCCCCGCAGGGCCGCCTCCTCCTTCGCCGCGTCGCGCAGGGTGTCGGGGATGCGCAGAGTCACGGAGACCTGGTCGCCGTCCACCAGGAAGCTCCTGATCTCGGTCTCGTCGGGATTGCTCTTGATGAGCTCCTTGTAGCTGTCAGGCATCTGCGCTCCCATCGCTCGAAATGCAATACAAATGCGTTTGCAGCATTATAACGCGGCGGCACGGGGCGACACAGGAAACAAGATGCTGCATGTTCGGACGTCGTCATAAGGGCCTTGAGGTTCTTGTCCGAGAAAAGGTCGTGCTGCGTGACGTCAGCTAGGTAGGGCTGCGTGCTTACGAAAGGGCAGGGGGCCTCCAGAAACCCGGAAGCCCCCTGCTGGCTCGATGCAATACCTGCATGCCTCGTAGCTTCTTTTGACGCGGACAGTTAACTCAATCGCTAATTCAGCTTGACCCAGATGGCCGGGCGCACGCCGAGCTCTTCGTCCGGTGTTTCGCCATATTCGCCATTATTGATGTCGCCATGCAGGTCGACATAGCAACAGAGGGGCAGAGGTTGACTCTCAGTTTCATCCCAATAAGTCCAGTCGTCCCAATCCCAGCCATCCTCATCGGGTCCTTCTATGGTCGAAGTCCACCACTCTGATTCGGATACCGTATCGATTGATGTTGCGTCCAAGATGTCGTCGTCGGAAACATAGGTATCCAACTCTACGGCGCTCGGAAGGCTAACGCCGTTCTTCAGCAGGGCTCGTTCGGCACTCGAAAACGCATGATTCTTAAAGTCGGCGTTCAGATACTTATACAGAGAGCTATACGCAAAATCCGATACGTCGCCGCTCTCGTCGACCGCTTTCGAATCGATGATCTGCTCGGTCATGAGAAGAGCCCTGTCGCCATCCTTGTGCACGACGATCCATCTAATCGGTTTACCCTCGACAGAGGTGCCTTTATAGGCGGGCAGCTCACCCGAATACGTGCCAAGTTCGACGATTCCGCCAATCCGAGCATCTCTAATTTCGGCTTGCTTTGCCTTTGTCTGCGTGAAGCCAAAGAGAGAGAATGCAATCAGGCCGACAGCTGCGATCGCGCCCACGATTGCGGCGCGTTTGAGCAGCTGCTTCTTTTTCTTATGGGATGTTGCGATACGCTGCTCTGCCTCGATGATTCGTTCCGCAGAATCTTTGTATCCCAGCTTGGCAAGTTCCTCAAAGTTGTCTTTAGCTTGCTGTAGCAGCGAGACGTTATAGGATTCGAGCATCTCTGCACTGGTTCTATAAAGCCTATCTTTTCGCGACTCTTCCAGGTGGGATGCGCTTTCGAGGTCTGCCAGCTTTCCGTGCGTTGCTCCACAGTCCCAGCAGTCTCTGCGCACAATATTGACGGCTCCGCAGCCGCATTGCCACCATCCGTCATGGTCGGCGTGAGCATTCGTGCATTTGTCCGGCTGCGCCTCCATTTCTAGGAGAAGCACAATGCGCTCAGATTCTTCGTCTTCATTGAGCGTGAGCGGCTTGGGGCTGTCAATTTCGATTGCCGCGCCAAAGTCGCACTGGTTGTCGACTCTTGTCACGGTGGCCTTTGCACCGGCAATTACCGACAGCTCGATCTTTTTTGCTTGTGGTCTAAGGATTTCGCCACCTGGGAGGTCGGCATCCAGAAGCGTAAAGTCGACTGACTCCGTCTTTCCATCCTCGCCTGCTAGGTCGATGGTGAACTCAATACGACTGATTGCTTGGCTTGTCACATTGACGAGTTTAGTTTGAAGAAAGCAGGTGCCCGTCTCGGTGTCGCGCGCGACCTGGATAGCAAGCATCCGTACGGGGCATAGCTCCTGCCAGCTTAGATTGTCGTCGCGATAGATAACCTTGTACTTGGACATGACTACACCTCGGGCAGGGCGTCGTCATTGCGCGTATAAGACGTCTGGGTTGCAGGGATGGCTCGATCGGGCAGGGCGCATACGATGAGGCCCAGCACGAGTGCTGTGCCGCAAAGTCCGATAAACCAGAGGAGCCCAGCACCGTCAGTATAGTAGCCCTTGATCTTAGCGATTTTGACAAGCTCCGAGACGCCAAGGATGTTGGCTGCGAACGGCAGCAAGAAGATGAGAATGATGAGCAGCTCGGGTGCGCGAAACATGATGGTCCCTTTCTTTTTGGATTCGCTGCAACGACAGCGAACCTTTGCTAAACCTTCCATCAATCAATTCTACGGACGCTACCTGCAAATTTGTTGAGCAACAAATTCGATTATGCGAACGGTCGGTTGTTGGAAGAAAGCGCTGGGTCCGCCGCGTGTACGGTGTCACGGCGAGTCTAATAACAACGGCGCGCCCGCCAACAATGGCGTGCGCGCCGTTTTGGGACCGATGATGGGCCAAGGCGTCTGTACTCTGCCTAGCCCTTATCGACGTTGGGGTCGCTTTCGAGCGCCTTGACGTCGAGGTAGCTGTCGTTGGAGTTTTCCAGCTCCGCGGCCTGATGCGCATTATTGATATTGATGGAAGCGAGTCCATAGATCTCGATGCCAATCGTTACGAGCAGGACGATAACGGTCGCGGTAAGGGCGACGATGGCGATGGGGCTTAGGGGAGGGGCCTGCTCGACAAGCGCGTCATCTTCAACGACATCGTCGGCGTCAGGGATTTCACCAGCCTCGTCGTCGGGTTCGATATCGAGATAGTCCTCGGGGCGGCTGTCGGGGTCGCCAGATGCATCAGCCGGCTCCTTGTCGGACGACGCTGCCTCGTCCGGCTCAACAGCCTCAAAAACCTCATCCACCTCGGCAGCCTCTGCGGGCTCGGTGAGCTCTTGGGACTCGTCGGCCTCATCCAGCGCGATATCCTCGCCCGGATCGGCAGCCTTATCTTGCGTGACAAGCTCTGCCGCAGCCTTCGCGTCAAGCGAAAGCAAGTCGTCTTGGTTTTTAAATACTCTCTCGGTGTCGGCAGCGCTCATAATCCATCCCCCTCAATCGCTCCGTCCGCCTATTATATGGGCTGCAGTAGCAATTTGAAGTACCCCTTTGTCCCATATTGCGGAGTGGTTCGATGGTGCGATGTGCTGTCGCGAAGATTTGCCGTGGCTATTTGTCGCCCGATGCCGCTTTTGCCTCGTTGAGGTAGCTGTAGAAGCTGTACTTGGAGATACCAAAGAATTCGCAGGCGCGCTCGCTCGATTTAGAGATGAGGAAGGCGCCGCGGCGGTCGAGGTACCCGATGGCGCGAATGCGCTCGTCTTTGGTCATGAGCGGGGCGGGCTTGCCCACATACTGCTCGCACTCGCGCAGCAGGTCCTCGAGCAGGTCGCCGATGTTCTTGGTGATGGGCTCGGGCTCGGTGTATCCCGTGTGCTCCATACCGGTAAACGCATCGAGCGAGCGCTCAAACGCCTTCATGAGCGTGATGTCAAAGTTAATGCCCAAAATGCCAATGGGGTCGCCGTTGTCGTTGCGGATAAAGATCGTCGACGATTTAAGCAATTTGCCGTCGGCGGTCTTGGTGAGATACGGCGTGCGGTCGTGTACGTCGGAGGCGCCCTCGTGCATGGACTCGAGCACAATGTGGCTGGGGCCGTCGCCCAGCCTTCGCCCGCTCACGTGGCCGTTCTCGATCACCACGATGGAATGGTCCATGTCCTGGGTCTCCAGGTCGTGAACGACGATTTCGCAGTTGGGGCCAAATTGCAGCGCAAGTCCGTGTGCAAGCCGCTTATAAAACTCAATCTGTGCGGGAGTCATGGGTGCCTTCCTAAAAATTTGTTTGGGCACACTTTGCCATAAACAACACCTGTTCGCAAACAAAGATACAACTTGGATAATTCGTCACCGTTCAGGGCGAAAAACATACCGATTGCGGCATCAAACAAATTATTAGGTTAGTCAACCAAAAAGTGTGATAGAACAGTGCTAACAAACTTTTTGTTTGGCATCCACATAAAAGTTCAGTCGCATGAATGGGAATGGGCTGAAACGCGTATGCGGGGGCCGGCAAGAGAGGACTTAAGGAGTTCACCGTATGGCCGATAAGATCCAGTGGGTGGGCAACACGATGCCCAAGAGCGATGACAAGCACTTGGGAATCATGAGCCTCGACCACGTGAAGAAGGCCCGCGCCTTCCACCAGTCGTTCCCTCAATATACTGTCACTCCGCTTGCCCGCCTGGACGGTCAGGCTGCGCGCCTGGGTCTGTCCAACCTGTGCGTTAAGGACGAGAGCTATCGCTTTGGCCTCAACGCCTTTAAGGTTCTGGGCGGCTCATTTGCCATGGCCAACTACATTGCTGACGAGACCGGCAAGGACGTTGCCGACTGCACCTTCGATTACCTGACTTCCGATCAGCTCGCCGAGGACTTTGGCCAGGCCACCTTCTTTACCGCCACCGACGGCAACCATGGCCGCGGCGTGGCATGGGCTGCCAACAAGCTGGGCCAGAAGGCCGTCGTGCACATGCCCAAGGGTTCCACCAAGCCTCGCTTTGATAACATCGCCGCCGAGGGCGCAACGGTGACCATCGAAGAGGTCAACTACGACGAGTGCGTGCGCATGGCCGCCGCCGAGGCCGACGCCTGCGAGCGCGGCGTCATCGTTCAGGACACCGCCTGGGAGGGCTACGAGAAGATCCCGTCCTGGATCATGGAGGGCTACGGCACCATGGCTTCCGAGGCTGCCGAGCAGCTGCGCGAGATGGCCATCAACCGCCCGACGCACGTCTTTGTCCAGGCTGGCGTGGGCTCGCTTGCCGGCGCCGTGGTGGGCTACTTCACCAACCTGTATCCCGATAACCCGCCGACCTTTGTTGTGGTCGAGTGCGCGCCTGCCGCCTGCCTGTACAAGGGCGCTGCCGCCGGCGACGGCGACCCGCGCATCGTGGACGGCGACATGCCCTCCATCATGGCCGGTCTGTGCTGCGGCGAGCCCAACATTCTGGGCTGGGATATCCTGCGCAACCACACCACCGCCTTTGTGTCCTGCCCCGACTGGGTCACCGCTCGCGGCATGCGCACCCTGGGCGCTCCCGAGAAGGGCGACCCGCGCGTTATCTCCGGCGAATCCGGCGCGGTGACCACCGGCCTGGTCGAGACCCTCATGCTCGACCCCGAGTATGCCGAGCTCAAGGAGCTCATCGGCCTGGACAAGACGAGCTCCGTGCTCTGCTTCTCCACGGAAGGTGACACGGACCCCGACCAGTATCGCCGCATCGTCTGGGAAGGCGAGTATCCGACCTGTTAATCGTTGGGCGGCGCAATGCGCCGCGCCAAATTCCTATTAGACCCCCTATGTCCTGCAGATGCATGAACCCGGGAGGCGGAGCGATACCTATTTGCTCCGTCGCGAGTTCCGCACGCAAAGGAAAGCACTTAATGTGCTTTCCGTCTTGCGCAGGACTGTCCGAGCAGCGGAGTAAATAGGTATCGCTCCGCCACCCCACAGGTAGATTCCTTCGTTTGAAAGGTTATGAACAATGGCTAAAGAACTCGATTTCGACGCTATCAAGGCTGCTGCTGAGTCTCATCGTGCTGATATGACTCGCTTCCTGCGCGCTATGATCTCCCATCCCTCTGAGTCTTGCGAGGAGGGTGAGGTTGTCGCCTGTATCAAGGCCGAGATGGAGAGCCTTGGCTATGACGAGGTCAAGGTCGACGGCCTGGGCAACGTTATGGGCTTTATGGGCGAGGGCGACAAGATCATCGCCATCGACTCCCACATCGACACTGTCGGCATCGGTAACATCGAGAACTGGGACGCCGATCCCTATGAGGGCTACGAGACCGACGAGATCATCTACGGCCGCGGCGGCTCCGACCAGGAGGGTGGCATGGCTTCTGCTACCTACGCTGCCAAGATGATGAAGGATATGGGCCTCATCCCCGAGGGCTATAAGATCATGGTCGTCGGCACCGTCCAGGAAGAGGACTGCGACGGCATGTGCTGGCAGTACATCTACAACAAGGACGGCATTAAGCCCGAGTTCGTCATTTCCACCGAGCCCACCGACGGCGGCATCTATCGCGGTCACCGCGGCCGTATGGAGATCCGCGTCGACGTTCACGGCACCTCCTGCCACGGCTCCGCTCCCGACCGCGGCGACAACGCCATCTACAAGATGGCCGACATCATCGCCGACGTCCGCGCCCTCAACAACAACGGCTGCGACGAGTCGACCGACATCAAGGGCCTCGTCAAGATGCTCGACCCCAAGTACAACCCCGAGCACTTTGAGGACGCCCGCTTCCTGGGCCGCGGCACCTGCACCGTCAGCCAGATCTTCTACACCAGCCCCAGCCGCTGCGCCGTGGCCGACTCCTGCGCCATCTCCATCGACCGTCGCATGACCGCCGGTGAGACCTGGGAGTCCTGCCTGGACGAGATCCGCAACCTGCCGGCCGCCAAGAAGTACGGCGACGACGTGAAGGTCTCCATGTACATGTACGACCGTCCGTCCTGGACCGGCGAGGTCTACGAGACCGAGGCTTACTTCCCCACGTGGATCAACAAGGAGACCGCTCCGCACGTCAAGGCCCTCGTCGACGCCCACAAGGCCATGTTCGGTGACGAGCGCATCGGCTGCGAGCCCAGCATGGACAAGCGCACCGGTCGCCCGCTGTGCGACAAGTGGACCTTCTCCACGAACTGCGTTTCCATCCAGGGCCGCTACGGTATCCCCTGCGTGGGCTTTGGCCCGGGTGCCGAGTCTCAGGCTCACGCCCCCAACGAGGTCACCTACAAAGACGACCTGGTCACCGCTGCCGCCATGTATGTGGCTGCCCTGAACCTCTACGACCCGAGCCAGGCCGATGGCGACGCCACCGTGTTCCGCGCCGGTCTGACCAACAACAAGATCGATTAGTCCCATTCCTCGATTTTGTTGAGCCGGGGGCCGCTCGTGCCCCCGGCACCTTTCGATGACCTGGGACCCGTTAACGCTGTCTTCCATGCTTCCTTAGCAGTGGCGGGTCCTTGTCATACGCTCCGCATGTTTTGCCACACGCGCACGACGGGGCGCATCTACCCATTAACATCGTTCGCATCTTTAGAAAGGACATTTACATGGACGCCAAGTTTACCGAGCTCGTCGAGCAGCTGAACGGCCTCGATTTTAAGGGTATGTACGGCAGCGACTTCCTGCACACCTGGGACAAGACCACCGATGAGCTCAAGGCGCTCTACATCGTCGCCGACGCCCTGCGCGAGCTGCGTGAGAACAACGTTTCGTCCAAGATTTTCGACTCCGGTCTTGCCGTCTCCCTGTTCCGCGACAACTCCACCCGTACGCGCTTCTCCTTCTCTAAGGCCGCCAACCTGCTGGGCCTTGAGCTGCAGGACCTGGACGAGAAGAAGTCCCAAATCGCCCACGGCGAGACCGTCCGCGAGACCGCTACCATGATTTCCTTCATGGCCGACGTCATCGGCATTCGCGATGACATGTACATCGGCAAGGGTGACGCCTACATGGCCGAGGTCTCCGAGTCCGTGCAGCAGGCTTACGAGGACGGCGTTCTGGATCACCGTCCCACGCTCATCTCCCTGCAGTCCGATTCCGACCACCCCACGCAGTCCTCTGCCGACATGCTCTACCTCATCAACGAGTTTGGCGGCCTTGAGAACCTCAAGGGCAAGAAGGTTGCCGTCACCTGGGCCTATTCGCCCTCTTACGGCAAGCCGCTGTCCTGCCCGCAGTCGCTGATCAGCCTGCTGCCCCGCTTTGGCATGGACGTCACCCTGGCCCACCCCGAGGGCTACGACCTCATGCCCGAGGTCGTCGAGCGCGCCAAGGGCTATGCCGCCGAGTCCGGCACCACCTTTAAGCAGGTCAACACTATGGCTGAGGCCTTCGAGGGCGCCGACATCGTGATCCCCAAGAGCTGGGCTCCGTTTGCTGCCATGGAGAAGCGTACCAACCTGTACGCCGAGGGCGACGACGCCGGCATCGCAGCGCTCGAGAAGGAGCTGCTCGCCCAGAACGCCACCCATCAGGATTGGTGCTCCACGACCGAGCTCATGGAGAAGACTGCCAACGGCCAGGACACCATCTTTATGCACCCGCTGCCCGCCGACATCTCCGGTGTCTCCTGCGAGCACGGCGAGGTCAACGCTGACGTCTTCGATATGCACCGCGTGGGCATGTACAAGGAGGCCAGCTACAAGCCGTACGCCATCGCAGCCATGATGTTCCTGCAGAAGGTTGCCGATCCCGCTGCCGCCCTCAAGGCCCTCGACGAGCGCAACACCGCCCGTTGGTTCCAGGCCTAAAGCTGGGCTGAGATATGGCTAAGCGTATTGTTGTCGCCTTGGGCGGAAACGCCCTCGGCGCCAACCTTCCCGAGCAGATGGAGGCCGTCAAGACGACCTCCAAGGCCATTGTCGACCTGATCGAGGAGGGCAACGAGGTCGTCGTCGTGCATGGCAACGGTCCCCAGGTGGGCATGATCGCCAACGCGATGGCCGAGCTTACCCGCTCTAACCCTCAAAAGTACATTCCCTGCCCGCTGTCCGTTTGCGGCGCCATGAGCCAGGGCTACATTGGCTATGACCTGCAAAACGCCCTGCGCGAGGAAATGCTCGACCGCAATATCGACAAGGGTGTCGCCACCGTGCTCACCCAGGCCGAAGTTGCGGCAGACGACCCGGCCTTTGCCGACCCGGTCAAGCCGATCGGTCCGTGGATGAGCGAGGTCGAGGCCAAGGAGCTGGAGGCCGACCGCGGCTATCAGTTCATCCACGACGAGAAGCAGGGCTTCCGTCGCGTGGTTGCCTCGCCCAAGCCCGTGAACATCGTCGAGCTCGACACCATTAAGTCGCTCGTCGAGTCCAACCATGTGGTGATCTCCTGCGGCGGTGGTGGCATTCCCGTCACCAAGTCCCAGGGCAACCACCTTAAGGGTGCTGCCGCCGTCATCGATAAGGACTTTGCGGCCGAGAAGCTTGCCGAGCAGCTCGACGCCGATGCCCTGATCATCCTGACGGCCGTGGAGAAGGTTGCCATTGGCTTTGGCACCGACCACGAGCAGTGGCTCGACACGCTGACCGCTGCCGATGTTAAGCGCCTGTCCGAGGCCAACGAGTTCGGTCGCGGCTCTATGCTGCCCAAGGTTCAGGCTGCCTCGACGTTTGCCGAGAGCAAGCCGGGCCGCACGGCGCTCATCACGCTGCTCGAGAAGGCGCGCGATGGCCTTGCCGGCAAGACCGGTACCACGTTTACCGGTAACGCCGAGTAGGCATATCGCACTGATGTAGAGGAGGGTGTCCTGCGCCGCGGGATGCCCTCCTTTGTGTTGCAGAGAGCCGAGGGGCGCTCGCTGGAAAAAACGAGCGCGTGCCTGTTCCGACGGAGTGTGAGCTTGGTATGGTGGGTATAGCAGCTATGGTGTCCAAGGCAGCCAGGGGAGGTTTGCGGAGATGAAACTCGGTTGCGTCATTATGGCTTCGGGCGAGGGCAAGCGGTTTGGCTCTAACAAGATGCTTGCCGATATCTATGGCGAGCCGCTGATTGCCCGGACCATCGATTCGGTTCCCCGGGGCTTTGACGTCGTGGTTTCGACGCGTTGGCCCGAGGTCG
>ERZ1034939.1162-NODE-1162-length-13425-cov-39.322139_pt1 | contig 13425 bp, 6 predicted proteins | sample MGYA00520626_ERZ1034939 | MGnify/ENA primary metagenome ERZ1034939 (study PRJEB33766, sample SAMN09781751) | gut metagenome | biome: gut microbiome | host: Homo sapiens | place: Madagascar | study: EMG produced TPA metagenomics assembly of the PRJNA485056 data... | reverse complement strand
TTAAGAACACCTTGCTTCACAAGGCATTCGAGGCTTCAGACATCGATTTCTCTGAGCTTTATGGCAGCTTGAAGGGTACTACTGCTGTTTTGTTCACTAACACAGCTAATGTACCAGCTAAGTTGTTGAAGGAATACGAGAAGGAAGGCATCCCAGCTTTGAAGGCTGCTTATGCAGAGGAAAGCTTCTATGTTGGCGCTGACAAGCTCGCTGAACTTTCAGCACTCAAGAGCAAGAACGAAGTTATCGCAGAGATTGTGGCTTTGCTCCAGTCTCCAGCAAAGAACGTTGTTTCTGCTCTTCAATCAGGAGGCAACACTATTCACGGTGTGCTTAAGACATTGGGCGAGCGTCCTGAGTAATCAAACACAATGTTATTAAATATTATAGTATAAACAAAATTAAAATTTAGAATAAAAATGGCAGATATTAAAGCTATTGCAGAAGAGTTAGTAAATCTTACTGTTAAGGAAGTTAATGAGTTGGCAACAGTCCTCAAGGACGAGTATGGTATTGAGCCTGCTGCTGCAGCTGTAGCTGTAGCTGCTGGTCCTGCTGCTGGTGGTGCAGCTGCAGCTGAGGAGAAGTCTTCTTTCGACGTTGTCCTCGCTGAGGTTGGTGGCGCTAAGCTCCAGGTTGTAAAGGCTGTTAAGGAGGCTTGTGGTCTCGGTTTGAAAGAGGCTAAGGATCTCGTAGACGGTGCTCCTTCTACAATCAAGGAGGGTGTATCTAAGGACGAGGCTGAGAACCTTAAGAAGGCTATCGAAGAGGCTGGTGCTAAGGTAGAGCTCAAGTAATTAGATTAATTACATCTCTTACATAATGGTTAGGATTCTCCTAGTAGGCGAGTCCTAACCTTTTTGTGTCTTTTATTATAATGTTAATAAAACCCCATTTAATAACTTCTAATGGCTACAAAAATTGTTGATAACAGAGTAAATTTTGCCAGCGTGCATAATCCGTATCCATATCCGGATTTCCTCGATGTGCAGTTAAAGTCTTTCAAGGACTTCTTACAGTTGGATACTCCGCCTGAGGAACGCAAGAATGACGGTTTGTATAAGGTGTTCTCTGAGAACTTCCCTATCACCGATACTCGTAATAATTTCGTTCTTGAGTTCTTGGATTACTATATTGACCCTCCTCGCTACACCATCGATGAGTGCTTGGAGCGTGGTCTTACATATAGCGTACCTTTGAAGGCTAAGATGAAACTGTATTGTACTGACCCTGACCATGAGGACTTCGGTACTTTCATCCAGGATGTGTTCTTGGGTACTATTCCATACATGACAGACAATGGTACTTTCGTAATTAATGGTGCTGAACGTGTAGTTGTATCTCAGCTGCACCGTTCTCCTGGTGTCTTCTTTAGCCAGGGTGTTCACGCCAATGGTACCGTTCTCTATTCTGCTCGAATCATTCCTTTCAAGGGTAGCTGGATTGAGTTTGCTACTGACATCAACAATGTGATGTATGCTTACATCGATCGTAAGAAGAAGTTGCCTGTTACTACCTTGCTTCGTGCTATTGGTTATGAGCAGGATAAGGATATTCTCCAGATCTTCGACTTGGCTGAGGAGGTCAAGGTTAATAAGAAGAACATGAAGGCTGCCATCGGTCGTAAGTTGGCTGCTCGTGTCTTGAAGAGCTGGAATGAGGACTTCGTTGATGAGGATACTGGTGAGGTTGTTTCTATCGAGCGTAATGAGGTAATCATGGAGCGCGAGACTGAACTTACTGCCGATAACATTGAGGAAATCGTAGAGAGTGGTGCGCAGACAGTGCTCCTTCACAAGGATGAGGAGGCTGCTAGCAAGTACACTATCATCTTCAATACTTTGGCTAAGGATCCAAGTAACTCGGAGAAGGAGGCCGTTAACTACATCTATCGCCAGTTGCGCAACGCTGACCCTGCTGATGATGCAAGTGCTCGTGAGGTATTCCAGAACTTGTTCTTCTCTGACAAGCGTTATGACTTGGGCGAGGTAGGTCGCTACCGTATCAACAAGAAGTTGAGCCTCGATACTGATATTGATGTCCGCGTATTGACTAAGGAGGATATCATCGAGATTATCAAGTATCTGATTCAGCTCATCAACTCTAGCGCTACTGTCGATGATATCGACCACTTGTCTAACCGTCGTGTTCGTACCGTAGGTGAGCAGTTGGCTAACCAGTTCTCTATCGGTTTGGCTCGTATGAGCCGTACCATCCGTGAGCGTATGAACGTACGTGACAATGAGGTGTTCACTCCAACTGACTTGATTAACGCCAAGACTATCTCTAGTGTCATCAACTCATTCTTCGGTACCAACCCATTGTCTCAGTTCATGGACCAGACCAACCCATTGGCTGAGGTTACTCACAAGCGCCGTTTGTCAGCGCTGGGTCCTGGTGGTTTGACTCGTGACCGTGCAGGTTTCGAGGTTCGAGATGTACACTATACTCACTATGGTCGTCTTTGCCCTATTGAGAGTCCTGAGGGTCCAAACATTGGTTTGATCTCTTCTCTCTGTATGTATGCGAAGATCAATGACCTTGGCTTCATCGTAACTCCTTATCGTAAGGTTACTGATAGCAAGGTGGATATGAACAATGGCGACGTAGTATATTTGACTGCAGAGGATGAGGAAGAGAAGATCATCGGTCAGGGTAATGCACCTTTGACAGAGGATGGTGCTTTCATCCGCGACGTAGTAAAGTGTCGTCAGGATGCTGATTACCCTGTGGTTCCACCATCAGAGGTAGATTACGTAGACGTATCTCCACAGCAGATTGCTTCTGTATCAGCTGGTTTGATCCCATTCTTGGAGCATGATGATGGTCACCGTGCATTGATGGGATGTAACATGATGCGCCAGGCAGTGCCATTGCTTCATAATGATGCACCTATCGTAGGTACTGGTCTTGAGAAGCAGGTATGTGAGGACTCACGTACTATGATTACTGCCGAGGGTGAGGGTGTTATCGAGTATGTAGATGCTACTACTATTCGCATTCTCTACGACCGCACAGAGGAAGAGGACTTCGTAAGCTTCGAGCCTGCCTTGAAGGAGTATCGTATTCCTAAGTTCCGTCGTACCAACCAGAATATGACCATCGACCTTCGTCCTATCTGCGACAAGGGGCAGCGCGTGAAGGCTGGTGACATCTTGACTGAGGGTTATGCTACCGAGAATGGTGAGCTTGCCTTGGGTCGCAACTTGCTCGTGGCTTACATCCCTTGGAAGGGTTATAACTATGAGGATGCTGTCGTTATCTCTGAGCGTATGGTTCGTGAGGATGTCTTGACATCTGTACACGTAGATGAGTACTCTCTCGATGTACGTGAGACCAAGCGTGGTGTAGAGGAGTTCACAAGCGATATTCCTAACGTAAGCGAAGAGGCTACTAAGGACCTCGATGACAATGGTATCGTACGTGTTGGTGCTCGTATTGAGCCAGGTGACATCATGATTGGTAAGATCTCTCCTAAGGGTGAGAGCGATCCTTCACCAGAGGAGAAGTTGCTCCGTGCCATCTTTGGTGACAAGGCTGGTGATGTGAAGGATTCTTCTTTGAAGGCTAATCCTTCTTTGAGCGGTGTCGTTATTGATAAGAAGTTGTTCTCTCGTGCCATCAAGACTCGTGAGTCTAAGAAGCAGGATAAGATCATCCTCGCTAAGATAGATGAGGAGTATGAGGCAAAGAATGATGACTTGAAGGATATCTTGGTAGACAAGTTGCTCACGCTTACTGAGGGCAAGACATCTGAGGGCGTTAAGGATTATACTGGCGCTGAGATTATCACAAAGGGTAGCAAGTTTACTGCTGCTGCTTTGAAGAATCTTGAGTATGATGGTGTTCAGTCTAACAAGTGGACTAGTGATGAGCATACTAATGGCTTGATCCAGATGCTGATCATGAACTATATCCGCAAGTATAAGCAGCTTGATGCACAGTTGAAGCGTCGTAAGTTTGCTATTACTATCGGTGATGAGCTTCCTTCTGGTATTCTCCAGATGGCTAAGGTATACATCGCTAAGAAGCGTAAGATCCAGGTAGGTGATAAGCTTGCCGGTCGCCACGGTAACAAGGGTATTGTTTCTAAGGTAGTACGTCTTGAGGATATGCCATTTATGGCAGATGGTCGCCCTGTAGATATGGTGTTGAACCCATTGGGTGTGCCTTCTCGTATGAACTTGGGTCAGATCTTCGAGTGTATCTTGGGTGCTGCCGGTAAGAAGTTGGGCGTTAAGTTCGCTACTCCTATCTTCGACGGTGCTAAGCTTGATGACCTCTCTGAGTGGACTGACCGTGCAGGACTTCCACGTTTCTGCTCTACATATCTCTATGATGGTGAGACAGGTGAGCAGTTCGACCAGCCAGCTACTGTGGGTATGACTTACTTCTTGAAGTTGGGTCACATGGTAGAGGATAAGATGCACGCCCGTTCTATCGGTCCTTACTCTCTGATTACCCAGCAGCCACTTGGTGGTAAGGCACAGTTTGGTGGTCAGCGATTTGGAGAGATGGAGGTTTGGGCCATCGAGGCATTCGGTGCTAGCCACGTACTGCAGGAGATTTTGACTATCAAGTCAGATGATGTTGTGGGCCGTAGCAAGGCATACGAGGCAATCGTGAAGGGTGATCCAATGCCAACTCCTGGCATCCCAGAGTCACTCAACGTATTGCTCCATGAGCTTCGTGGTCTTGGATTGAGCATCAAACTGGATTAATTTTGAGAACCCCTAATTAAGATATAGAAACATGGCTTTCAAAAAAGATACAAAGGTAAAGAATAATTTTACGAAGATTACCATCGGTCTCGCTTCTCCAGAGGAGATCCTGGAAAATTCGTATGGTGAGGTTACTAAGCCTGAAACCATTAATTATCGTACATATAAGCCGGAGCGTGATGGTCTCTTCTGCGAGCGCATTTTTGGTCCTACCAAGGACTATGAGTGCGCCTGCGGTAAGTACAAGCGTATCCGTTATAAGGGAATCGTTTGTGACCGATGCGGTGTTGAGGTTACAGAGAAGAAGGTTCGTCGTGAGCGTTCTGGTCACATCGAGCTCGTTGTTCCTGTAGCTCACATCTGGTACTTCCGTTCTCTCCCTAACAAGATAGGTTATCTGCTCGGTATGCCTACCAAGAAGCTTGATGCTGTCATCTACTACGAGAAGTATGTAGTGATCCAGCCAGGTGTAATGGAGGGCAAGACTGATGCTGATGGCTTGGAGGTAAACGGTTCTCATAAGCTCGACCTCTTGAGCGAGGATGAGTATATTGATATCATCGACAATCAGATTAGCGAGGATAATGACCGCTTGGAGGATTCAGACCCTAAGAAGTTTATCGCCAAGATGGGTGCCGAGGCTATCTATGAGTTGTTGCAGAATGTGGATCTCGACTCTTTGTCTTATGAGCTCCGCGACCGTGCCAACAATGACTCTAGCCAGCAGCGCAAGACTGAGGCTTTGAAGCGTCTTAACGTGGTAGAGGGCTTCCGTGCAAGCAAGGGCATCAACAAGCCAGAGTGGATGGTGATGAAGATTATCCCTGTTACTCCTCCTGAGCTGCGCCCATTGGTACCATTGGATGGTGGTCGATTCGCTACTTCTGACTTGAATGACCTCTATCGTCGTGTGATCATCCGTAACAACCGTCTGAAGAGATTGGTTGAGATCAAGGCTCCTGAGGTTATCCTCCGTAATGAGAAGCGTATGTTGCAGGAGGCTGTTGATAGCTTGTTCGACAACTCTCGCAAGAGCTCTGCCGTGAAGAGCGAGAGCAACCGTCCATTGAAGTCACTCTCTGACTCTTTGAAGGGTAAGCAGGGACGTTTCCGTCAGAACTTGCTGGGTAAGCGTGTTGACTACTCTGCACGTTCCGTTATCGTCGTTGGTCCTGAGTTGAAGATGGGTGAGTGCGGTCTTCCTAAGTTGATGGCAGCCGAGCTTTATAAGCCATTTATCATCCGTAAGTTGATAGAGCGTGGCATCGTGAAGACTGTCAAGAGCGCCAAGAAGATTGTGGATCGCCGTGAGCCAGTTATCTGGGACATCTTGGAGAACGTAATGAAGGGTCACCCAGTCATGTTGAACCGTGCCCCTACACTTCACCGACTTGGTATCCAGGCATTCCAGCCTAAGATGATTGAGGGTAAGGCTATCCAGTTGCACCCATTGGCATGTACAGCGTTCAACGCCGACTTCGATGGTGACCAGATGGCTGTTCACCTTCCATTGAGCAATGAGGCTGTATTGGAGGCTCAGATCTTGATGCTTCAGAGCCATAACATCTTGAATCCTGCTAATGGTGCTCCTATCACAGTGCCTTCTCAGGATATGGTGCTTGGTCTTTACTATATTACTAAGATTCGCCCAGGAGCTAAGGGCGAGGGTTTGACTTTCTACGGTCCAGAGGAGGCATTGATTGCCCGTAATGAGGGTCGATGTGATCTCCATGCTTTGGTAAAGGTCGTTGTGGACGACTTGGTAGATGGTCAGATTCAGAAGCGCTTGGTTGAGACTTCTGTAGGTCGTGTCATCGTGAATGGCATTATCCCTGATGAGGTAGGCTTCTTCAATGATGTCATCTCTAAGAAGACTCTCCGTGGCTTGATTTCTAATGTAATCAAAGCTGTAGGTATGGCCCAGGCTTGTGAGTTCCTTGATGGAATCAAGAACTTGGGTTATCGTATGGCTTATGTTGCTGGTTTGTCATTCAACCTTGGCGATATCATCATCCCACCTGAGAAGGAGGAGATCGTTGAGCGTGGCCGCAAGGAGGTTGAGGAAATCACCAACAACTATAATATGGGTTTCATCACCAACAAGGAGCGTTACAACCAGGTTATCGATGCGTGGACTCACGTTAACACCGACCTTGGTAACATCTTGATGAAGGAGATGACCGAGGCTGACCAGGGATTCAACGCCGTATACATGATGCTTGATTCCGGAGCCCGTGGTTCTAAGGATCAGATTAAGCAGTTGTCTGGTATGCGTGGTTTGATGGCTAAGCCTCAGAAGGCTGGTGCAGAAGGTGCGCAGATTATTGAGAACCCTATCCTTTCTAACTTTAAGGAGGGTATGTCTGTGTTGGAGTACTTTATCGCTTCTCACGGTGCTCGTAAGGGTCTTGCTGATACCGCTATGAAGACTGCCGATGCAGGTTACTTGACTCGTCGTCTTGTTGACGTTTCTCATGACGTCATCATCACTGAGGAGGATTGCGGTACATTGCGTGGCTTGGTTTGCACAGCATTGAAGAATGGTGATGAGGTCATCTCTTCTCTATATGAGCGTATCTTGGGTCGTGTATCAGTACATGATATCATCCACCCAACTACTGGCGAGAAGATTGTCAAGGCTGGTGAGGAAATCACAGAGGCTAAGGCTAAGGCTATCGAGGATTCACCTATCGAGAGCGTAGAGATTCGTTCAGTGCTCACTTGCGAGAGCAAGAAGGGTGTCTGCATGAAGTGTTATGGCCGCAACTTGGCTACCGCTCGCATGGTTCAGCTCGGTGAGGCTGTAGGTGTCATCGCTGCTCAGGCTATTGGTGAGCCTGGTACTCAGTTGACTCTTCGTACATTCCACGCCGGTGGTATTGCGTCTAACGCTGCTGCCAATGCTAAGATCGAGGCTAAGAACAAGTCTCTTATCGAGTTCGATGAGTTGAGCACTGTTCCATTCGTTGAGGAAGATGAGGAAGGAAACGACGTTAAGTGTGAGAAGGTAGTAAGCCACTTGGCTGAAATCCGCTTCGTTGATCCTAACACTAAGATAGTTCTCTCTACATTGAACGTACCTTATGGTTCTTCTCTCTATCACAAGGAGGGCGAGACTGTAGAGAAGGGTACTGTCATTGCTCGCTGGGACCCATTCAACGCCGTTATCGTGAGCCAGTATGCTGGTACATTGAAGTTCAACGACGTACAGAAGGATCAGACTTACCGTGCCGAGGTCGATGAGACCACAGGTTTGGAGGAGAAGATCATCACCGATTCTAAGAATAAGGCGATGGTTCCTTCTTGTGATGTAGTTGATGCTAACGGTGAGGTTCTTGGTACATACAACTTCCCTGTAGGTGGTCACCTCGCAGTAGAGGATGGTCAGACCATCAAGACTGGTGAGGTATTGGTTAAGATTCCACGTGCCGTAGGTGGTGCAGGTGATATCACCGGTGGTCTTCCACGTGTTACTGAGCTCTTGGAGGCTCGTAACCCATCTAACCCAGCTGTCGTATCAGAAATCGATGGTGAGGTAACCATGGGTAAGGTAAAGCGTGGTAACCGTGAGATCATCGTAACCTCTAAGACTGGCGATCAGAAGAAGTATCTCGTATCTCTGTCTAAGCAGATCTTGGTACAGGAGCATGATGCCGTTCGTGCAGGTACGCCATTGTCTGATGGTAGCGTAACTCCAGGCGACATCCTCGCCATCATGGGTCCTACCGCAGTACAGGAATACATTGTTAACCAGATCCAGGACGTTTACCGTCTGCAGGGTGTGGCTATCAACGATAAGCACTTCGAGGTAGTGGTTCGCCAGATGATGCGCAAGGTGCGTATCGACGATCCAGGTGATACTACATTCTTGGAGCAGGAGTTGGTAGATAAGCTCGACTTCGCTGAGGAGAACGATCGTATCTGGGGCAAGAAGGTGGTTACTGACGCCGGTGACAGCACAGAGTTGAAGCCAGGTCAGATCATCACAGCTCGCAGATTGCGTGATGAGAACTCTTCTTTGAAGCGTCGTGACTTGAAGCTTGTTCAGGTTCGTGATGCCGTAGCTGCTACTTCTACTCAGATTCTCCAGGGTATTACCCGTGCCGCTCTTGGTACTAAGAGCTTCATGAGTGCCGCTTCATTCCAGGAGACTACTAAGGTCTTGAACGAGGCTGCCATCCGTGGTAAGGTAGATTACCTTGAGGGTATGAAGGAGAACGTTATCTGCGGTCACTTGATTCCTGCAGGTACTGGTCTTCGCCAGTGGGAGAAGCTCATCGTAGGCTCTAAGGAAGAATATGAGCGTATGCAAGCTAACAGAAAGAATGTGTTGGATTATGCTGATTCTCCTATCGTGGACTAATAGTTCATACACATTATTATAATATAAAAAAGCCATAGACGAGAAATCATCTATGGCTTTTTTTTGTTGTTTTTTCTCTTGATGATGGAGATAAGAATGGCTTACGACAAGAAGGATGCGGAGGAAGAATTGGATCTGGACCTGGAATGGAAAGGAATCAGGGACCGCCATGCCAGCGAGTCTCGCTTCGCTTGGCGTAAGATGGCTGCGTCTTTTGTTGGAGTATTGCTTCTTTCGGGCGTGGCTTTTGCTGCTATTCATACATTCTCTTCCCGTCATGATGATACAAGGTTGGCACTGGCAGATACTACTGTTGCCAAAAGTGTTGCTCGGCAAGATACGCTTTCTTCGCATTATCAGAAGAATGGTGGTGAAGGTAAGCTGGCTAATCGTTTCAGTAAGACATTCGATAATGTCAGCTTGAGTAGCATGCTTGCTGAGATGGCTAAGCACTATGGAGTGGCAGTGGAGTATCATAAACCAGATGCCAAGCAACTCCGTTTTTACTATGAGTGGAACAGCGGTGATGAACTCCAAAAGGTATTGGATGAGTTGAACCATTCACAGCAGGTAAGCCTATCGCTAGAGAATGGAGCTATCATTGTAGAATAAAAACTAGGCTCGAGTTTTCGTGCTATTAAATGTTTTATAATAAAGTTAGAATGTTATGAGAAAAAGTATATTTTGTCAAGCCTTTCTTCTGATGCTCCTCGCCATGTTACCAATGCAAGGCATGGCTCAGCGCATCAGCCGCTCCTATACCAATCGCTCGATGTCGGAAGTGCTCAAGGACCTTGGCAAGGCTAGCCAGCGATATAAGATTAGTTTTATCTATAATGAATTAGAAGATTTCACCGTAACCACCTCTTTTTCCAACCTGACCCTGCCCGAAGCGCTAGGCAATGTCTTCGGCTTTTATCCACTTAAGGCTACGGTGGAAGACAGCTTGATTTTCGTGGAGTGTACCCAAAAGGAGCCAACGAAACTGATGGGGCGAGTCTGGGATGAGCATCATAGACCTATAGAGTTTGCCAATGTAGTCCTGCTGAATCCACAAGATTCTTCCTTCATCACGGGTGGAGTGACCAATGCCTGTGGCAATTTTGTCATCCCCTGTGGCATGAAGAGAGTCATCGCTAAGGTTAGCTGTGTAGGGTATCACACCTTATATAATATATATAATGTAGGGCGTATCGGCAACTTGATGCTTCGCGAGAGTACAATGAACATCCATGGAGTAGTGGTCAAGGCGAAACGTCCATCGTTCAAAAGAGGCGCTGAGGGGATGCTGGTAGATGTTCAGCATACCGATTATGCCAAGTTGGGAGATGCTCTGGATGTATTCAGGGAGATGCCGCGCCTCAATGTTTCCAATGATGGTACTGTCAATGTCTTTGGAAAGGGAACACCTCTTGTTTACATCAATAATAAGCAGGTGAGAGATGTTGACGAGCTGAAGCGTTTGAAGTCTGGCGACATCAAGAATGTGGAGATTATTACTTCTCCTGGGGCTAAGTATGATGCTACGGTTTCTTCTGTGATAAGAGTGAAAACGGTGAAAAAGAAAGGCGAGGGATTGAGTGGGTCTTTCATCTCGAAGCTCTCCTATAATGTTTTTTTGAATGGATTTGAACAAGCCAATTTGAATTATCAGCACAAGGGATTGGAACTGTTCTCTACCTTGTATGCCCCCTCTACGGGGGACAAGGAGGTTGGCTCTTTGCAACAAAAGATAGAGGGTAATCATACAATCATGATTAATCAGTATGCACCAACCAAGTATCGTTCCACTTCCTTGTATGGCTCCTTCGGATTCAATTATGACATCAATGACAGCCATTCTATCGGTGCCTCTTACGAAGTTTCGAAGAGTTTATATGGCAAGGGGAATGCTTGCGGAGAAAGTACGATTGTTTCTGATGGCGTGCAGGAAGATGAGTTGCTGCAGAGAATAGACTTAGAGAATGTACACGGTCCTCAGCAGGATGCCAATTTCTATTACATGGGAACTATCGGTAAGATGAAAATTGATTTCAATGCCAGCTATATCTATAGAAAGACCGGGAGGTTCATGACCCAGGACGAAGCGGCTTCTGAGGGTGAGAGCAGAATGGTTCATACTGATAGTAGAAATCACAATACCTTATGGGCAGGCAAGCTGATTTTGTCTCATCCACTGGGTAAGGGTTCTGTTGAACTGGGCAGTGAATTAACATCCACTAGGAGTAGGGGCGCATATTCCAATGAAGAGAATATCGTGGCTTCCTCTTCCACTCTGGTGAAGGAAAGCAATGTGGCAGGTTTCTTGTCACTGTCTTATCCATTGGGCTATTTCTCCTTGCAGGGTGGTGTGAGATATGAGTATGTCAATTCTGATTTCTATCAGTTTGACGAGTGGCAGTCTGAGCCCAGCCGCAAGTATGGAAACTGGTTCCCTAACTTTGCTATATCCTACTCTCAGGGTAAGTGGTCAACCTCTCTGTCGTATACTTGCCAGACGCAACGCCCTTCGTATAATAGTCTTCGCAATGAGGTGCAATATGATAACCGCTATATGTATGAGGGTGGAAATCCTTATTTACGCTCATCGTTGCTGCATAATCTGTCATGGGATATAGTATATTCTTGGATCAATTTCGGTGCTGAATACGAATATACTGGCAAGCCTATCGTCTGGTATGCCACCTTGTATGATGGGGAGAGCATTGCTTACTTGCGCAATATGAATTTCGGTCACAATCAGGCGCTCACCTTGTATCTCATCGCTTCGCCTAAGCTTGGCTGGTATAATCCTACATGTCAGGTTTTCTAAAAGCAGCAATTCTTGGATGGCAAGAAATATGGATTGGCTACTGACCTGAAAAGACCTTCTTTGGGAGTTACCTGGAACAATAAGTTCTCCTTTAGTTCCACCTTCACAGGTTGGCTTACCTTGCATGGCAATACTTATTTATGGAATGACTTCCAGCGCAGCAGGCCAGGGTATTATGTTTCCATTCGTTTGGTCAAGACCTTCATGGATGGAGACTTGAATGTCAATCTCTATGCCAACGACATCTTTAAGACGCAGAAGCAGCAATGGACCATGTTTGGGGATCATGTAACATTGACAAAAGATGCTTACGATAGTACGAGGGAAGTAGGCATTCGCGTAACCTATTCCTTCAATTCTGCTCGCAGAAAGTATAAGGGAACAGGTGCCGGAGCTGCTGAGAAGAGTCGTCTCTGATTCTTCTGTATACAATGGATGCACGTTTTCTACCGTACACCGCACTAAAACGCTCTAAGTTGTTGATATATAGTCGTTCCAGCGAGTGCGGTGTCGGGCTATCACCGCACTAACACCGCACAACACCGCACTCAATAGAGTTTCTAGGTTTCTCTGTTGGACAATATCTAAGTAGTGCGGTGTTGTGTGGTGTTGATGCCCACACCGCACTGTACTAAAGCCATTGTGTGACAATGGAATAGATGATGCCTAGTGCGGTGTGCGGTCATTTTTGAAAAACGCTTATTTTTCAGGAAATATAGCTCGTCCTTATGATCGGGTCGTCTCAGACTTTTTATCCCCGATATTGTCAGATGCTGATCCTAGTAGTTGTAATATGTTCCTCACTGGGGCACAAAAGTGCCCTCGGTGAGGGCACTTTTGTGCCCTGGCGAGGGAAAAATCACCAATTCTAGCATAGAATTTATAAATAAGTTATAAAACATTCGTTTGTTTCAGATATTTTTTGTAAGTTTGCATTATCAATTCAATGTTTAACCCTATTAACTTAGTAAAAGTATGGAAGAAAATAAGAATAATCAACAGCAAAATCAGTTTCAGATGGGCATTGACCCAATGGTAGCCGAGGGTGTATATTCTAATCTCGCATTGATTAGCCATTCACCTTCTGAGTTCATTCTCGATTTCATTACTGCACTCCCTGGAATGCCACAGCCACAGGTTAAGAGCCGTGTCATCTTGGCTCCAGAGCATGCCAAGCGCTTGTTGCAGCTCTTGCAGAACAATATTTTGAACTTCGAAAAGACCTTTGGCAAGATCCAGTTGCCTGATGAGACTGATCGCACAATAGCTCCATTCGGCACACCTAAGGGTGAGGCTTAATGGTGAGATACACATACTTGCTAAACTAAATTATCACCGAAAAACAGCCTAAATCTTATTAATTTGTATATCGGAAAGTTATATTTTGTTAAAAATTACCCTTTCGTTTCAAAAGTACATACATTAATTAGGTAGTTTGAAAGAAAAGTCGTAACTTTGCACCCCGAAAAGCCCCCATAATGTGGTGGCTGATAGGAAATTTGATAATAACAAAATAAAATATTTAAATT